>Ga0310122_10001357_pt1 | contig 15710 bp, 10 predicted proteins | sample CB6_Bottom_1051__FD_203503 | JGI IMG/M metagenome (GOLD analysis project Ga0310122, IMG submission 203503) | Marine microbial communities from Western Arctic Ocean, Canada - CB6_Bottom_1051 | ecosystem: Environmental > Aquatic > Marine > Oceanic | place: Canada: Western Arctic Ocean | collected...
CTTCAGGTGCGATCCTTGTTGCACCAAGGAGGCGAGAAAGCAGGAGGGTCATGGTCAGACCTCTGGGGGACAACTCGTGAACCCGACGACGCGCAGCCTGCTGTTCTGGATGGTTCCGGTGGTCGTGGTGGTTCTGATCTGGAACCTCTCGTCCCAGTTCCAGACCGGAGACACCTCGATCAGCTTCAGCGAGTTCATCCGGTGGGTGGAGACCGGTCAGGTTGACCGCGTCGAGCTCATCGGCAACGGAATCGTCGGCACCTCGACAAACGGCGAGCGGTTCCGCACCTACGCGCCGCCTCAGTACGAAGGGCTGGCCAACAAGCTCATCGAGCGCGACATCGTCGTCCAGGCGAGGGCGGCGACGATGAGCCCCTGGGCGACGCTGTTGTACGGGTGGGCGCCGATCCTGCTGATCATCGGTTTCCTTGTCTTCTTCATGCGGCGGGTCCAGAGCGGCGGCAACATGGCCCTGTCGTTCGGCAAGAGCCGGGCCAAGCTGTCATCGAGTGGACAGAAGAAGGTGACGTTCAAGGACGTCGCCGGGGTCGACGAGCCGAAGGAGGAGCTGCAGGAGATCATCGAGTTCCTCCGGGAGCCGCAGAAGTTCCAGAAGCTGGGTGGCCGGCTCCCGAAGGGCGTCCTGCTGATGGGGCCCCCGGGGACCGGGAAAACCCTGCTGGCGCGCGCCGTCGCCGGCGAGGCCAGCGTGCCGTTTTTCTCGATCAGCGGGTCGGACTTCGTGGAGATGTTCGTCGGTGTCGGTGCCTCGCGGGTCCGCGACCTGTTCGAGCAGGGGAAGAAGAACGCGCCGTGCATCGTGTTCATCGACGAGATCGACGCGGTGGGCCGTCATCGCGGCGCCGGTCTGGGCGGCGGCCACGACGAGCGGGAGCAGACACTGAACCAGCTGCTGGTCGAGATGGACGGCTTCGAGTCGAACGAAGGCGTCATTCTCGTGTCGGCGACCAACCGTCCCGACGTGCTGGACCCGGCGCTGCTGCGGCCCGGGCGCTTCGACCGCCGGATCGTCGTCAACCGGCCGGACGTCAAAGGCCGGGAGGGTATTCTCGGGGTTCACACGCGGAAGATCCCGCTGGCGGACGACGTCGACATCCACGTGCTGGCGCGGGGCACTGTCGGCTTCTGTGGCGCGGACCTGGCAAACCTCGTCAACGAAGCGGCGCTCAACGCGGCGCGCTACAACCAGAAGACCGTGATGATGCAGGACTTCGAGTTCGCCAAGGATAAGGTCATGATGGGCTCCGAGCGCCGGTCCCTCGTCATCAGCGACGAGGAGAAGCAGGTCACGGCGATTCACGAAGCGGGTCACGCCTTGCTGGGCTGCGTCCTGGAGCACGCCGACCCGGTCCACAAGGTCACCATCATTCCAAGAGGCCAGGCGCTCGGTGTGACGCAACAGCTGCCGGTCGACGACAAGCACAACTACTCGAACCTGTATCTGCATGACCAGCTCGCGGTGCTGCTCGGTGGTCGGATCGCCGAGGAGATCACGAACACGGCCGTGACGACCGGTGCCGGCAACGACCTCGACCGCGTCACCGACCTCGCCCGCAAGATGGTCTGCGCCTGGGGTATGAGCGAGGCCGTCGGGCCGCTGACCTTCGGTCGGAAGGAGGAGCAGATCTTCCTGGGTCGGGACTTAGCGCAGCACCAGGAGTACAGCCAGGAGACCGCGGGCACGATCGACCAGGAGATCAAGCGAATCGTCACCAACAACTACGACCGCGCCCGCAAGATTCTCGAGGAGAAGAAGACGGCGCTCCTGCAGATCGCCGAGGAGTTGCTGACCCGCGAGGTGCTCACCGGGGTGCAGGTCACGCGGATTATCTCGGGTCTGCCGCTTGAGGCGCCGGTCGAGGCCACGCCGGTCGTGTCGGACCAGCCCACCAGCTCGGAGACGGAGCGGCCGCCGGTCGTGCCGTCGCTCGGCAAGCCAGTGCCGCAGGAATAGGGCACTCGGCTGGGACGGCTCGACCCCTCGACCGGCACGATGAGGGAGGACCCGCTGCCGGCCGACTCGGGGCCTCATGGCCTAACCGAGGACGCCCCGCCGCCCACGTCTGGTTCACGGGCATGAGCCTCGTGCGGAGCCAGACCGCCCTCGGGGCCTTCTACCGGCGCTTGGCGGTCCGGGTCGGCCAGCCCAAAGCCATCACCGCCACCGCCCGCAAGCTCGCCATCCTCGTCTACCGCACACTGACCGGCACGCTCGTCTATCGCGACCCCGGTGCCCATACCTACAACGCGCGCCAACGCGCCGACACGCCGGGCTTTACGCTCGTCAACCGGGAGACCGGGGAGGTACTGGGGGCAACAGTTTCTTAGGAGTGCCCGAGACGGGTGCCGGGAGCGAGTGGCATGGTCTACTGGAGCCGAGGGACGAGTCATGCTACGCCGAAGCGGCCCACGGCTCCAGCCGGTGCACACAATTGCTCCTGTGCGGCCACGCAGTTCGGTGACCCGCGCGGCAGTCTGACCAGGGACAACCAAGCACGCAGCGTTCGCCTGCCCCATCCGGGCTACAATCTCCCCTCTCTCACACCGGAACCGCGGCTGCCGGAGGGCCAGTGCCAACACACGACGACAACACGATCAACGTCTCGAGCCTGTTCGATCTGACGGGCAAGGTCGCGCTGGTGACCGGGGGCTCGCGCGGCATCGGTCGGATGATCGCCGAGGGATATCTGCAGGCGGGCGCGACTGTCTACATCTCGTCCCGCAAGGCACGCGTCTGCGACCAGGTGGCAGCCGAGCTGTCGGCGGTGGGTCCCTGTCATGCAGTGCCGGCGGACATCGCACAGGACGACGACCGGGCGAGGCTGGTCGCGGCGCTCGGCGAGCGCACCGACCGGCTGGACATCCTGGTGAACAACGCCGGCGCGGCGTGGGGCGCCGGCTATGCGGACTTCCCGGAAAGCGGGTTCCGCAAGGTGCTCGAGCTGAACGTCACGGCACTGTTTTTTCTCACACGTGACCTGACGGGGCTACTCGCACACTCGGCCAGCCCGGACGACCCGGCCCGTGTCATCAACATCGGCTCGATGGACGGCATCAAGATACCGACGGTGCTGCGGACCCCCACCTTCCCTTACTCGGCGAGCAAGGCGGCGGTGCATCACATGACGAAGGCGCTAGCGCTCGAGCTGGCGCCTCGTCACATCACCGTCAACGCCGTCGCACCCGGGTTCTTCGAAAGCAAGATGACCAAGCAGTCGCTGGAGCGGTTCCGCGACGACATCGAGCGGAACTGCCCCCTGCACCGCATCGGGCGCCCGGAAGAGATGGCGGGCGTCGCGATCTACCTCGCGTCGCGCGCGGGCGCCTACACTAACGGCGCGGTGATCCCGGTCGACGGCGGGACGAGCGTGACGTAGGGAGCAGTACGGCAGTCCTACAGGAGACAGAAGTCAGGCGCCAGAAGAAACCTGCGGGCTTCGCCAGCTTCAGTTGCAGTCTGCGCTGGTATACCCCCCTGGAGAGAAGTACGCTTGGCCCTCACTGGAGCGCTCGTTCAGCTGCCTTTCGTGGCGCGCACGCACGCGGACAGCGGACACATACTCGCGGAGAGGACGATGATCTATCGCAGCCCCTATCCTGACGTGGACATCCCGAACATCACGCTGCAGGACTATCTGTTCGAGCACGCGGCGAAATACGCCGACAAGGCGGCGCTCATCGACGGACCGAGCGGACGCACCCTGACCTATGGACAGCTGGTCGGGACGGTCCAGCGGACGGCGGCCGGGCTGGCGGCGCGCGGGTTCGGCAAGGGCGATGTGTTCGCCATCTACAGCCCGAACGTGCCGGAGTACGCCATCGCGTTCTTCGGTGTGGCCACCACCGGCGGCGTCAACACAACGGTCAACCCGCTGTATACCGCGGGCGAGCTGAAGCGACAGCTGGTCGGCGCCCGAGCAAAGTTCCTGGTGACCGTCCCGCAGTTCCTCGACAAAGCGCAGGAAGCCGCGACCGGCACCTCGGTGGAGGAAGTGTTCGTGTTCGGCGAAGCGGAAGGGGCCACGCCGTTCACCGCGCTGTCCCAGAGCGACGGCGCGCCGCCAGACGTCGACATCGACCCGCAGACGGATCTGGTCGTCCTGCCCTACTCGAGCGGAACGACCGGGCTCCCGAAAGGGGTCATGCTGACCCACCACAACCTGGTCGCCAACCTGTGCCAGACGCATTCGGTCGAGCAGTTGTCGGACACAGAGGTGCTGATCGGCATCCTGCCCTTCTACCACATCTACGGGATGGTGGTGATCATGAGCGGAGCCATCCGCGCCGGGGCCACCATCGTGACGATGCCCCGGTTCGACCTCGAGCAGTTCCTCGAGCTACTCCAGACATACGGAGTGACGATGGCCTACCTCGTGCCGCCAATCGTGCTCGCGCTGGCCAAGCACCCGGTGGTCGACAACTACGACCTCTCGAAACTGAAGAACGTCCTGTCTGGCGCTGCTCCCCTGCCCGAACCGGTAGGCAAGGCCTGCATCGATCGGCACGGCGTGATGCTTCGACAGGGGTACGGACTGACCGAGACCAGTCCGGTCACGCACGCCAATGGCGGGGACCACGAGATTAAGCACGCCTCGGTCGGCGTCGCGATACCAAACACTGAGTACCGGATCGTCGACCTGACCACCGGGGCCGACGCCGAGACCGGCCAGCTCGGCGAGGTGTGGATCCGGGGTCCACAGGTGATGCAGGGCTACCTCAACGACCCCAAGGCCACCGACGACATGATCGATGACGAGTGCTGGCTGCACACGGGAGACATCGGCTATGCGGACACGGACGGCTACCTGTTCGTCGTCGACCGTGTGAAGGAGCTGATCAAGTACAAGGGGATGCAGGTGGCTCCAGCCGAGCTCGAAGGGATCATCCAGGCCCACTCGGCGGTGGCCGATGTGGCGGTCATCCCGGTCCCGGATCTCGAAGCGGGCGAGATCCCGAAAGCGTTCGTCGTGCTGAGACCGGACACCCTGGCCACGGCCGAGGAGATCATGGCGTATGTGGCCGACCGGGTCGCGCCGCACAAGAAGGTGCGGCGGGTCGAGTTCATCGACGCGATCCCGAAGGTACCGTCCGGCAAGATCCTGCGCCGCGAGCTCAGGGACCGGGAGCGTGCCGCCCGTGAGGCCGGAACCGTGTAGTGCGTGTCATGGGACGACTGTTGGGGGTGGCGCTCGCCGTGTGGCCGGCGTCCGCGTCGGCGCAGCTTGTGCTGGTCGGTTCACTCGACGGCCCGGCCGAGATGGTCGTGGTGTCAGGCAACCATGCCTATGTCGGCGCCGGGGCCGAGCTGCGTATCATCGACGTCTCCGACCCGACGTCCCCCACGCAGGTCGGCGCGTTCACGGTCCCCGACCGGATCTACGGCTTCGCGGCGGCCGAGGGCCGTGTCTATCTCGCCTGCGGGCTTCGCGGTCTGCTTATCCTCGACACGTCGGACCCGTCGAGGCCGAGGCTACTGGGCACACACGAGACACCCGGGCAGGCTGTGTCGGTCGCCCCGGGCGACGACGTCGCGCTGGTCGTCAATCTGATGACCGGTCTAGAGGTCGTGGACCTGTCGGACCCGTCGGCACCCACGCTCGTCGCCACCCGGGACACACCCGGCTATCAGCGTGATGTCGCGCTCGCCGGAACGCTGGCGGCGGTGATCGACCAACCGTCGGGCGTCTACCTCTTCAGGGTGAACGGTCCGAGGGCGCCGACGGCGCTCGGTCATCATCCAGCCACCGACGTGCCGGCGCGCAGCGCCTCGGTGACCACCGACGATCGGTTGTATGTCGTCTACGACCGCACCGGCCTCGTCGAGATCCTGGACATCGCCGACCCCGACGCGCCACGGCTGCTCGGGTCGTATCGCCCACGCGGCAGACCGCAGCAGATCGCCGTGAGCGGTGCGACCATTTACATCCCGAATGGACAGGCTGGGGTGGAGGTCGTGAACGTCAGCAACCCCCGTGCTCCTAGCCTGAGGGGAACCTACGATACCCCCGGTGCGGCACGCGGGATCGCGGTGGCCGGGTCGCGGGTGTTCGTGGCCGACAGCACGGCGCTCCTGGTGCTCGAACATGCCCGGTGAGGCCCCCGCTCACAAGGCAGCTCGACTCGACATTCGTGGGGCCAGCGCCACACGAGCCTCAACGGCTGGAGGGACGCTCATGGCATTTCCTGGCGTACGAACCGGTCTGGCAATACTCGCTGCGGGGTTGGTGGCAGCGTGCGCCCCCTCGGCGCCAGCGAACGAGCCGGTCCCGGAAAACGAGGCTATCGTGGCATCCGAAGACCCGATGAGCATCCGCCCGTTCGAGATCGCCGTGCCGGACGAGGTGCTGACAGATCTCCAGGCGCGTTTGTCAGGCACCCGGTTCCCCGACCAGCTCGAGGGCGTCGGGTGGGACTATGGCACCGACCTGGCCTACCTCCGCGAGCTGGTCGACTACTGGCAAACAGGGTTCGACTGGCGGGACCAGGAACGACGGCTCAACGCGTTCGACCACTTCAAGACCACCATCGACGGACTCGACATCCACTTCATCCACCAGCGCTCGGCCAATCCGGACGCGCTGCCGCTCCTCGTCACCCATGGCTGGCCCGGGTCCATCTTCGAGTTCACCAAGATCATCGGACCGCTGACGGACCCCGAGGCCCACGGTGGACAGGCGTCGGACGCGTTCCACATCGTGGCTCCCTCGCTGCCGGGCTACGGGTTCTCGGACGCACCGCGCGAACCGGGCTACGGCCCGGAGCGGATGGCGACCATCAACGCGCAGCTGATGGCCCGGCTGGGCTACGACCGCTATGGCGTCCAGGGCGGCGACTGGGGCGGCATCATCAGCCGCTGGACAGCGTTCAACGACGCCGACCACGTGGTGGGTATGCACCTCAACTTCGTCACCGGCACCGCGCCGCCGGACCCCGACAACCCGAACGAGGGGGTCTCGAACGCCGAGCTCGCGCGGATGCGGGCGCGACAGCAGTTCATGAGCACCGAGCGTGGCTACAGCGGAATTCAGGGCACCAAGCCACAGACGCTGGGCTACGGGCTCAACGACTCGCCGGCCGGGCTGGCCGCCTGGATCGTCGAGAAGATCCGGACCTGGTGCGACTGCGGCGGCGACATCGAGTCGATCTTCACGAAGGACGAGCTGCTGACCAACGTGATGATCTACTGGGTGACCGGCACGATCACCTCATCGACCCGGCTGTACTACGAGAGCCGCAACACCACCCCGTCGCGACCGATGGGTTACATCGAGGTCCCGACCGGCGCGGCGCTGTTCCCCACAGAGATCACGATCCCGCCGCGCCGCTGGGCCGAGACGCGCTACAACATCACCCACTGGACCGAGATGCCGCGCGGCGGGCATTTCGCCGCGCTCGAGCAGCCGGACCTGCTGGTCGAGGACGTGCGGACGTTTTTCCAGGGACTGCGGTAGCAGGCCGCTCGACGGCGTCGGCCTGGCGGCACGCGCGTACGGCTTTGGGCTCTAGCAGGGTGCGCTAGAAAGCGCTCCAACTTCTCCCTCTCCCCTCTGGGAGAGGGCCGGGGTGAGGGCCACGGGCGCTGTCCAAAGGCCTTGAGGGCACTCTTTAGTCGGGCAACCGATACGCCAGGAGCTCGCCGGGGTGGCCTCCGCCGCTGACGGCGAGGACGATGTACTGCGCACCGTCGTGCATGTAGGTCATCGGCGAGCCGGACACCGACGCCGGCATGTACACCTCGCCGACCTCCACACCGGTGGCCTTGTCATAGGCGCGCAACATCGCGCCGACCTCACCCGACGGCGTCGTGAAGGTCCCGCCCTCGCCCGCGATCACCAGCGTCTTCGTGATGAGCGTGCCGACGCGGCCTGGCCGGCCGGTCCGAGGAATGGTCACCCCCTGCAGGTCCGGGTGCTCGCGGACGTTGTCGGGCGTCTCGCCGTGCGCGATCTGCCAGATGATGTCACCCGTCTTCAGATCGATCGCACTGATGCGTCCCCACGGCGGCTTGACCAGCGGCAAGCCTCGGATGTTGAGTGACCGGTCGCGCGGGGCCACCCCTGACGGATTCCCGCGGATGAAGTCCATGTCCGACCGCTCCGGGTCGTGCACCAACCCCAACGAGACGACGTTGGTGAAGGAAAACTGGTAGAAGATGCCGGTCTCGGGGTCGACCGAGCCACCTGGCCAGTTGGTGCCGCCACCGGTCGACGGCAGCATCAACGTGCCGTAGCGGCCGTCCGGGTCGGCGACCACGGGCGGGGTAAAGATCGGCCCGAGCCGGAACTTGGCGACGAGCTCGAGCGCCTCGGCCCGCAGCACCGGCGTGAAGTCGATCAGATCGTCCACGCTGACCCCCTGCCGATCGTAGGCGGGCGGTCTGGTCGGAAACGGCTGGGTCAGCGCCAGCAACTCGCCCGGCACGTCGGAGGCCTCCACCGCACGCTCCTCAATCGGCCAGATCGGCTCACCGGTCTCCCGGTCGAGCACATACAGCCACCCCTGCTTGCTCGGCTGCGCCACCACCTTGGTGATGCCGGGACGTCCTTCGATCGCCACGTCGACCAGCACCGGTGCGCAGGGAAAGTCCCAGTCCCAGACGTCGTGGTGGATGACCTGGTAGTGCCAGAGCCGGTCGCCGGTCTCGAGATCGACGGCGACGATGCTGTCCGAGAACAGGTTGTCGCCGTGTCGGTGGCCACCGTAATAGTCGTTGGTCGGCATCTCGGTCGGCAGATAGACGATGCCGAGCTCGGTGTCGACACTGATCTGTCCCCAGACGCCGGTGTTGCCCGTATAGCGCCACGACTCGTTCAGCCAGGTATCGTTGCCGTACTCGTCGCCCCCCGGAATCGTGTGGAAGATCCAGCGGCGCGCGCCGGTGTCGGCGTCGAACCCACGGACATAGCCCTTGGTGTTCCGCATCGACACGGGTGCGCTGCCGGGCACATGCGCGGCGCCGACAATGATCGTGTCGCCGGCCACCATGGGCGTGGCGTGCAGACCGATCGAGCCGGAGAGCGGATCGATCTCCTGATCCATGTTCTGCATCAGATCGACGATGCCGTCGGTGCCGAAGCTGGAGACCCGTTGCCCCGTGGCCGCGTCGAGCGCGATCATCCGGTAGCCCGGTGTCACATAGATGATCTGCCCGGCGCCGCCGTCGTCGCGATACGCCAGCCCGCGACCAGACAGGCGACGCGGTGTCGCGGCTCCGCGCTCACCTTCGTCGAGCCGATGCATCCAGAGGTACTCACCCGTGCCGGCATCCACCGCGACCACACTGCGCCGGGTGCCGGCCGTGGTGTAGACGACCCCATCCACCATCAGGGGGGTTCCCTCGAAGTTGTACTCCGGCTGGGAACCGAAGTTGTCGGTCTTCATCCGCCACACCAGCTCGAGGTCGTTGAAGTTGGTGCCGTCGATCTGGTCGAGCGGCGAGTAACGGGTGCTGGCGAGGTCGCCGGCGTAGTGCCGCCACTCCCCGTTCGCGGTCCCCTCCTGCGCCAGCGCGGCCGCTCCGACCGAGACGAAGAGCAACCCAAAACAGGTCCCCCTGACCAACCCGCGACTGCATCGAGACATCCGCTGCCTCCTGAGTCGGGATGCTGGCGAAGCCCTCCGGCTTCCTCCTGTCTCCTGACTCCTGACTTCTGACTCCTCGAGCATACTCTACGGTATCGCCCCACCCGTCGTCAGGCGAATCCGATACAGGCCGGTGCGGGCAGTCATGTACAACGTGCTCCCGTCGTCGCCCCACGCGGCGTTGGCCGGTACCTCGTCCGGCTGAATCGACCCGAGGTGCCGTCCGTCAGGACTGATCACCCAGATGCCGCCCGGGCCGGTCGCGAAGAGGTTCCCGTTGCGGTCGATCGTCATCCCGTCCGCCGCTCCAGGCGCGCTCTCAGCGTTCACGTCGAAGAACACCCGACCCGGGCCGAGCGTGCCGTCTTCCAGCACATCGTAGGCAAACCAGACCTTCTGGTTCCCATCAGAGTTCGCCACATAGAGCGTGCGTTCGTCGGGAGACAGCCCGATCCCGTTGGGCCGGGTCTGGTCGCTGACGAGCAGCTGCACCTCTCCCTCCGGGCTCAACCGGAAGATACCGTTGAAATCGAGCTCCTTGGTCGGATCCTCATCCTGGCCCGCCAGCCCGTAGGGCGGGTCGGTGAAATACAGCCAGCCATTTGAATGAAACACCGCATCATTCGGACTGTTCAGCCGTTTGCCGTCGTAGCGGTCCGCGAGCACCGTGATGCTGCCGTCCGCTTCAATCCGCGACACCCGTCGGTTACCGTGTTCACACAAGATCAACCGACCCTCACCGTCGATCAACAGCCCGTTGGACCCCACCTGGGTGCGCTCCCCCGGGTCACCGTCATAAACCGGATTCATGAAGTCGGTGACTCCCTCACTCGTCGACCACTTCTTGATGGCGTTGGCGGGGATATCGCTGAACAGGAGATGCGGCTCCGGCTCACCCTGCCGGACCCAGACCGGTCCTTCAGTGAACTCAAACCCGTCGGCCAGTTTCTCGATCGTGGCGTCGAGCGGCACCAGCGCGTCGAACGTCGGGTCGACACGCAGGATGGTACCGGCGCCGGGATCGGCCGTCGGCATCGGCGCCGCGGCCTCCTCCTCGGGGGGAGGCGCGGAACCGCACCCGACCGCGAGCACAAGGGTGCCAAGGAACAGTCGAGTCATCGTCTCCATCATCTATGTCCTCTCCGCGCCTCTATATCCCGCGGGCGACCGTTGGAACGATCTCGTCCTCCATCAGTCCGTAGAGCGAACTCCGGTGCGCGCGCAGGCCCGCACCGGGGTTCGGTGAGGAGGTCATCACGGTGACCAGCCGCAGGCCCGGCACGACATAGATGAACTGCCCGCCGTAGCCCCACGCGTAGAACGCATCGTAGCCATACACGTCGCGTACCCACCAGCCGTACCCATACGCGCGGTCCGGGCGCCACGTCCGCGTGGCGTGCGGCCGGATCGATGTGTGAACCCACTCCTCGGAGACGATCTGCCGGGTGCCGACACGGCCGCAGTTGAGATACATCTCGCCGATCGCCAACATGTCGCGCGGCGTCATCGACATCTCGTTGCCGCCGAAGTAGACCCCCTGTGGGTCGGTGGTCCAGCGGGGTACCGAGATGCCCATCGGCTCGCCCAGATACCGGCGGGCGAAGCTGTGTGTGTCCATCCCGCTCGCCTTGGTGATGAGGGCCGACAGCAGGTGGGTGTTGCCCGTGCTGTAGATCATCCGGCTCCCCGGCTCCGACACCAGTGGCCGGGTCAGCACGTGGCGTACCCAGTTTCCGCTGTGTACCCAGCGCCCGTAGTTGCGGTTGCTCGTGGTCTCGAGCCCCGACCGCATCGTGAGCAGATCCTCGACCGTGATCCGCTCTTTCGCCGGGTCGTCGAGATACTCGGGAAAGAACTGGTCGATCGTCGTGTCGACGCCGTCGAGATGCCCCTGGTCGAGCGCGATCCCGACCAGCACCGAGATGATGCTCTTGGACGCCGACTTAAGGTTGGCGGCCCGCTGCGGCGTGGCGCCGTGGAAGTACTGCTCGGCAAGCAGCTCGCCGTCGACCGACACCAGGATCGACCGCATCCGGGGCAGCTCGGCCACGCGCGCGAGCGCCGGCTCGAGCGCCGCCGCGGTCTCGACCGTCGTCACCGCGCCCGCGCTGACCGTCCAATCGCCGGTCGCGGCCACTGCCAGGACGGCCAGCCCCAGCAGTGAAACGCAGAGCCAGCGTGAGGCAGGACGCAGCGAAGCTGTCCGGCGTCTCCTGCCTCCTGTCTCCTGTCTCCTATCTCCTGGCCGCATGAGCATGCTCAGAGGCCCAACTCCTTCGCGTAGTCACCGAGAATCAGCCGTGCCTGGCGCCCGATGCCCAGCGCAGCCACCCGGCGCTTCATCCCCACCGCCAGCACCGCGCCCAGACCGACCCAGACCAGCACGATCGCCCACTCCTCAGGCCAGATCAGCGCCGACGGGCTCCCCGGCATGTAGAGCAGGATGAAGAACGCGGTGGTCGTGACGGCGAGCCATCCTACCACCGACGGGGCCGGAGTTCGATAGGGTCGGCGCAAGCCCGGATGCCGACGCCGGATGACGATGAACGACACGGCAACCAACATGTAGGCGACCACCGTCGCCAGCGACCCGGCATCGACCAGCCACACCAGCGCCGGACGCCCGAAGAACGGCGCGACCGCCATGATGACCGTCAGCACCGCGACCACGGCCACCGGGGACCCGTAACGCGGGTGCAGGCGGGCGAACATCGGCGGCAGCATGCCACCACGGGCCATCGCGAACAGCAACCGCGACGCGCCGATGAAGAACGCGTTCCAGCTCGTCGCGATGCCGAGCAACCCACCGACCACCAGCACCCGGCCCGCCCAGGGGCTGCCATAAACGATGCTCATCGCGTCGGCGGTCGGCAGCACCCGGTCCCCCAGCGTCTGGGGCGCCAGCGAGAGCCCGACCGTCAACTGCACGAGGACATACCAGACGAGCGCCATCACGATCGAGAAGATGATGATCCGGCCAACAGCCCGGAACGGGATGTTGATCTCCTCGGCGATCTGGGGAATGACGTCGAACCCGACATACAGGAACGGCGTCATGATGACGACCCGGAGCACCCCTTCCCAACTGGTCAGATACGGCGCCAGGTTGGCCGTGTCGCCGCGCACCACGCCCGGGAGGAAGAACGCGAGCCCGACCAGGAGCAGGCTGCACGCCGCCACGCTCTGCGCGAACGCGGCGAACCGGATGCCCAGGTAGTTGACCACGCCGAGGGCGAGCGCGCCGGCCACGCCGACGAGCACCCAGGTCAGGTTCACGTCCCATCCGGCGACCGTGTAGAGATAGCCGGTCTCGAACCCGGGCGCGAGATAGCTGACCACGGTGGGCAGCGCGACCGCCTCGAATGCGCAGACCGCCACGTAGGCGAGCACCAGGGTCCAGCCGCAGACGAACGCCCCGGTAGATCCGAGGCCGACGAAGGTGAAGCCGATCTCGCCACCGGCGCGGGACAGGGCGGCGGTCAGCTCCGCATACGTGAGCCCGACGAGCCAGACCATGACGGCGCCGATGCCAAACGCCAGGATCGAACCCAGAGTGCCGGCCCGCAGGATCATCTCGCCCGCCAGCACGACCCAGCTCCACCCGACCATCGCGCCGAAAGCGATGGCGAGCACGTCGCGCCGACCGAGAATCTTGCGGAGCTGAACCGGGGCGTCAGACATGGTAGTCACACATGATGAGAGGAACCGGGAGCTACGTGGGCGGTACGCGTCCCCCTCACCCCGACCCTCTCCCCCAAGGGGAGAGGGAGAAACTGGAGCGCTCGGCTAAAGAGCCTTGCTATCGTTGGTAGACGACGGTGCCACCGAGAATCGTCATCTCGACGGCGGTGTCCATCGTCCGATCCGGGTCGATGGTCAGCAGGTCCTGCGACAACACCACCATGTCGGCCAGCTTCCCGACCTCGAGGCTGCCCTTGATGTCCTCCTCGAAGGTCAGATACGCCGCCAACCGTGTGTAGGCGACGATCGCTTCGGGCATCGTCAACGCCTCGCCGGGACCGACGACCGCACCACTCATCCCCTTGCGGGTGACGGCGGCGTAGAGCCCAACCATCGGCCCGATCGGGAGGATGTCGCTCCCGAGTGCCACGAACACGCCGTGGCTCATCGGCGACCGGACGGGATTATTCGTCTCATACCGCTCGCCCTCGAGATGCTCGGCATAGCGTCCCTCCAGCGTATAGGTGAAGTTGGGCTGCTGGGCGATGTGGATATTGTGGCTCGCCATCTTCTGCATCGTCTCGGCGGGCGGACGCACGGTGAAGTGGTTGAGATAGTGCCGGTGGTCGACGCGCGGCGATTCCTCGATGACGCGAGACCACGCGTCGACGGTCATCTTGATGGCGGCATCGCCGATCGTGTGGAACCCCATCTGCCAGCCCATCTCGTGAGCCGCCTTGGACAGCCGATACATCCCGTCCGCATCGATCAGCGCGCCGGTGCCGAAATAGCCCGGCTGCCCCTTGTAGGGCTCGAGCGTCCAGGCGGCGGCGCCGGTGTACCCGCCGTCGACGAAGAACTTCACCGGACCGACCCGGAGCCACTCGTTGCCGTCACCGGTCTTTCTGCCGAACCTGGTCAGCGTCTCGATCGCCCGCTCGGCGGGCCCTTGGACCCGCACCTGCACCGCGGCGCGTGGCAGCTCCCCTTGAAACTCGGCGTAGACCTCCTCCCAGCTGGCGAACCCGCCTCCCCCCACCCCGGCCTGGATGAGGCTGGTGATGCCCAGGCCGAGGAGATTCCGCAGGTTCTGCACAAAGCTGTCGCGCAGCTCCGCCGATGTCGGGTCCGGCACGAAACGGCGGACCAGGCCCTGGGCGCCTTCGCGCAGGATGCCGTTCATCCGCCCCTGGTCGTCGACCTCGATGATGGCGCCCGGCGGCGTCTCGGTTTGCGGTGTCAGCCCGGCCGCCTCGAGCGCCAGCGAGTTGGCAACCGAGCTGTGCCCACCCGCGCGGGTCAACACGACCGGATTCACCGGCGCTGCGTCATCCAGATCCCAGCGCAGGGGTCGGCGCCGCTCGGCCAGCTCGTCCTCCGACCAGCCGTAGCCGGTGATCCACTCGCCCGACCCCAGTTGTTCCGCCTTGCGGGTGACCCGGGCCTTGAGCTCGGCCATGTTCTCGAGTCCCGCCAGGTCGACCCAGCGCTCGGGATCGCCGCTGATGTGGATATGCGTGTCGATGAATCCGGGCACGACCAGCTTGTCGTCAAGATCGACCGTGCGCACCGCCCGATACTGGTCCAGCAGCCCGTCCCAGCCCAGCGCCACGATCCGGTCGTCGCGGACCGCGACGGCCGTGAACGTGGAGAGCAGCTCGTCCGCCGTGAAGATCTTGCCGTTGTGCAAGAGCAGATCGACCGACTCTTGTGCCCGGAGCGGAGCCGCCGCCAACACACACAGAATCCCTCCGGCTATCAAGAGTTGCCTCATCGTCATCTTCCTCCTCCGCGGCGCGTGGCGCAGGCGCGGGACCTTCCCCGCGTCGCAGGATGCCCATGTGGCGCAGGCTTTCGGTCAAGCAGCTCGGTGAACTAGATCGAGCACCTCGCTGAGATCAGGCTAGGTCGAAGCGATCAAGATTCATCACCTTGTCCCACGCAGCCACAAAGTCAGGCACAAACGCCTGCTGCGAGTCGTCACATGCATAGACTTCCGCGATGGCTCGGAGCTGGGAGTTCGAACCGAAGACGAGGTCGACGGCGGTGCCGGTCCACTTGAGCTCGCCCGTCCCGTGATCGCGTCCCTCGAACACGTGCTCGGATGTGGAGGACGCCTGCCACTTCGTGTTCATGTCGAGCAGGTTCACAAAGAAATCATTGGTCAACATCTCAGGCCGCGTGGTGAAGACGCCGAGTTCGGACTGCCGGACGTTTGCATTCAGGACGCGCATGCCGCCGACGAGCACCGTCATCTCAGGCGCGGTCAGCGTCAGCATGTGCGCCCGATCCACCAGCAACTCCTCCGCCGATCTTCGCTGTCCAACTCCGAGGTAGTTGCGAAACCCGTCTGCCGTGGGTTCGAGCACGGCAAATGAGTCCACGTCGGTTTGCTCCAGCGACGCGTCCGTGCGCCCCGGCGAGAA
>Ga0310122_10001358_pt1 | contig 15703 bp, 25 predicted proteins | sample CB6_Bottom_1051__FD_203503 | JGI IMG/M metagenome (GOLD analysis project Ga0310122, IMG submission 203503) | Marine microbial communities from Western Arctic Ocean, Canada - CB6_Bottom_1051 | ecosystem: Environmental > Aquatic > Marine > Oceanic | place: Canada: Western Arctic Ocean | collected...
TCTTGACAAAACTAGAAATACCTGTTATAATACAAGCATGAAAAACAAAAACACTAACACTAACGAAAGAAATCAAATGACTTTTACAAAATACAATACAAACGTGAATCACTTAACAACCCATGAAATGGTTGCAAGTAAAATCAAAAAGGGTTTGACTAATGAGCTTCGCATCATTTGTGAAATCGGTACGATTTTACGAGATATGGGAAAGTCCCCTACTCAAGTTAATTACCTTATGAGCGTTGATTGTGATTTTATCACAGACGTTCTAGATTGTTATCCCAAGCCGGAAAAACGAGAACCTCGTTCTTCCAACAATAACTTGAACCCGTGGATAAATCATCCCAAAAAAACTTGAGAAAATTCCCGAATAGGGGTTGACAAACCAACCAATTTATGTTATAATACAACCATGAAAAACAAAACAAGACACTTGAAGTTGAACAGGTTAACAACGACACCTGAAGTTGAACAGGTTAACAACGACACCTGAAGTTGAACAGGTTAACAACGACACCTGAAGTTGAACAGGTTAACAACGACACTTGAACGGTTAACAAGTAAACAATACCGGCGACACAACAAAACACTTTAACGAAAGAGAAAATGAAAATGACAGTAAAAGCAAACATCATCTGGAAAAGAACCAACGATTCCTTCGGCCTACTCATTGATAAAGTCAATGGCAGTCGCGGGCATTTTATGGCTACGGTTAACTCGTTCAATCCCGATGGAAGTCTCCTCACAACGGTAAGCTGGCCATTCCAAACGTTCGATGGATGCCTTCACTTCTTTGATCGTACCCTCACCGATATGGATCTCGATTTTGAAAAGTTCGACAATGACAAGCTACACACGGCGAATCCCAAGCGTTGGCCGAATGGCGATCTCAGAAAAAACAAGTGGGAAAGTTAGGGTATAACCCGCAAGCCTTGCCCTAGTCGCAAGCATAGTTCACGGTACTATTCCAAAAGCGTTTTTGATACAACTGTTTTTTAGAAAGAAAAGAAAATGAATACTGAAATGAAAATGAACATTGACAAAAGCAAGTGGTACAACGTAACGTACTACAACACCATCACGCCGTACTACTGGAACGTAGAGCGAGATGGAAAATACTATCGACATGGCCCCGTTACTGCTAATCAGATTAGCGGTAAACGTCTTGCCGAAATGGTAGCCAATGGCGGCTACTTCTATAACCCCACCTATCCCGCAATGGAGATCCTCAAGATCGAGGAAACCCATGAAGTAACGTGGGAAATGGTAACTAGCAATGGCCGATGGTCTTGCAACTAATAAGGAAAATGAAAATGAGAAACTTGATCTTTTGTCTAAAAGAGCTTGGCTTGTTTTTGCTGTGGGGTACAATGATACTCTTCGCCGCTTTTGGTGGCACAGCAATACTACTGAGTACTCTGTAAGTGCTGACTGTATAACGGGTTACGTCGATCCGGGCCGCGCCGGGAAGCGTAAGTTGTTACTACCAAAGGACTTACGTCAAACTTTATTGGCATGTCAAGGTGGCGGCGGCTGCCAAATTGACAAACACCTAAAATCCATAAGTGCTTACTACGAAAGGACTTAAGTTAATCGTCTCAATAAGAAAGGCAGATGTCAATTTGACTACACATGGCCCTTTTCTCTCTCGTCGTAAGTGGTGGTGCATAACGACTTACAAATAGGGCAAATCAATCTGACAACGGCGTGTCATCATTGTGACTTCATTTGGCTGTCTCAATAAGCATGTGCCAAAACTAAATATATATTCTAGGAAATTTTAACTACTTACCACGTAACGACTTATAACTATTTGCAAGTGAATTATAACACGATTGTCCTGAGTGGCACAGATAATGCACTATATAGTATATAGAAAGACCAAAAACAACGAAATCAGACACACTTGATTCAACGAAATACAAACCACCAAACCGCCGTGTAAGCGAAATGCTGTGGGTGTCACATTCAAGCAGATATCCGAAAGGGACTGACTCTGACAGGCATGACCATACGATCCATCGGCGGCCAATACAATGGTCAGAATTGACCTACCCAAACTAGTGAGACTGGAGGCTGTCTTAAAGCTGCTCATACTCAAGCAAGCTGCTCCTTGAAACTGAACAAGTAAACAACGGTACTTGAAGCTGAACAAGTAAACAACGGTACTTGAAGCTGAACAAGTAAACAACGGCACTTGAAGCTGAACAAGTAAACAACGGCAACACGGGTATAAGCCACCTCTCAACGATGTACGCAGGCTGCCCCGTGGGGTTTAACCCGAAAACCTAGCCCTAGTCGCTAGTATAGTTCGCCGGACTATTCAACACCGGCACACAATACAACTGTTTTTTAGAAAGAAGATTATGATTATGAAAACGAAATTTAAAGTAAATGACATGGACAAGCAAAGGGTGCTTGTTCTTACAAAGAGGCTGCACGACAACGGTGTTGACGTTTGGCTTAAGCTCGACATGAACGACATTAGCAATTGCGAATGGCGATTCATCGATAGTCCTTCGCCGCACGTATTCGGCACGATGGCTTTCCCGCTGCACAGCGGTGGAATCGGTGCCTTGATTCGTGACTTGCAAGAAGCGTGCTTCGCTCATGGTATCATGAAGCGTCCTGCTCACATCAGCAATCGGAATCACGTTCGGCTTGCTGTCGATGGTCGTCCGATCTGGACAACAGGCAACGGAGGTTAAGCCCTCTAGTTTGACGCAAGAGGTTGTCATCAAACGCTTTAGAGAGGCCGGGGCGGCCGGGAAAGACGTAACTCGTTTGGTAGTAACGACTTACAATCAATTTAAAAAAACTTGGTTTATTTATCAAAAAAGACTGGATTGGGGTTGACAAAAATGCCGATATAATATATAATGGGGGAAAGAAAAGAGAAAACATGAAAATTACAAAAGCATTCGTATTCGACTTTGATGAAACTTTAGCTCACACTGAGGCAGTTGTGCTTGATGGCACAGATGATAAGTTTGCAGAATTCAATAATCCCTCGACCATCCTCAATGGTACTCCATTAGAGTTAATGGACTTAGCAAAAGAAGTTCATGGCGAAGGCCATTCCGTTTTTATCTTAACTGCTAGAAACGATTGTGTCGAAAATGCAATTTCGGAATTCCTGCTACGATTTGGAATTGAAGCAAAAGCAATTCATTGTGTTGGTGCCAATGCTAACGTAGATGTAGCAAAAGCAAAACGAACAGTTCTGCTAAGTATCATTGAGAATCATCAAGTGGTATACTTCTTTGATGATGATGAAAAGAATATTGAGCTGGCGAAGCAGCTCGATTGTAGAGCAAGAAAAGTTTGAGAAAATTCCAGAATTGCTCTTGACAAAATAGAAACAACTTGTTATAATACAACCATGAAAAACAGAAAATACAAAATGCTCAAGACACGAATCCTTGAAGGAGCAGAATACTGGGAAGCCTACAGGCGGCACAAGTGTACCGGTAGGCCGATAATCTCTGTGGCTATCGAAGAAGGAACTCGCGTGCAGCTTGAAAAAACCAAAAAAACAAAATGGGTAAGAAAACCCGGAAGTGGTGAATGGTGGGAGATTGAAATATGATTTACAGTTTTAGACAAAACAACTCCGGCGGTTTCTATACTAAACCCGCTAAGTATATCATCGTGAATGGTGCTCGGGATAGTGAACACGCTACCGAGATCGCTCTTGCCGCTGGTATGTATCTCAATGGTGTACAGGCCCGTGTTGATTGCGGATGCTGTGGCGATAGATGGTATGGTCACGACTGCGAATTTGAGACACTTGAATCTGCTATCAAAGAAGCAAATGATGGGGATCGTGGCAATGACGGCATACGTCAATATATCGTGGTTGATGATTTGGATGTTGAAGATACGTGGTTGGAGTAGTTGTCCTGTCCGAACTAATCCGCTCTTGCAAACCACAAAGGTGCCAGCTATAGCCAGCCAGCTCGATGTAAAACGTGAGAGAGTCAGGACTTAGGACGACCGGGGCTGCCGGGCGGCTCGTAAGTCCAATGATAGCAACGACTTACAACTATTCCTGTTTTTTTTGAGTTTTCCTCAAGATACCCCTTGACAAATACCGATAATAATAGTATAATGGGAACATAACACGAAAGGAAAAATTATGGAAATCCCAACCAACGAAATCAATAACGAGCTAGACAACCTAGCCGATACCCTCATTGCCGACGAATCTCAACCGGCGAAACGAATTAAAGTCGTGCTAGACGCGATGGATATCATCAAGGCTCAGGCTCTTGAGATCCGCGAACTGCAAGCGGTTGTTGTGCGGCTACGCGAGAACACCAGTAAGTTTGAAGGGTATTCAAATAGCACCCTAGCTTGCTGGATTCTCGAAAATAAGGGTTGACAAACTAAGTCCTGTATGATATAATAGGGCATCACGAAAGGAAAATTATGACACTACCAACAATTACTGAGGATTGCCTTTTGGCACAACTTTCCAAATTTACTCAAAGATCGCAAAATGAATTTGCCACCGAGGTAATAACGGAGTTGCTCGAAAAACAGCCGCACGCTATGGAGGTTGCCGTTGGTCTGCTTGAACCGTTCCTGAAACCACAACCGGAAATAACAGAGGTCTCACTTGTACAGGCTCAAGAGATTCTCTTGCAAGCGAGCTTTACCGTTTTGGGTGTTTTCTTGAAAACGCTCAACGCTCAAATTGAAGCAGACGAAATGGACGAAAATTGGGGTTGACATTGATCCTGCATTATGGTACAATGTAAGCATCACGAAAGGAAAATTATGAGCTTCGACTTAAACAACACTATCGGCGGCCGATTACTTCTCAAGCTGGAAAAAGAAATCAAGGAATGTATTGTTATTCCTAATAGCTGGTTGCCAGAGAAATATCACGACAAGGTTCGTGGTGGCCGCACACTTGCACGACTTGAAACGATTTGTGATAAGCGTGTCGGAATTACCAACCACCGAAAGACTAAAGCTATCAAGGCTGAGAACATCGAAAACTACCGAAAGCAGTTTGAACAAAATGGCAAGTTTGAATATAACGGACACATAAACGAATTGCAGTTGTATAAAAACGAAATGGCATTATGTGCTGCACACCCTGCAATCAACATCGACGAAGATGATTTAATGGAGAATTGAAAATGACTGATGCATAGGATAACGTCTCGCCCCATCTAAACCGACTGCGGCACGCAGATAGTTTGACGTAAACCCTTGTGCTGTAGGGACTTAGGGCTTCTGGGGCTGCCCCCGGAGGCGTAACTCCTTTGGTAGTAACGACTTACAACTGTTTTGGTTTTATTTGGGTTTTCTCTAAAGATAGGGGTTGACATCTGCCGATAATAATAGTATAAAGGAGGTGTTAGATGTTTATACTTTTATTGCTCGCCGCGTGTGCGATTGGTGCGATTGGTGCTGAAACTTTTAACCGATTTATTTTGAAATAGGGCTTGACAAACCGTTTTGTTTATGCTATAATGAGGCTATCAAAACAAAGGAAAATGAAAATGTTAAGCACTAGAACTGACAGAATGACCCTTAAGCAATTCCTGCTTCATCTCGATTACGGTAGGGATTGCCCCGATAGGATCAGTCCTGTACGCTGGAATGCCATGATTACTTGGGCAAAGAAAAGAGGATATATTTCCTAAAAATTGCCCGATAGGTCTTGACAAACCAGCAAACTTCTGTTATAATACAATCATGGAAAACAACAAAAACAACGAAAGAGGAAATGAAATGACATTTGAATTTGACGATTTTGACACAGAGATTCAAAGCGATGAGTCTGTTGATGATCGGATTTCCGATGAGGATTTAGAATCCGCTGCTGAGTTCTACGACGAACTCGATTTCCTGCTGGACGACATGGATCTTGTCCGAGAGCTTGACGAGGAAACCCGATTAGCCGATGAAGAATGGGATGCTCATTGGGAAGCGATGAATATGGATTTACTGGATACGACTGGAGACATTTACGACCACAACGATTTCTAAAATATTTACAACACGGAGGAAAAGCTCCTCGACAACTGAGGTCGCTCCGAACTGTATTTTTCAACACGACAAGGAAAAACAAAATGGCAAAGCAAACATTGACACAGGACGAACTAAACGCTATGGTCGCCTCTTGCAAGCAAGCAGACTATGGCCCAGAGGTCATTATCGAAATCGTGCCAGAGGAATGGGACGATGAGTATGATGAATACGAAGATGACGGTCAACCGACTGAGTATGACGAATGGCAGGATCTCTATGGTGGTGACGATAGCATTTATGAGCATGACTGTGATTGCATGTTCGATTACTAATGTCGTAAGTCCTTTGGGTAGCAGGACTTAGGCGATCCGGGGCTGCCCCCGGAGGCGTAACTCCTTTGGTGGTAACGACTTACGACGATTATAAAAAACTTTGATTATTTTATGATTTTGACTGGATTCCCCTTGACAAATGTGCCGATATATATTATAATGGGAGACAGTAAGACGAAAGGAAAATAAAATGGATATGGTAACAATCGGAATCGTCATCGCTGTACTGTCAATTCTATTGCAAAGCGGCGAATAAAAAACTTTGAAAAATTCCCGAATAGGGGTTGACAAACCGGCCAGCATAGTGTATAATACAGACATGAAAAGGGTTTAACCCGCAAACCTTGCCCTAGTCGCAAGTATAGTTGGCGGACTATTCAACACCGCCGCACAATACAACGAATCAGATACACTTGATTCAACGAACTACCAAACCGCCGAATCGTATTCGCGGCAGAGCAACAAGGATCGCAAGATCGTTTGCCACCGACAAAGGATACGAAACGGCGGCCAATACATATGGCGTGAAATAGGAGGAACTGGATAGTCCTTATTAGAATCTGGGAGAGGTGAGTTAACACTATATACTTCCTGCATCGCTTGACTAGGCGTGATTCTAATAAGCCAGTCTCGCTGGGTGAACAAATCCCAGCCACGTCGCCCTACATTCCCCGAGTGGAGCAAGCTACTAAACTGGGGTACGATGGCGAGAGGACGCTCTCGCAAGCTCCACCACGTACAAGAGCTAGACCGGCTGTTAACGCAGCTTCTAGTAGTCGAGTGAGTAACACGGTTAAGCCGCTAACGACTTAAAACAAATGGCGGTGGGTGACTTCCATGCCCTCACGAGAAAATGGAATCGGTAGGCCGGTCGCCTAAATAGAACCGGAGCGTCCACGGATGTTTGGCGGTATCAAGCCGTGGACAGTAAAAAGCCGCCACCTTTTTTGGGGCTGTAGCTCAATTGGTTAGAGTACCGGCCTGTCGAGCCGGATGTTGTGGGTTCGAGTCCCATCAGCCTCGCTGCGGTAGGTTGTCCGAGTGGTTAAAGGAGTCAGACTGTAAATCTGATGGCATACGCCTACGCAGGTTCAAATCCTGCACCTACCACTATGGTGGTTGTAGCTCAGTTGGTAGAGCATTGGATTGTGGTTCCAAAGGTCGAGGGTTCAAACCCCTTCAACCACCCTGTAGGGCGTTTAGCTCAGTTGGGAGAGCGTTTCCGTGACATGGAAAAGGTCAGAGGTTCAAGTCCTCTAACGCCCATTCTGACGACCCTAATCAACGTAAGTCATTGCTACCAAAGAACTTAGGCGGCCCCCGGCGGCCCCCGGAGCCGTAACCCCTTATCCCACAACGGTTTACAACTATTTTGGTTTTTTACAGTTTTTTCTTAAGTTTGCCCTTGACTTATGTCGATAATAATAGTATAATAAGGTATTAACACGAAACGAAAGGAAAACGAAATGAGACAAATGATCAAAGGCAATTTGAAGCTGGACGTGGTTGAGCATATCATCCTGCGTAATATGTGGGAGTATTACGTTCTGAGCGATGAAGGCCAAAACGATTGGGTATCGAGCGAACCCGACATTGTATACGCTCTAGTGATGGGGTTCAATGATGAAATAGGATGCGTGTCCCTGTCGGAGATCAAGCCGCACATCATCAGCCGAACCACTGATCTTAGTGAGATCATGCCCGCCGATGGTTATGAGTGGGAAGGCGAAGCAGCTTCGCTGGACATAGGCCAGAACACGGCATCAGATGACTGGACTAAGTGGGGATAGTATAATGGATAATGAAACCTTAATGTATATGTTGGCGATGTGTTTAGTGTGGCCCGCTGGCTGGCTTGCAAATGAAATAAGCAAAAAAAGAAAGTAGGAAAATGGGAGACTATCAAACAAATTTACAAACCGCGATGTATGTAGCTAGTCTAACTTTGTTTATGATGAGTTGGGATTATATTCCATCCGTAGTAAGAAGGGTATTTAACCGATGAGATTAAGACGATGCCATTCGATAGAACTGGCACGATATTATCAGCACTTGGATAATGTCGAGCGACGACGTAAGGAAGCAGAAAAAAATAAGAAGCGAGGATTTCTCGCCAGATTGGTAGGATTAAAATGAGCGACAATCAAAAGAAGGCATCTATACTTTTGTGGTTAGCATTCCTGTTGGGATGCCTGATAGCTTCTAGTGGATGCTCGATATCTTCGAGGACAGAACTTAGAGCTAAACCCATGACAACGCTAGAATTAGAGTGTTGCGAGGATTGCGGATTTGTGCCGTGGACAGACTCGTGGTGTGAGTTTCACTTTGGGACGTGATGTCGTGCCCAAACTAACCCGATCTTGTAAATGACTATCACGCCAGCGAATAAACTGCTTGACAACCACGAAAAATATGGTATAATAGAATAAGACAGCAGCCCAATCAAAGCCTCCTAGCTGAAAAGGGGTCGGCATGGTAACCGTTGCCGATGGCGGTATGGCTTTCCGTCCTGTTGTCTTTCCTCATCTATTATGAGCGTATCTATATGTAGTACAGCCAGCGGAAAAACCATAAGTCCTGTTGCTGCAATGACTTAGGGGTGGAGACGCAGCCCGGATCGACGCAACTCCTTACCCCGTAACGACTTACGAAAACTTTGAAAATATTTACGTTTTTTCTAAAGATTAGGGTTGACAAACGCCGATAATAATAGTATAATGAAAGAAACCCCTAACCGAAAGGCGTAAGAATGAAGCTAATACTTACCGACAGCGACGGGCTAGTAATAGACCAGTGGGAGATCAATCAGGATATTGACCTGCCAGACCTAGAGGAACTTACAGATTGTCTGTATGCCGCTGGATTTTATGATGCCGAACAGATGTCTTTTATGAAAAAAGATTAAAGTTTACCCCTTGACAATGCCGATAATTATAGTATAATAGAGTTATGAGCAAGAAGAAATCACAGCCGGTAGTAATGCGAAAGCAGGAAAGCAACACAATCATTATCAAGGTTGGCAAGGTTGCTATCGGGCATCAGCCCCACATTACCGGAACGGGCGTTCACGACAGTCGCCCAAAGCGAAGCAGAACACGCCAAGCACAACGTAGTGCGTGGCAAAAAGAGTTGGTATAACATTTGAAAGGTAATGCCATGACGATTAAATTCGTAAAAGACAAGGAAACCAAGAACACTATCCGTTTCACCGCCTCCGGTGACATTTCTGGTAGCGTTTATGTTCAGAAGGATTCTGAACTGGCAAAGCAGACAGTTATCTTGGTAGAGATTGTCGCTTCCGACATGACCGCCCCGGTAGAGGAAGTCGAAGCCGACGAGGAAGCTGAACTGGCCGAAACGTCTGCATGACAAACAATCCGAGTCCAGCGGATAAACTGGACACTTTTTTTCACAGCATTTTGAAAGGTAGAAGAATGAAAATCAAGCAAGTAGTTGACGCTGGTAAAATGACAAGCTCTTATCTGTCATCGTACCGTAATGATTTACAACTGGTCGTAGAGGGCGGCCATGAGATTAACGTGACAATTCCTGAAGATGAATTACGCGATTTGGCTAATCGTATCAATGAACGAATTGAGTCGATTGACAAAGATCGTGACGAGGAATTACTAGCCAAGCAGGAGGAAGCCGTTGAGTAATGAACAGAATCCGATTTGCGGAATCGGAACCGAACTCCCGCAAGGGAAAGTTGTTGCCATCACAAAGGATGGCGTAAATATCGAGACACCACAAGGTGTCAAACAGTTTAACTTCACTCAAATTGAAAGGTTTATCAATGATGCAAGAACTGTATGAGAAGCGTAACGAGACTAAGGTTAGTTTGTTCTACCCCATTCATGGGAGCAAGAACATCCTGCGTACTGTAAGCGGCAAGAAGGTTGCGAGTGGTACTGGGCCAAGCGGTAAGTTTATCACCGTCGAAGAGGACAACGGGCAGATTCGCTCACTGTCCGTTTCTAAGTGTGTCGCGTCGTTGTAGCGACCTTTCGTGTTGTGTGGAGGGGAGGGGGTTTCGACCCTCTCCCCTTTTTTCACGCACAGACGGAACGTAACTCCTTACGGTGTAACCACTTAGGGCCGCCGGGGCTGCCCCCGGAGCTGTAAGTCCTTACGTCTACAGCACTTACAACAATTTCAATTTTTTTCCGGTTTTCTTAAAGTTTAGGGCTTGACTTTGCCGATAATTATAGTATAATGATACTATAAGCACACTGTCAAAAGGGATGAGCTATGGAAGATGAATACGATTATCTGCGTGCCGACTATGTAGACTGGGATGAGTGTGAAGCTGTGAGTGATGGCGAACACACCAACGAATTTTGGAACCTGTTTGACAATGAGTTTTTTGAAGGATAACCTAAAGTCTGCTATTGACATATGCCGATAATATGTTATAATGGAGTATCACAACCACGAAAAGGAACACGACACAATGCTGAAATACTCACCCGCCAATGCTAAGACCGTCGCACTAAAAGAAGTCGAGGAACTACAACCGTTTTTAGAAAACAAGCGTAGAATCTACTCTCTTGATCTGCTGTCGGGCTACTCTTGTCCATTCGCAGAAAAGTGTTTGAGTCGTGCTATCGTATTGCCAAACGGCAAACGTAAAATCATCGACGGAAGAAAAACGGAATTCCGTTGTTTCTCTGCTAGTCAAGAGGTTCAATATACAAACGTATTCAATCTACGACAACACAATTTTAATACGTTGCGTGGGTTGCACTTGAACGATATGATTCACGAATTGAATCAGGCCATGCCGGAAAATTTGGGCATCTGTCGGATTCATGTTGCGGGCGATTTCTTCAACCGCAATTATATGTTCGCATGGATTAATATGGCGATGATGCACCCTGATAGATTATTCTATGCTTATACCAAGTCTCTTAAATACTGGTTACAGAATATGGAATGGGTTGAGAAGTTAGATAATTTTATCTTGACCGCTAGTTATGGTGGCAGGGACGATGATCTAATTTTCAAACACGGATTGCGGCATTGTAATGTTATCGGATCAGAGACAGAAACGAACTTGCCGATAGACCATGACGATAGCCATGCGGCTAGACCGTCGCAACGTCACAATTCATTTTCCTTGCTGATTCATGGCACACAACCAAAGGGAAGCAAGGCGGCAGAAGCACTAAAACTATTGAAAGGGAAGGGGAGTTATTCGAGATTAAAACCAACCACTAATTGAAAAGAGGAACACATGGTTTATTTAATGTTGCTCGTTGGAGCACTTACAATATCACTAATGACGCTAGGGAATGAAAGATGAAAAGTTTAATTTTGATGAGTTACAAGCAGCCGGTTGAGGGTTCTACGTTTCGATGGGGAGTATTGGAGTCTAACAGAGACACCGACAAAGACCCGTTGAGTCCCGAAACCCGAAGCGGCAACTACAGAAAGCATGACCCAGAATTTGAGAGGTCTCAAAATCTTTCGGTAGTTAAAACCCGTAAGGGAATACAGGCGTTTTATCGAGAACGTACGAACTGGAGTTTACGGATTCCGTTTGTTGGTTCTCTGGTATCACCGCTTGTCTAAGCTAACGTAGCCGGATCGACGGTAGCGGTTGACCCATAACTAAAGTAGGCAATCCTCGACCTTAGCGGGCAGGAAAACCACAGAGAGAAATGGTCAGCCGCTGCCGTATTTTTTATAAGTCCTTATGCTGAAAGGACTTAGGGCGACCGGGGCGGCCCGGCGGGGCCTAAACCCTTACCACCACACGACTTACGACGATTTAAAAAAATTCCAGAAAAATTAAAGTTTAGGGGTTGACATAGCCGATAATTATAGTATAATGGTAGTATAACTCGAAAGGATAAAAAAATGGTAGCACTAACTAACCGAACTGACGCATTCACCGTTGTGTGCCGACACTGCGAAACATCTCACACCCTGCTGGTCAACATCACCGATGTGGCTGACTGGAAGTTGGGAAAGTATATTCAGGACGCTATGCCCTACCTGTCTGCCGATGAGCGTGAACTGTTGATCAGTCTCACCTGTGGCGATTGCTGGGATAAAATGTTTGGCTTTTGTGAATCGGACTAAAGTTTTACCCTTGACTTTGCCGATAAATATAGTATAATGTAAGGGTACACTTCACTTTTTTGAAAGGGTTTGAAAATGAATCTTCAAGCACAAGACGTTTCCACTAAAATTAAACAGGCTTTCGACTTCACGGTTGACAAGTTTCCGTTGAGCGGCCCGGATGGTATGACCACTCCGTGGTACGCCATGTTCCGTTCCGACACCAATGAGGTTATCGGAAAGGGTTCTGTCACTTCCCGTTATGTTCCTCACCAGACTGACGATGTTCTCGCATTGGTTGACGCTGCTTCGGAAGCGTTTGACAATGAGATTGACGTAACCACCCATTTTCGTGATGGACATTATGTTTCGATCCAGCCAACCAAGCACGAACGTTTGAGCATTTACGGTAATGCCGACAACGTATGGCCTCGCGTGATTATCAACGCCGGTTATGATGGTCGAGCGTTTGCTGCCACGATGGGCTATTATCGTGATGCGTGTCGCAATCTTGCTATGATGCGACAGGTTGAAGGTACAACGGTTTCGATCCGTCACACTTCTGGACTTCGTTCTCATATGAATTCGTTGATCTCTACGTTCAACGTTCTCAAAGAATCGTGGGCTGGACTGACTGACGTTATCCAAAATCTGCAATCGGTTGACGTACAGATGGCTGACTTTCTAGAGTCTATCTACTCGACACCCGATGCCGATGCGTCAAAGCGTGGCGTGACTGTTCACCGTGAACGAACGGAGGCAATCTTCCGCCGCTTGCAGGCTGAGCGATTCCGAACGGGTCGACAAGCAATGTCGCCAAGCGATGGTTTTACGGTTTCCGCTTGGGAAGCGTTCAACGCTGTTCAGGGATACGTTCAGCATGACGCACAATCGAAGAAGGGTTTCAAATCTGACTTCGACAGAATCCTGCGGGCTTCCCGTGATGCGAATGTTCGCAAGGCCGAAAGCCTCGTTCTTGAATTAGTAGCGTAACCCTTTCGTTGTGTTGTGTCCCCCGCCGGTGGTCAATGGCTGCCGGTGGGGGGTTCTTTTCTTCAACGACAGGGGGTCGCTGTGACTATCGGAAAACTTATACTGTTGGCCTTTGTGACAGCGTTCACATTTGGCCTGCTAACCGAATGGGCAAACAAGAAACTGAGGTAACCATGTTCAGCAAACAAGAAAAAAACATCATCATCATGGCATTGCTGTATTTCAAAAACGACTATAGTCCCAAAGATCAGGAAGAGCTTGATTTTACTCTAAACGAATCTGACGAGTATATCAATCCCGAACTTGAAACCATCATTCAAAAACTGGTTGACGATTTTATCGGCCCAACGTGGGACAACCCAGACAGCCCGAGGGACTGTGCAGCTCTGCATCACGACGACTAGGGTGCAGTTAGTTTGACGTAAACCATTGCAGGCATTGGACTTACGGCCCGCCGGGCAGCCCCGGATGGCCTAAATCGTTTGCTCGGCAGGACTTACGTCATCATCCATCGACAACCTGATATCTGTTTCCGTTTGGTAGTGTGAGATGCCCCCCAAAGAACCCCCACATCATGTTAGCCTTTAACGCCTTGGCGTGTAGCTTGACCAGTTCAGGCATGTCCTCTTTTTGCTGCTCTTTACTACACTCAGTTGCTATTACTCGCATCATCCAAAGTACCTCATAAACAGTTCAAACACATATCCCAAAACATACACCCATAGGGCGGCAAGCATTACCCACGTTCGGACAATTTTACCTTTATACCGTTCTAGTCTTTCTATTGAGTTCATACTTTCGCCTTTTCAATTTGTGCGAGTAGCCGTTTATGTTCTTTGCTGTCGGGTACAGCTCTAGCGGCCTTTTCTTTTAATGACAGTTTGTCATGCTCTACTTGTCGTACTTCGCTTTCCTCACGGATCTGCTGCTTACGCTGTTTCCCGTACAACTTAGGGTAGCGTTTCTTTGTAACGGTCTTACCGTTTTTCGTTGTTGTATATTCTTCTAGTCGCATCTTATGCCATCCTCTTGTAATGGATTATAAACAGAAACTTCCCCAAGCAACGCATCACACCAAACGTCTGCATAATCTGCTGTCTCTACATATACATCATAGCACCGCGTGGAAAGTACCCAATGGTCTGTCGTATACGGATTGTAATAGCAGGTATCCCAACCAAAATCTCCGACCTTGCCGATAACTCCCACACGCTCATTTATTACAAAGCCCTCAATAAATGCGTGGACGTTCTTCTTGCCTTGCTCACGAACCCGTTTTTGTCCTGCCTCGGACACAATAAATTTACAATCGCTTAATACAACATTACGGGCGTGGCATCTTACAAGGTTTCCCTGCTTAACACTAACACACTTTTTGTGTAGGTTGCGATAGACCCTCACCTTTTTAGTGGGGTCGATATGCTCCAGAACCTCGGCGGTGGTATTACAAAATGGTTTATTCATTGTGTTATCCTTTCGTGTACTATCATTATATAGTATTTATCGGCGTTTGTCAAGGTAATTCTTTAGTAAATCCCAGTAGCAGGGGAATTTATTTCTTCGCTGTAACTCCTTAAATAGTCACGGTTTATATCAAGTCTGGGATTGCATTTGCCGATATATATGATATAATATACTATGACACCTTTGGTCAATTAGCTAAGGAGAATCCAGAGTGGGATCACCCAGCCCCCCCCCATGCCGACCGAGGGGTGTGCCTCACCTGAACCCTTCTGGTCTTGCAAAACAATTCTCCGCCAGCGAGTTTCCATTTTTGTCGATGCCCACTCTTTCAGAGTCGAGTCCATGTGGATAGCCAGCGGATTATTGCGTTTTGTCTCGCCCCACCTTCCAAGGTTGGAGGTCATGGCGACAGTCAGCGAGTTTTAGTATTTTTGTCTAACCCCAGCTTCCAAGAGTGCAGGTCATGGCGACAGTCAGCGGATTTGCCTCCCTTGTCCCACCCCACTCTTTCAGAGTGTTCCCATTGTTGGTAGTCAGCGAGTTTCTGATATTATGATGCAAGAAAGAAAAAGATCAATAACAACTGAACAAAACTTAGTGTGGCTATTGCAGCGTAAGCATACTTCTTTTTAAAACTATATAGCCTCAGAATTATAGCCGCAATTACCCAGAGGAACCCCAGCTTCAAGGTCATAAACAGGGCGATAGATCCCGCGTCTAAATGAATCAAAAAGACCCCTAGTGGATTCCATTCAAACTCAAGTATCGACTCTTGGAATTTAATCGCTAAATAATGGTCGATCATACTGACCAGCAATATCCAGATAAATCCCCATAATATAATTCGGTCATAGTGT
>Ga0310122_10001360_pt1 | contig 15702 bp, 13 predicted proteins | sample CB6_Bottom_1051__FD_203503 | JGI IMG/M metagenome (GOLD analysis project Ga0310122, IMG submission 203503) | Marine microbial communities from Western Arctic Ocean, Canada - CB6_Bottom_1051 | ecosystem: Environmental > Aquatic > Marine > Oceanic | place: Canada: Western Arctic Ocean | collected...
CGAGGCGTTGATCAGGTTGGCGCGGACGATCGAGATGTGTTTCAGTGCCGCGGTGAGTGCGAAGAAGGCGGCTGAGGTGAATCCTCCGGCGACCATCGAGATCCAGAACTCTCGGGGCGAGGTCTGTTCGAGCAACCAGCCGGGTCCCTGTCGCAGCAGCACGCCACCCCCCAACACGACGAGGGCGCTCGAGGAGAGCAGCAGGATGGTCACCGCGGTGCTGACTCCACTCACAGCGGCCTGCCGGATGACCACTCCTGCCTGGCCCCAACCGACCCCGGCGGTCAATCCCAATGCCACGGTGAGCAGGATCAGGCCGTTGCCCCCCTGCCCCGCAGTCGTTGCGGAGAATGGCTCGGCGTCGAACGACAGCAGGCAGATGGCCAGGATCAGCACTCCCATCGCCAGGCTCGAACGGCGGCTGACGCGTTCGCCTATCATCACGACCCCCAGCACCGCTCCGCTGATCAGCAAGGCGGCCTGTGAGAGTGGTACGGTGAGAGTCATTCCGCCCAGTGCCAGTCCCCACTGGAATCCGACGTTTCCCATCAACTGCATCGCGGTGCCCGAGAGCAGCAGTGCGAGCACCATGCGACGTGACGGCCAGGAGATCGAGCCGCGTCGTGCTTTGAAGGCGAGCACCAGCAATGCCGCGGCGACGGTGGGGATGGCCTTGAGGCACGAGACCCAGGCCGCCCAATCGGCTCCTCCCTTGGTCACCGCTCGCAGCGCGATGATCGAGGCGGTGTAACAGAACGACGAGAAGACGGCCAGCAGCGTGCCTCTCCACAGCAACTCGGCGGCCCCCGCCTTTATGTCGGCGGGGGCGAGTTGTCCGTCGGGGGTGTTGGTGGAATCGGTCACGCTGCGGTGCGGTACGGGTCAGGATCTCTGGGGCGCCAACACGCGGCCGGGGCGTGCCTCGGTATGTTCCCCGCCCCGGATCACCTCGCGACCATTGACCACGACGGAGTCGATTCCTTCGGGATACTGGTGGGGTGCCGAGAACGTGGCCTTGTCGATGATCGTCTTGAAGTCGAAGACGACAACGTCGGCGGCGTGCCCCTTCAGCAGCAGGCCGCGATCGGCCAGGCCCAGTTGCCGGGCGGGCATGGCGGTCATCTTGCGGATCGCGGTTTCCAGCGAGAACAGTTTCAGCTGGCGGCAGTATCGACCCAGCACCCGAGGGAAGCAGCCGTAGTACCTCGGGTGCGGCATGCCTCGAGCGGTGTCGGCACTGACGGCGCGTCCGTCGGACCCGATCATCGAAAGCGGATGCCGGAGTACTCGCTGCACTTCACGTTCATCCATGATGAAGTTGATCATGCCCACCTTGCCGTTGCCTTCGATCAGCAGGTCGATGCAGGCCTGGACCCCGGCGCACTTCCTGGACCTCGCCACGTCGGCCACCTTCTTGCCGATCCACTTGCGATTGGCGGCGTTGCCGACGGTCGTGATCTGGATATCGTCCCATTCGATCTTGAAGAAGTTGGGCCAGTTGTCGGTGCCACGGACCATGTCACGTGCGATCCGCCGCCGTTGGACGGGGTCCTTGAGTCGGGCGAGCATCTCGCCGCCGCCTCCTTCATGGGCCCAGGGCGGCACGAGTTGGGCGAGGCCGGCGCTGCCTGCGTGGTAGGGGTAGACGTCGACCCGTACACGGTGTTCGCCGCGGTTGGCCGCTTCGATCAACGGCAGGGTCTTGAGCGTCGTGCCCCAGTTCTCTCGGCCGGCCGCCTTGTGATGCGAGATCTGGACAGGCAACCCGGCCTCGCGGCCCACCTGGATCGCTTCGCGGACCGCCTCGAGCAGCGTCGAGGCTTCGCCGCGGATGTGCGAGGAATACTGTCCTTTGTGCCGAGCCGCCACGCGGGCCAGGGCCACGATCTCGGGCGTCTCGCTGTAGGTGCCTGGCGGAGAGACGAGTCCGGTGGAGAGTCCCACGGCACCGGCCCTCATCGCCTCGTCGACGTGATCCTGCATCCTCCGCAATTCGCCGGCTGTCGGCTTACGGTCCTGGCTGCCCATCACCGCTCGGCGGATGGTGTTGTGGCCGACCAGCCCACAGACATTGATCGAAGTGCCGTTCTTGCCCAGGGCCCTTAGGTAGTCGCCGTAGGTGCTGAGCTTGTGTCCGGAGAGTTCGACGGGTGAAGAGACCGGTGCCGGGGAACTGCCACAGTTCCCGATCACGTGGGTCGTCGCGCCCTGGCGGATGGCACTCTGGGCCAGTCCGTCCGAGAGCAGCGAGCGGTCGCTGTGCGTGTGCATGTCGATGAAGCCGGGGCAGACGATCTTGCCGCTGGCATCGATGATCTGTCCGGCGGTCGCGTCGGACAGGTCGCCGATGGCCGCGATGCGATCGCCGCGGACGCCCAGGTCGTTCCGGGTACCCGGCTTGCCGCTACCGTCGACGATCGTTCCGCCTCGGATCACCAGGTCGAATCGCCGCCGATCCCCCGCCACGGCGGTTCCTCGAGCCGACGCGGCCACCAGGCCACCGGCGGCCACAGTCAGGAATCCGCGTCGTGTCGTACGGCTGGTCATCTCGCTGTCCTCTGCCAGGGTGTCTTCCCGCGGCCAATTAAAGACGAAGCGGCGTTGACCTTCAACGACCGACACTCGGATTGGCTCACGACGCGAGTTGCCGCTAGACTGCTCGACGATTGCATGCAGGACATCGTTTTCGAGGATCGGTACGAGTTCGTGGCACCGCACCGTGGCACGTGGTGGCCGCGGGTGCTGGGTCGCTTCGTCGCCTGGCGTCTCTGCCGGACCTTCAAGATCTCGTCGATCGACTTTCGAGGGATTGATCATCTGCAGGCATCCATCGATGCCGGCCACGGGATCATCGTGGCTCCCAATCACAGCCGGATCCGGGATGCGGCGGTCGTGGCTGCGCTCACGTTGCGAGTCGGTTGTCCGATGTTCGCGATGGCCAGTTGGAACGTGTTCAAGGTCAGCTGGTTGCAGACGTTTCTGATCCGACACTTGGGGACGTTCAGCATCTACCGTGAGGGTATGGACCGTGCGGCGTTGAATTGTGCGATCGGGATCCTCGAGTCGGCCGAGCGGCCTCTGGTGATCTTTCCCGAGGGGGTGATATCGCGCACCAACGATCGGCTCAGTGTTTTGCAGGAAGGCGTTTCGCTGATCGCCTGTTCGGCCGCCCGTAAACGGGCGGCTGCGGACTCGGCCGGCAAGGTGGTGATCCACCCGGTCGCCGTGAAATACCGTTTTGACGGTGAAGTCGAGTCGAGTGTCGAGGCGGTGCTGGGTGAGATCGAGTCACGCTTGAGCTGGCAGTCTCAGGCCGGGCGGCCGTTGCTCGAGCGGATCGAGAGGGTGGGGCAGGCGTTGTTGAGTTTGAAGGAGGTCGAGTACCTGGGGGCGGCCCAGAGCGGGTCGATTTTCGAACGTCGCGACCGGTTGATCGACAGCGTGCTGGGGCCACTTGAAAACGAGTGGTGTGGGGGCCACGGTGACGGCGATGCGGTGGCTCGTGTCAAGCGGCTGCGGACGGCGATTCTGCCTGAGATGGTGGAGCAGGAATTGTCCGAGGAGGAACGCCAGCGGAGGTGGCGGCAGTTGGCCGATTGCTACCTGGCCCAGCAGATGTCGCTGTACCCGATCGACTACATCGGTCCCGAGCGGCCGATCGAGAGGATCCTGGAGACGGTTGAGCGGTTCGAGGAGGACCTGACCGATGTGGCCACGATGCACGGGCCGATGGCCGTGTTGGTGGAGATTGGTGAGGCGATCGAAGTGCCGACTCGGCGGTCACGCGTTGGTGAACGTCATGAAGAGGATCCATTGATGCTGGCACTGGAGCAGAAACTGGGCGGCATGCTCGAGGGGCTGGGATCGGAGATTGACCAGGTGAGGCACGAGGCGAAAGCGAAGGAGGGAGCCTGATGCCGGATGTCGAGAACCCGGTTCCCGATCGTCGCGTGGGCGTGGCCCAGCGGTGTGTGCGAGTGGCCGTGGTGGCGGTGGGTATCGGCCTGTGGCTGGGGACCCAGTCGCTGTTGGGGGCTCGAGACGTCGGGGTCGACGAGGCCACGCTGGCGGCTGCTTCCCGGACTCTGACCGCGGGGGATCGCGTTCACGAGTGGACTGCGGATTGGAATGCTGCTCTGAACCGCGACCGACCCATGGCTTCGGGACTGCTGATCGCGAGTTCTTTGCTGATCGACCTGGTGGCGTGCTGGATATTCGCGGCGTCGATCTTCGGAGCATCCATCCGCCCATTCCTGGGCCTGTTGATCCTCTTCTCGCTGCGTCAACTCTGCCAGTGGGTCTCTCCGCTGCCGGCTCCCGTGGGCATGCTGTGGTACGACCCCGGCTTTCCGTCGCTGCTGGTGACCTATGAGGTCGCCAACGACTTCTTCTTTTCCGGTCACACGGCCCTGTCTGTTTACGGCGGCATCGAATTGGCACGCCGCTTCGGTCGGATTGGGATCGTGGTCGGCGTGGCGTTCGCAGTGTTCCAGGCGACGACGGTGCTGGTGCTGCGGTCCCATTACACGATGGACGTATTTACCGGTGCGGTGGTGGCGGTGCTGGCGGCCGTGGCGGCGGGCTGGTTGGCCGGGCCGCTGGATCGCTGGGTGGCGAAGGTGGTCGGCTCGGAGCAGCCCTTGAGCTGAGTGCCGCCCCGGCGGCTCATTGCAGCAGCACGTGCTGATCGAGGAACTTTTCGACGGCCCGGTAGAAGTGGTCGATCGTCTCCTGCATCCGCCACCCATGTCCTTCGCCTTCGTAGAGGTGATAGACGTGGGGGGTGCCGGTCTTCCTGAGCGCGGCGACGACGTCGTCGGATTGTTGTCGCGGCACCACCCGGTCGATGTCGCCCTGGAAGACCGCGATCGGACGCCGGATCTTCTCGGCGTGGAATCCCGGAGACCGCTCGTGGTAGACCGCGGCGGTCTCGGGCAACGGCCCGATCATCGTGTCGGTGTAGCGGCTCTCGAACTTGTGCGTGTCGCTGGCCAGGTGGAACTGGTTGGCGACTCCATAGAGATTGACTCCAGCGGTGAATTCGTCGGGATGATGCACCATCACCTGCAGCACGGTGAACCCACCGGCGCTGCCGCCCATGATGACCTTGCGAGCGGGGTCGACCTGCCCGCTGTCGACCAGGTGCCTGACGCCGCTGATCGTGTCCTCGACATCGCAGATGCCCCAGTTGCCCCGGAGCTTGAGCATGTAGTCGCGTCCGTAGCCGGTGCTGCCCCGATAATTCACCTGCAGCACGGCCCAGCCGCGGGTGGCGAAGTACTGGACATCGGCTTTCCAGCCGGCGCGGGACTGCGAGGTCGGGCCGCCGTGGACCATGGCGATCACCGGCGGCAAACCAGTGCCCTGAAACGTCGTGCTGGAGGGCGGAAAGAAGAGCCCGTGAGCGATTTCGCCTCCGGCCGATTCCCAACTGATCGCTTCGGGGCTCGAGAGGTTCTCGGCGGCGAGCATTTCACCGGTCGATCGAGCCACGATCCGCGAGGTATTCTGCTGGATGTCACAGCTGATGACCCGGGGCGTCTGCACCGCGCTGCTGCCGATCACGGCGATGCGTGATCCGCTTTTTTCGGCGACGATGGTCGAGATGTCGCTCATCGTGGCCAGCGGCTCGACCGCCGCGTGCGCGCCGGTGTCCAGGTCGATCTTGACAACCGACTGGAACCCAAGCTGGCTGGCGACTGCAACGAGGCTCTGGCCGTCGCCACACACGGCATAGGTTCTCATGTCCTGTGCCCAGGCCGGGGTACCGAACTCGGTTTCGTCTGGGGTCAGCCAGTCGGTCGAATCGGTTTCCAGGTCGCAGCGTCCCAGGCGGCCCCAACCGGACTCGTCGGAGACAAAGAACAGCTGCGAGCCATCGGCAGAGAATTCGGGCTGGAACACCGCGATCTCGTCTCCACCGGCCACCACTCGCGGCTCACCCGCCGTCGGCAGGGGTCCGGACGTGTCGAGATCGGCGACGTACAGCGTGGTGCCATCCCAGGGCATGTTGGGATGGTCCCAGGCGATGTAGGCCAGCCGCCCGCCATCGGGGCTCAGCCTCGGCTGCATGTAGAAGTCGTGGCCCGAGGCCAGGATACTCGGCCAGTGCACCCCAAGGGTGTCGGCAACGGCGATGCGATCGATGTCCTCGTCGGTGTGCACGTAGGCGACGAAGCGGCCGTCGTTTGAGACGCACGGTGATGAGACGTCTCCGCAGGCGGGCGTGATCGGTCGCGGGGTGCCTCCGCAGAGCGGGACCCGGAACAGGCGTCCGGTCTTGTGCACGACGAAGTAGGCGGCATTGCCGTGGACCGTGAAGTCGCCCCCGCCGTATCCGACTTCGGCCCTCACGCTGTGTTGGCTGGTCAGGTCTCGTGGCGCGTCGCCGCTGCTGTCGTCGACGACGAGTACGCCCTGGCCGGACCGGCCTTCGAGCCAAACGAGGCTGGAACCGTCGCTGTCGAAGGCGACACCGTCGAGCCGCAGTCCGGCGGCGACTCCGGCGGGTGTCAGGGGGCTGGGCCAGCGTCCATACTGCCGCGTGGTCTTTGTCATGAAGCCGATTCTGACCGTTCGAGGTGCCTGCGGCAAACAAGCGGCGTGCTGGGTCGAACGATTCGAGAGGTCTGCAGCGGGGCCAGCGGGTATAACTGGTTCGAGCCGACAGCACCGGGACGTTCGCCTCACGTGGCTCGGAAGTTGGCACGGACTCAATCCCTGTTCCCATCCGGTAACTCGACACCCTTCGATCCAAGGAGAAGCTGATGAAATCCTCTCAGAGAAACATCGCCATGGGCTTTGTAGCCGGGATGGTCCTGGGGGCCGTCGTGCTGACCTCGTTCGGACAAAACAAGGCGAAGACGAAGCCGGCAACCTCGACGAAAAAGACCACGGCTGCCAAGTCGACTGGCGCCCGCAACTACACCGTTCCGCGATATTCGGTGCAGTACGATGCGTCCCAGAGGCTGTTGCTGGTCACCGACAATGCCTACAGCCAGTTGTATCTCTACGACACCGGCGGCAGCGGCGGTTCGACGTTGCGGAGCCGAATCGACCTGACGCAGACCGGTGCTCGGCAATTGCGGGCGGTCACACCACGCTCGGGTGGCACCAAGAAGTCGACCAAGAAGGGGGCCAAGTCCAAGGCGAATTCCAAGAAGCCGACGCCGAAGAAGCCTGCAGCGAAGAAGAAGGGCTAGCTGCCCAAATGGGTGTCGCGCGCCTATCTCGGTGTGCGGTCTCGGTCGCCTCGGGTCCTTAAACTGACAACCGCCCCGGAGACCAGAACAGTCTCCGGGGCGGCGTCGACTTGCCGGCAGCTCTTGCAAGTCCGGCCGTCCTAGCGAACGGCCTCGTTGAGCATCTTCGAGTTGGGCACGGTGTGCCGCTGCGTCAGGCCATTGACGGTCGTCTCGATGACGGTCGCCACAGGCCCGACTTCCCGAACCACTCCCTCGATCCCGGCCACGCTGACCGAGTCGCCCGACTGCATCCGCTGTCTGACGTAGTAGCCGGACATGATGCCTCCGGCGACGTCGCGACCGCCAAGTCCGACCGAGAGTCCGATGCCCAAGGCGAGGGCTCCGAAGGCGATCAGGATCAGCTGGTTGAGCAGCGCGAACTGGATCTCGAGCTGGTCAAACGCGGCGATGAAGGTCATCAGGGCCAGGATGTAGTAGGCTCCGCTGGCCAGGCGGTCGGCGTAGCTGATGCCGATCCGGTCGGCGGCCGTGGCGATCACGCCGCGGAGGAACGAAGCGATCAGCAGGCCGATCAGCACGACCGTGGTCGCCGCCATCAGCTTGGGGATGTAGTCGACGAGCTTCTGCGTGGCTGCCGAGAGTGACGGCAGGTTCAGCAGGTTGAAGGCGGCGACCACGAACACGCACATCAGCAACCAGAAGACCAACTGGGCGACGATGGCCGAGAGGCCACGTTTGATGCCGACCTTCTTCATCGAATCCGACAATCCGCTGCGCTCCGCCGCGCCGTCGAGCCCGATCCGCTGGGCCAACGCGTCGGCGCCGCGGGCAACCAGTCGTGCCACGATGTAACCGACCGCCAGCACGGCGAACATCGCTACCACCGACGGCAGCAGGTTGATTACCGGTTGAAAGGCGCTTTGCAACGCCGAACTCACTTCGCCAACACTGGCTTCGACGGCCGTCTTGGCCTGGTCCACCGGAACCACCGCCAGCGATGTGGAAAGTAAAAGGGTCATGTCAGTCTCCCTCGTGAGGTGCGGACGTCGCCGTTTTCCCGGGTCGGTCCCGGGGACGACGCTCCGCACAGTCAAAGTGTCGGTTCAGGTATCCTCTGGGGCTCCGGATGATCGGCGAGTGCGACCGGAGAGTGTCTGAATCAGCAGGTGGCCTATCGGGTTCAGCATCGTGGCAACCACCATCGGGAGGGCTGCCGTCAGAAACGTGATCCAGTGGCCGATCTGGAGTGTGCGGTTGAGTCGAACGCGGACCGCCGCGTCGAGATCGTCGGGGACGGGCGGCACTTCAGCGACGGCCAGTTGGTGAGCCAACTCGCGCTGGAAGTCCCTGTCGTTGTTTTCGGATGTGGTCATCGGCTGTATCTCTCTCGCAATCGCCGGACCGCTCGGCTGACTCGCATCTTGCAGGCACTCTCGGAGAGTTCGAACATCTCGCTGAGTTCCTGGTAGCTGTGATCCTCGGAATACTTCATCACCACCAGAGCCCGGTCTTCGTCGCTCAAGGAATCGAGCATGTCTTCCAGGTCGAGGCCGTCGGCGGACTCGCTGGCCCGCGGCCGGTTTGATGAGCCGGCTGTGTCCAGGTCGATCTCGGGCAACACAGCCACTCGTCGCTGCCGCCGGCCTCGTGCACGCCGTAGTGACAAACAGGTGCGGACCGCAATCCCATGCACCCAGGTCGAGTACAGCGATCGGCCCTCGAAATGGGCTCGCCGGAGGAACATCCGCACCAGCACGTCCTGGGTCGCATCGGCCGCGTCGTCGGGATGGCCCATGATGCGGTAGCAGATCCGCCAGACACGTTCACGAAAGCGAGAGACCAACTCGGTGAAGGCCGGTCCATCGGACCCTTCACGAGCCGCCTCGCTGGCGAGCTGCTCGTCGCTTTGACGTGTCTGGGACACCGTTTCAACCACACGGGACCACCTCGGCCGAGTTCAACTCGGGTCAACACTGCGAATCGGGAGTTGATTCTGTGTTGCCGACCCGCGTGATTGCGTCACACGATTCCGGAGGCAAACGGGACGAGGGGGTCGCAATCCTTTGCTGGGCCGTGAGTTACAGAAATCTGAACTTGTCAGGGATTCAATCCGGGGTCGGAACCGGGCCGGTTGAGTGTTGCAGTGGTACCGATTGTAGTGCCGCAGTGCCCTGGGTGATCACGTGGCGGTGATCGACCGGCAGGTCGCGGAATTGTCGCGTCGTGCCGTCGGTCCAGCGGACGGTGAGCCGCTTGATGCGGGTTGCGGCTCCGAGCCCGATGTTCTGTACGACCGGGCCGGTGCCCATGAACCCGCTGGCGGGAAACACGTCGCGAACCAGTTGAGTTGTTCCGAGGTCGACGGTCACGCGGCAACCGATACCGCTGCGGTTGCCCGGTGCTCCCCGGAGCGTCAGCACCACGCGGTGTCCCTGTGTCATCAGGTTTTCGAACAGCCGCAGCGGTCCGCCTCCGACCGAACCCACCAGCAGATCAAGGTCTCCATCTCGATCGAAGTCAGCGGCGATGGCCGAGCGAGAATCGGAATCGAGATCTGCGGCGGAGGCGAAGGAGGCGTCGAGGAATTGTGGGGTGCCGGGTTTCGAGGTATTCAGGAACAGGCAGTTGTGTTCGTAGGCGCTGAGGTTGTCGCCGCGTTGGGGCATCAGGAACGGGTTTTCGACCCAGAACTCACCCGCTTCGTGGTCGAGTGGTCCCAGCGCAGGCAGCCGGCTGCCTCGATCCATCGGCTGCGACACGACAGCCCGCCAGAGGCAGGTTCACCCGTCGGGTTTACGGCGATCGAAGCTCAGGAAGCCGGTGGTGGCGTAGATATCGAGGCGTCCGTCGGCGTCGAGGTCGGCCAGCACTGGTGCGTAGGCCCAGCCGACGGCATTGACCCCGGCTGCATCCGAGAGTTCCTGGAAGCGGCCGTCGCCCTGGGCGTGGTACAGGCGGTTTCCGGCACAGGATCCCTGGATCTGCTGGTAGACACCCCGGGGGTAGTCGGATTCCCCGACGAGCCCGATGATGCGTCGTCCCATTTTCGAATACATGTTGGCGACGTAGACATCGGTGTGGCCGTCGTTGTCGAGGTCACCGATGGCGACTCCCATGCTGGTGGCAAACCCGTTGGCTCCGGTTTGGGGCGAGACGTCTTCGAAGGTGCCGTCGCCCCGGTTGCGGAGCACGACATTTCGGCCGAAGTCGTTGGCGAGGTAGAGGTCGGGGAGGTGGTCGTCATCGAGAAAGAACCAGGCGGCGGCGTGGGTGTGTCGTTTGCCGCCGCCGGTACCGGAGTGCTGCGTGACGTTCTGGAACCGACCTCCTCCCCGGTTTCTCCAGAGCTGGTTTTCCAGCCCCGAGCCGGTCTCGTCGATCCACTGTTCCTTTCCGGTCGCCTGCTGGTCGAGCCGTTTCTGATAGAGCACGTAGAGGTCGAGGAGTCCGTCGGCGTCGTAATCGGCGACCAGGCATCCCATGCATTCGGGAAGGAACCCGAGTCCCGAGGGTCCGGTGACGTCGACGAACGTGCGGCCTTCCTGGTTGCGATAGAGCTTCTCGCCCAGCACCAGGTCGGGCCAGCCGTCGTTGTCGAAGTCGATCCAGGCGACCGCGGTATTTGAGAGTTGATCTCGTACGGTGCCTTTGATCAGTCCCACCTTTGCCGCCACGCCTCGAAATCCGTCGACGGGGTGCCCGGCCAGCAGCAGCGGCGGCACACCGAGGGCGGCGACGGCGACATCGAGACGGCCGTCGTGGTTGAAATCGGCGACGGCATACTGGAATCGGTTCTGCTTGACTGCCGAGGGGTCAAGGTTCCAGTTGTCGGGGATCGGCAGTCGATCGAGTCCCCACTCGGATGTGATTTCTCGGAACAGAGCCGGCGGTCCATGCCGCTGGACGGTCCGCTGAACGGTCCAGCCATCGAGCCAGGCGGCCTGCCCCAGTTGTGTGCCATCCAGGACAATCCCCGCGATGGTGTGTTCGCTGAGGACCTGTCGCTTGTGTCCCTCGGCGGTCGTTCCGATCGAAGTCAGCAGGATCCGGGCGGTCCAGCCGCTGGGCCGGTCGGGGTCCTCGGTGATCTGCAGGACCCTGAGCGAGGAGCGGGCCGAGTCTGAGAAGCCGCTGTGGATTCCGATCAAGGCCTCGGCAAGGCCCCTGGCGGTCAGGCTGTCGGCCTGCTCGTGGGGATCACGTGCCCGGGACAATTCGACGATGTCACCGTGCCGGCGTTCGGTGACCGGTGCCGCGCCGAGTCCGAGGGCCTTGAGATCGGGGGTGGCAAGTCCGGCGAGTCGATCGAGGTCGCGGTCATTGAGTGCCTCGAGAAACGCGGGTCCGAAGCGGCGTTCGATTTCGAATGTGGTGTGTTCGGCACGCCAGATGTCCTGTTGACGTGCTTTGTCGAGCACGACCGACGCGGTCGGTGTGGTCGTTTCGATCGAGGCCGGCTGGTGGCGGAGTGCCGAAACCAGCCACGCGGCACCTCCGAGCAGCACGAGGAGTCCCACGACGGCGAGGCCTCGCTGGAGCGGATTCATGCCTGGGGCCTGGTCCCGAACAGGGTGCTGCCAATGCGCGGGAACTGTATCAACTGTGGGTCCTTGACAAAACAGCGATCGCGGTCGATGGCCCGGTCTGCTCAGCCTGCGAGGAAGTCGGTGCCGAGGCTCAGCAGCGAGTTCTTGACATCGACCCGACGTGTGATGTCGTCGCCCACCGCCCTTCCGGCGGCACGGATGCGGTCATAGACCTCTGCGATCACCTGCTGGACTTCCGGGGTAAATCCTTCGCCCGGCTTCCCGAGCCCCTGAGCGAAGTCGTTGGGCCCGATGCTGAAGTAGTCGATCCCCTCGACCGCGAGGATCTCGTCGAGGTTGTCGATCACTCCGGCGTCCTCGAGCAACGCGCCGACCAGCGTGTTCTCGTTCGTCTCGCGGTACCACTGGGCCTTGTCGCCGAGTTCGTGGTCGTAGTCGCACCCTCGATTGCCTCCGAAGGACCGTTCCCCGATCGGCCCGAAGTAGCAGGCCCGCACCAGTTGCTCGGCATCGGCCCGGCAGGCGATGTGCGGGCCGAGGATGCCCTGGATGCCTCGATCGAGGTACTGCAGGATTGTCGAGGATTCGATGTTGGGCACTCGGGCGATCGGCGTGACGCCACAGAGTTCGGCCACCCGGCAGTGCTCCTCGATGTCGGCCAGCCCGAATGGTCCGTGTTCTCCGTCGAGCCAGACGAAGTCGAAGTCGAGTCGGCCGAGGACTTCGATGACGTGTGTGGAGGGGAAGCAGAGCGAGAAGCCGGTGGCGGTGCGACCGTCGCGGATGGCCTGCTTGACCCGGTTGACGCGTGGCATGAGCTTGTCTCCGAGGAGGACGGCCGAGACACCGGGGCGAGAGACGACCCGGATCGAATTCGTCGCGGCATTCTATCCCGGCGGGATGTGGCGGGCCAACTCGAGGCTTCGCAACGGTTGCCCGCGTGCCTGCCGCGGGTTTAGGATGCGACGACTGCGACGTGTACGGGACGCTGATTCACCTGGGAGACACCACGATGACTTCTCGCCGAATGATGCTCGGTCTGCTGTTCGCCGCCGCCTTCTGCCTGGTCTCTGCACCGGGCGACAGCACCCAACAGGCCGCTGCGGCCAAGCAGGCCAAGAAAGGCAAGAAAGGCAAGAAGGGCAAGAAGGCGACGCTCTACGTTCGCTACCAGCATGGCGACGAGGTGTCCTACGGGATCCTCGAGGGAAAGACGATCCTCAAGATCGACGGTGACCTGTTCGGCAAGTGGAAGAAGTCTGGCAAGAAGGTCGACCTGGACAAGGTCAAGCTGCTGGTTCCCGCGAAACCGACGCAGGTGTTTGCCTTGGCCGGCAATTACAAGAGTCACCTGGGAGACGAGGACAAGACGACCACGACGATCACGACGGTGACCACGATCGCCCAGGACAACAAGAGCGGCAAGACGACAACCACCTCGGACACCACGTCGGAGATTCGCCGCAGCGGCGTGATCCCGCCGAAGTTCCAGATCCCTCAGCCGTTCTTCAAGACGATCAGCTGCCTGCTGCCTCACGGGGGCACCATCATCCTGCCCAAGGATGCCGAGACGGTGCATTACGAGGCGGAGCTGGTGATCGTGATCGGCAAGACGACCCGTAATGTCTCGAAGAAGAACGCTCTGAAGCACGTGTTTGGTGTCACCTGCGGCAACGATGTGAGTGCTCGCGTCTGGCAGCGGAACGACGTGCAGTGGTGGCGGGCCAAGGCGTCGGACACCTTCGGCCCCTGCGGTCCGGTGATCGCCAGTGGACTGGACTACGACAACCTGCAACTGACTCTCAGGCTCAACGGCGAGGTGCGACAGGACGAGAGCACCAAGTACTTCATCAACGACATCGCCTCGATGGTCAGCTTCCTCAGTCGCCACGTCACCCTGCAGCCCGGCGACCTGATCTTCACCGGCACTCCGGGGAAGACCGACGCGATGAAGCCCGGCGACGTGGTCGAGGTGGAACTCTCGGGCGTCGGCATCCTGCGAAACAAGGTCGCCGCCGAGAAGTAATCGCAATCCGTTGGGGCCGCGTCGGAGATGCCCCTCGATTCGGGTATCCTGTCCGACGATCCCACCTGGTTCTCCTGGAGACTCCACCATGGCTCGCTCGTTCGTCGTGTTCGCGTTTTTGTGTTCGATGGTTTCGCCTCTGCTGGCGGCCGACGGCCCGTCGTTCTTCCGCCGGGACCAGGGTGCGGCGGGTGACGACTTTGCGTTGCCCGAGCAATTCGCGGCCAAGGAGCAGTTGGTGTGGCGGCAGGAGGTGTCCGGGGGCATTTCCACCCCGTGCGTGCATGGCGAGTTGGTGGTGCTGACGACCTGGGACAAGGCGCAGAAGCAGTTGGCGACTGTGGCCCTGGACCGCAGCAGTGGCAAGCTGTTGTGGACGAGGGTGTTGAAGACCGAGCGGATCGAGAAGACTCATTCCACCGGCAGCCCGGCCGTCTCGACTCCGGCCTGTGACGGCAAGCGGATTTACGTGTTCTTCGGCAGCTTCGGCCTGGTCACCTACGACCTGGACGGCAAGGAGTTGTGGAGGAAGCCGATGGGGCCGTTCCAGGACGAGTTCGGAGCCAGCAGTTCGCCGGTGCTGGTCGACGACCTGCTGGTGCTCAGCGAGGACCACGACGTCAACTGTTTCCTGATCGCGATCAATCCGGCCAACGGCAAGACGGTGTGGAAGACGCCTCGCCAGGGCCAGACCCGCAGCTACTCGACTCCGATCGTCTGGAAGAGCGACCAGGAGCGGGTGCTGGTGGTGGCCGGTGCGTTGAAGATGACGGCGTATGAGATCAAGACGGGCAAGCCGCTGTGGTGGGTCCGCGGTTTGTCGCGGATCGTGGATACCACTCCGGTGACCACCCCTTCTCGGCTCTACATCGCCTCGTGGACACCCGGCGGAGATCTCTCGGAGCGGATTTCGATGGAGCCATTCTCCGAGGCGTTGGCCAAGCTCGACAAGGACAAGAACAAGAAGATCGCCAAGACCGAGTTGCCCGAGGGGAGCCCGGTCGGGGCACGGTTCTTCCGCATCGATCTCGACCAGGACAAGGAACTCGATGCCGCCGAGTGGAAGCATCACTTGAATGTCTTCAAGAACGCTCAGAATGTCGCGATGTCGGTGCGTCCCGGTGGTCGAGGTGACGTGACCGAGACTCATGTCGAGTGGCTTTCGCGTGAGGGCCTGCCGGTGGTGCCCAGCCCGGCCGTCTACCGCGGATTGTTGTACATGGTCAAGGACGGCGGAATCCTGACCAGCCTGGATGCCCGCACGGGCAAGCGGACTCGCCGCGGACGGATCCCTGGCCGAGGCAGCTACTATGCTTCGCTGGTGGCCGGTGACGGCAAGATCTACGCCTGCAACGAAGCGGGAGTGATGACGATCATCAAGGCCGGCAAGACCTGGTCGGTGATCGGCAAGCACGACTTCGGCGAGAAGATCCTGGCCACGCCGGTGATCACCGACGGCCGGATGTTTATTCGTACCGAGAGTGCGGTGTACTGCTTCGGGCGGAACTGACCTTGCCGGGCTGAGGCTAGTACGAGCCGAGCAGTGCTCCATCTCGCCGGTTGCAGAGGTTGCGGTAGATGATGGGGCTGATGCTTTCGTTGACGTAGCGGACCGAGGTGTCACCGAAGAGGAAGTTGGCGCCCCCGGCGTGAAAACTGCCGAAGCCGCCGACCGCCAGGGGATCCTTGAGGTCGATTTGCACCGTGGTACGGGTTGGTCGTCGCCAGGGGGATCCGGCTGGCATCCCGGACTGGTTGATCATGATGGCTCCATTGCGGAGTGTGCTGCGGGTGCCGGAGGCCCAGCCCAGCCCACCGGCTGTTTCGCGGGTCTCGCCCACGAAGAGAGTGTGCGAGCTGCCGTCGGGGATCTGATGGTAGGTGACGCTGCTGTTGAGAAACAGCACGCCGTTCTGGTCGACGT
>Ga0310122_10001361_pt1 | contig 15697 bp, 14 predicted proteins | sample CB6_Bottom_1051__FD_203503 | JGI IMG/M metagenome (GOLD analysis project Ga0310122, IMG submission 203503) | Marine microbial communities from Western Arctic Ocean, Canada - CB6_Bottom_1051 | ecosystem: Environmental > Aquatic > Marine > Oceanic | place: Canada: Western Arctic Ocean | collected...
ATGAGGCGGATTTGAAAATTCGCCCGCGTGGTGATTTGCACGTAGCCGGTGGTGAGGTCGCGCGCCACCCTGGCAATCTCGCGCAGTTGAAAGCCCTGCAACTGCCCGCCCGGAATGCGCAGGCGCGCCATGAAGGCTTCCTTATTGGGCGCGAGAAAAAACAGGCCGTTCCACTTGAACCGAAAAATATTTTCCTTCTCCGGCGGCTTGTTTTCTCGCGCGTGCTCGAGCAGCAGATGATGCGCGTCGAGCGGATGTAGTGCGTTCTTGATGCGTTCCTCAACCGTGAGGTCGTCCTCATCCACGTCAGCGGCCGGGGCCGGCGCGGCTTCCACGTCGGCAAAGCTCAACCCGCGGTTTTCCATGCCGGCAAACAGCCCCTCGAGATAGGCGGCTTGCTCAGCGTTCAGCGGTTCACCCGCGACTTCGGTAAACGGCAGTGTGCTCATTAGTAAACGTCCCGTTGATAGCGTTTGGCTTTTTTTAAATCGTCCACGAACACCTTGGCGTCATCCGCCGACTTGCCGCCGGCGGTTTGCGTGATTTCGTGCAGCTCGGCGTCCACGTCTTTCGCCATGCGCTTGGCGTCGCCGCAGACATAAAAGTGCGCGCCATCCTCCAGCCACGCCCACAGTTCGGCGGCATGTTCACGCATGCGATGTTGCACGTAGACTTTCTCTTCGCCATCGCGCGAGAAAGCAGTGTGCAACTGCGTGAGGAGGCCGTCTCGCTGAAATGTTTCCAGTTCATCACGATACAGAAAATCCGTCGCCTCATGTTGGTCGCCAAAGAACAGCCAGTTGTCGCCCTTGGCTCCGGTGGCTTGGCGCTCTTCCAAAAAAGCGCGGAAGGGCGCGATGCCCGTGCCGGGGCCGACTAGGATGATGGGTGTGTCGCCATCTTCCGGCAGCCGAAAGCTCTTGGAAACTTGCACGAACACCGGCAGCGCCGCATCACCCGCGCGGTCGGCAAGGAAGGTGGAGCACACACCCTTACGCGTCCGCCCGTGCGACACATAACGCACGCTGGCCACCGTAAGATGCACCGCGCCCGGGTGCGCCTTGGAGCTCGACGCGATGGAGTACAGGCGCGCCTGGATTTTCTTGAGGAGGCCCACAAACTCCGTTGGCGAAAATTTCACGCGCGGGTATGCATGCAACATGTCGATGACTTCGCGCCCCCAAAGAAACTCCGCCAGCTCCGCCTTGTGCGCGGGCATCAGCCGCTTGGCCAAGTCCGCATCACCGCCGCGCTCGGCCATCGCCTGCAGGAATTTTTTGGACGGCGCGGTGATGGAATAATTTTCAATCAACGCCTTTCGCAAAGGTGCATCGCCGCCATCCGACAACGGCACTGCGTCCTCTCCATCGCTTCCCAGTGCCGTGAGGATTTCATCCACCAACTCCGGGCAATTGGTCGGCCACACGCCCAGTGCATCGCCCACGGCGTACTCCAGCCCGGAGCCTTCCAGCGAAATCTCCAGGTGTCGCGTCTCCTTGGCTGAGCCCTCGCCGTTCAGGTTGCGGTTCACCAGCAACTTGGCGGGAAAAGGATTCTTGCGGGAGTAGCCGACCACCTCATCTACTGGCTTCGGTGACAGCTCAGATGAAACAGTTGAGGTTCGGGAGTCGGGAATCGAGCCCAGTTCCCGCCAAAACCCCTCCATCCATTCGGCGGCCGGGCCATCATAATCCACATCGCACTCCACGCGTGGATGGATTCGTTTACCGCCGAGTTCTTCGAATCGCCGGTCAAACATTTTGCCCGCGCCGCAGAACTCCTCGTAGTTGCTGTCGCCCAGCGCCAGCACTGAGAAGCGCACACCCCTGAGGCTTGGCGCATGGTCGGAATTGAGATACTCCCAAAACGCCACCGCATTGTCGGGCGGATCCCCATCGCCCCACGTGCTAGTGACGAGGGCCACGCGCGTCTCCTTTGAAAAATCCACTTTCGCAAAATCCTCCATCGACGACACGTTCGCCTGAAATCCAAACCCTATGGCCGCCTTGCCCATCTGCTTGGCCAAGCTCTCCGCTGAGCCGGATTGGCTGCCCCAAAGTATCGTCAACGTTTCCAAGGCTGACTCCTCGGCATTGACCACGCTTGAACTGGCATTGGAAAACACGCCGACGAGATAACCGTTCAACCAAGCGCGTTGGGGTTCGCTGAACGGCGACTCAACCGGCACGCAAGGCACCTTGGCGGTTCGTTCTGCGGGTTCAGTTTTCATCATTTTCCATTCTGTTTCTCATGACCCACACGCGGCCCTTTCGCACTTCCACCTCGAATTGCGGCAGCGGCATGGGCGGCGGGCCGTATTGAACCGAGCCATCCGCCGCATCGAAACTGCCGTTGTGGCAGGGGCAGTGGAGCGATTGATTTTCCTTTTTGAAATGCACGGGGCAAAGCAAGTGGGTGCAGCGTTGGCTGTACGCGCGGTACTCGCCGGATTCGAGTTGCACCAAAATCGCGGGGTCATGCTCGGTGGGATACCGAAAAAGTTGGTAGCCGTGCGGCAGCGGTTCGGTGGCGGAAGCGACATCCAGCGGCGCGGGCGAGTCATTGGCCTCGCCGGCAAAAAGTTTGTTGACAAACGCGCCCAGTCCAACCGCAAGCGTGCCGAGCCCAAGGAATTGCAAAAACTGCCGCCGCGAAGCGCGATGCTCGGCAGCGCGCGGAACGGGGTAATCGGATTTCCAACAGGGATCGTTCATACCGGCAAGTCCTCCCAAATGGCAGTGGCCGCGATGTCGGGCGCGCCGTTACGTTCGTGGGCGAAGGCGGGGGCGTTGTCCTCAGGCATAAAGTCGGCGACGTCGAAGGGGATGGTTTCCACTTCGGGCGCGGTCATCATGTTGACTTTGGTTTTCACCGTTTGCGCGCCGAATTGAAATTCGTTGCGCGGCACTTCCGGTCGGCTCGCCTCCAACTCCGCGCGCGGGCCGTAGTGCAGCGCTTGGCTGGGGCACACGGTGGCGCACATTGGTTTTTTGCCAACGCTCGTGCGGTCGTAGCACATGTCGCACTTCATCATCAGCTGCATTTCGATTTGCTGTTTGGGCACGCCGAACGGACACGCGAGCGTGCAGTTGCTGCAACCGATGCAACGCGGATGCGCCGCGCTGAGCACCACGCCGTCGTCGTCCTGTTTGATGGCGTCGGCGGGGCATACCTTTGCGCACGTCGGATCCTCGCAGTGCATACACACGACCGGCGCGGTCTGCACGCCGGTGGGGCGATCGACGTAATCGAGATGGATCATCGGCGTGCCGCGGTGCGTATCGCACTCGCCACAAGCGGCCACGCAGGCTTGGCAGCCGATGCAGCGGGAAGGGTCGATGAAAAATTCCCAATCCTCAAGCGGCAGTTCAGATTGTTCAATCGGCGCGACCATCAGGAAACCTTCTCCACTTTGCACGCACACACTTTAAACTCCGGAATCTTCGAAATCGGGTCGAGCGCGCGATTGGTGATTTGGTTGGCGGCTTTTTTTCCGGGCCAATGGTATGGGATGAAAACCGTGTCGGGCCGGATGGTTTTTACAATCTGCGCGGGCACTTCGATGTGGCCTCGGCGGGTGCTGACGCGGACACGGTCGCCCTCGGCGATGCTGAGGCGTTCGGCGAGGCGCGGGTGGATTTCGCAGAGCGGTTCGGGATATTGATCGACGAGCGCGCCAATGCGGCGGGTCTGCGTGCCACTGAGATATTGCGAAACCACGCGGCCGCTGGTGAAAAAAATCGGGTAGTCCGCGTCCACATCCTCGGCGGGTGGGCGGTACGGATAGGCGTGAAATTTCGCGCGGCCATCGGGATGCGCGAATTTTCCATCGGTAAACAAGCGAGGCGTGCCGGGATGATTAGGCGCGGGGCACGGCCAAAAAATCCCCATCTCGTTTTCAATGCGTTCGTAGCTCATCCCGCTGTAATCGATGGGGCCACCGGCGGAGGCGGCGGTGAGTTCTTCAAAAATTTCGCCAGCGGATTCGTGGGCAAAATGTTTGCCCGCGCCGAGGCGTTGGGCGAGGTCGGCGATGATGTGCCAATCCACACGGGCCTCAGCGGGCGGGGACACCACGGGCCGCAGCCGAACGCAACGACCTTCGCCGGTGGTCACGGTGCCTTCGTCCTCCTCCTGCAACGAACCGGCGAGCACCACGTCGGCGTGCTGGGCGGTTTCGCTCAGGAAAAAATCGATGGTGGTGAAGTGCTCGAGCTTCTCCAACGCGGCGCGCGTGCGGGCGCTGTCGGGGATGGACACGAGCGGATTGAAACTAATCGAAATCAATGCCTTGATTTTGCCCGCCTCGATGTCGTCGATAATCTCGCACGCGGTGAGGCCTTCGCCGGGCAGTTCATTTTCGGCAATGCCCCAAAACTTTGCGATGTGCGTGCGGTGTTCGGGGTTATTGATGTCGCGGCCGCCGGGCAGTTGATTGCAGCGCTGGCCGTGCTCGCGTCCGCCTTGGCCGTTGCCTTGGCCGGTGAGCGTGCCGTAGCCGCTGCCGGGTTTGCCGATGCGACCGGTGGCGAGCACGAGGTTGATGTAGCTGAGCACATTCTCAACGCCCTTCGTGTGATGCTCGATGCCGCGCGCGTGCAGGAGCATAGAGGTCTCGGCGGTGCCCCAAAGTTCGGCGGTAGCCTCGATGCTGGCGGCGGGTACGCCGGTGATTTTTTCCGTGTGCGCGGGCGTGTATTTTTTGACTAACTCACAGACTTCGTCGAAGTCATTGGTGTGCGCGGCAATGAAATTTTCATCAATCCATCCGTGCTCAATCATCACGTGCAAAATGCCGTGGGCCAGCGCGCTGTCGCGCCCGGGGCGGACGGGCAGGAAGAGGTCGGCCGTGCGCGCGATGGGCGTGATGCGCGGGTCGATGACGATGATTTTCGCGCCGTTATCGCGCGCGCGCCAAATATAATCCGTCAGAATCGGAAAACACTCGGCGACATTCGTGCCCGCGAGAATGAGCACCTTGGCCTTCGGGATGTCCTCCCACGGATTGGCGCTGCGGTCGATGCCGAACGCCATCTTGTTCGCCGCGCCCGCGCTGACCATGCAAAGGCGGCCGTTGTAATCGATGTTCTTCGTGCCGAGCGCGATGCGGGCAAACTTGCCGTTGAGGTACGCCTTCTCATTCGTCATCGATGCGCCACCGAGAAAGGCCACCGCGTCCTTGCCGTGCTCCACTTGGATGCGTTGGATTTCCGAGGCCGTCCGTCCCAGCGCCTCGTCCCAGCTCGCCTCGCGGAAGCCATCGTCCGAGCGCATCAACGGCGCCGTTAACCGATCCGGATGGCCGTTTTGCAAATACCGCTTCACGCCCTTCGGGCAGAGTTTGCCTTCGTTCACCGGAAACTCCTCCCACGGCTCGAAGCCGATGACTTTGTTGTCCTTCACCTTCAACTGGATTCCGCATTGCACGCCGCAGAAACAGCAGTGCGTTTTCACCAGCTTATCCGGCTTACCTGCCTCCCAACCACCCTCGGGCGTGTAAGCCGGCGTGGGGCCGTAGCGTTCGATGTATTCGCCTTCAGTTAGGTTTAAGAGAGCCATTTAGCGTCCGAGCGTCTTCCCCTGATTCGCCGCGAGCAAACTCCGCCGGCACTTGGGGCAAATATCCTGATAATGCACCTCGCCTTTGGATGTGGCGAAGCGGTAGTTGAATCCGAGCTGGTCAAGCACGGTTTTCAAATCATCGACATGCATCTGCGAAGCAAACTCATCGTGGCACACCGCGCAGCCCACCTGCGGGCCTTCCTCGCCGGCCTTCTTGTAGAGGCTTACGCACACCGAGCAGAGCCGCTGGAACATGTGAAAGAGTTTCCCGAACGGGATGTAAAAAATCAGCAACACCACCGTGAACAAATGCACCCACACGAGAAATCCGTGCCCCTGGCCTTTCAGGAAACTGTAGCTCACCGTGAGCATAAACCCCGTGGCCGTGACGGCGAAGATGATGAGTAGCGGCAGGATGTCCTCCGTGAAACTCTGCACCGCGCGCACGCCGGCATTCGTCAGCCGCCGCCAACCGGCCATCAAAAGCCCCACCATCACAAAGGCCGCAGCGATGTTTAGCATGTTAAACATCAGCCACGCCTCAATGCCGTGGATGCCGAACTCGCGCACGGCGACGCCGAACACATTCACGACATAAATCTCCGCCGTCGCGCCTGCATCAAAATGCACCCAGCCGAACACCAACGGAAACGTCACTGCAAACGCCAGCGTGCTGCCGCCCGAAAGGCAGAGGTGCATTATCCAGCGATAATGGCTGCGCTCTTTAATAAACGTCTGCGCCACCATTTTTTTGCTGCTGGATTTGAAGAGCAACTTCGGATTCTGCCACGCCAGTTTCAGTCCACGCCGAAAATACATCCGCGCCGCCGGTCGCAGCGCCCACACGGTGAACCGGTACCCCACTGCGAACGCCGCCAACACACTGGCCACCGCATACCACACCAGCGCCGGGTCAAAATTTCGCAGCCCGTGCGAGCCAATATAAATTGCCAGCGCCAACACACTTGCAAACGCAAGGCCGGCAAGGACAGCCATCGTGCGGCCGGCATCTTGCCGTCCGTGGGTTTTGGTTTTCTGGCGGCAAGATGCCGGCAGCACGTTGGTGGCATTTTCGTTCATCGGTTCATCAAAAGTATTAGCAGCATCACCACCAGCGCCACGGCGGTGAGTTTCCACGCGGTGAGCGAGCGGTTGGCGACTTTGGCGAGCGGCTCGGTGAGGAGAAATTTGTCGTTCGGATGCGTGAGGTCGTACTCGAATTCGCTCAGCGCCTCGTAGCGGTTTTGCGGATCCACACTGCACGCTTTACGAATGGCGCCATCGAGCCACACGGGGATGAGCGGGTTGTGCTCGTAACTTGGCGTGTAGCGCAAGAGCGAAAAATCGCGGAGGCTCTGCGCCTTATCCAGCGCATTGCCGTAGGGATGTTTCCCCGTGAGCAATTGATAGGCGATGATGCCGAGCGAAAACTGATCCACTCGCGCATCGGGCCGGCGGCCGAGGCGAGTTTCGGGTGCGGTGAATTCGACGGTGCCGAGCACGTGATCGCGCTCGATGGGTGCGCTGATTTCATCAATGCCCGCGACAAAGCACGCGCCGAAATCGATGATGACCGGCTCGCCCTCGGCATCGAGGACGATGTTGTCCGGCTTCAAGTCGCGATGGACGATTTCGCGGCGGTGCAGCGCGTTGAGACCGCGGATGAGCCCGCGCAAGATGCACACCGCCTGGCGGACGTCCGGCTGCGGATGGTCGCGCACCCATGCAGCCAGCGTCGGGCCAGCGACATGCTCGAACACGTTGTAGAGAAACGTCGGTTCGCGCGTGAGGCGGGCGGCCTTGACGACGTGGGAGTTGTCGATTCGGCGGGCAATCCACTGCTCCATCACGAAACGCTCGATGTAGGCATCATCGTCCTCGAAATTAACCGACGGCGTTTTAAGGATGAACCGCCCTCCACTGTCGCGGTCGCGCACACGGTAAATCTGGCTTCGCTTGCTGGCGTCGATTTCCGCCTCCACCTCGAAGCCGTCGATGACCATCCCCGGCGCGAGGGCGGGCGGGAATGGCCGCTGGCGCAGCTCGCGCGACAGCTCGGCGGCAGACTCCTCGGCGGGCAGATGGTCGATGCGCAAGAGCTGGCAACTGAGGTTGTCCGGGCTGCCATTGGCCAAGGCGCGCGTGATGAGTGTTTCGCAGACGGCGTCGAGGTTGCTGTTCAGGCCGGCAAACACCTCGCCGAAACCTGCTTGGCCAAGGTGCTCATGCACGCCGTCGGTCGTGAGCAGAAACGCATCGCCCTCGCGGACATTGGTGACGTGGTAATCGACCTCCAGATTGAGGTCCAGGCCGACGGCGCGGGTGAGCTGCGTGTCGCGGTCGTTGATGCGCAATGCGTGGTCGTGGGTGATCTGCTCAACCTGCCCGCCGCGCAGCCGCCAGACACGCGTGTCACCGATGTGGAAAATATGCGCCGAGTGCGACTTGATGATGAGCGTGGATAACGTGGTCACGTAGCCACGCTGCGCGTGCGTGAACCCACGCCCCAAGCTGTAAAGCCAGCGGTTGATGGCGGTGAGCACACGATGGGCGGAGGTTTTCACCGTCCAGGCATCCGGCGTGTCAAAGTAGTCCGTGAGAAAATTTTGCACGGCAATCTCGCTGGCCTGTTTGCCGGCCTCGGCGGCGCTGACACCATCGGCGATCACCAGCGCCACGCCCTTGGTCGTGAGCAGCGGCTCCTCCGGCATCCGGCTGCCGAGGCAGTCGTCATTCGTCGCCTTCCGGCCCGCCTCCGTGGCTTGGCCGTACGCGACGCGAATGTGACTGTGGAGGTGCATGTGTTTTACGTCACTTCAATCAACTGCACCGTGCCATCTTCCATCACCTCGGCGGTTTGGCCCTTGGGTTCCTCGAAGAACCACGTTATCCCCAGCACCGCCACTGAGCATGCGGAGATGACGAGGAAGAACGTCGAGGCATCCACGAAGGAAAACACGGTGAGAAAACAAACCGCGCCGACATTGCCGTAGGCGCCGGTTAGGCCGGCAACTTGGCCGGTGAGGCGGCGTTTCACCAGCGGCACTATCGCAAACACTGCCCCCGATCCGGCTTGTCCAAAAACCGCGCAAGCCATCACAACCGGCAACACCAGCACCACCGGCCAGCCGACTGATACTTGGCTAAGCAGGAAATAGCCCGCCGCAATCCCCGTCATCAGGCCCAGCAGGCTGCGACGCCGGCCAGCGCGGTCACTGAGCAGGCCGCCGCCGGGACGGGAGATGAGATTCATGCATGCAAAACCGGCTGCGAACAGCCCCGCCTTCACGGGATCCATGCCAAAAGATTGCGCAAAGAAAAGCGGCAACATCGATACCACCGCCAGCTCCGCGCCGAAGGTCACCGCGTAGTTGGCGTTCAAAATGGCCACCTGCTTGAACTTGTACCGCTGCTCCTCCGGCACGCCGTCGTGCAGCATGTCACGGTTCACCTGAAAAATCCGCCATGCCTGCCATCCGTATAGCACCGTCAACCCAAGCCAGAAGGCGTACATGGTCCCGCGCGATACCAACCCCACGCCCTCGGGCGAAAGCCGCCATGCCAGCACGCCCAGCGCGAGGATCATCGGCACATTCATCGCCAGCAACAGCCAGAGATCGCGTCGACTGGTCACCTCCATGCCACCGGATTTTTTGGGTTTAAAATAAGTCGAACCCTTGGGCGTGTTGCGCACGGCGAAGTAAAAAATGATGCCGTACACGAACGTCACCGCGCCACTGGCCAGCAGCGCGTGCCGCCAAGCGTCCGTACCGCCAAGCAGCAACACCAAAGTGGGCAACAACATCGCCGCCGCCGCCGAGCCAAAATCTCCCCAGCCGCCGTAAATGCCCTCCGCCAAACCCACCTCCTTCGCTGGAAACCATTCGCCAACCAGGCGAATGCCGATGACGAAGCCCGCCCCGACGAAGCCCATCAGGAACCGCGCCAGCGCCAATTGCTCGAACGTCTGCGCTAGCGCGAAGAAGGCGCAGAGGACGCCGGAGGCCATCAACAGCAGCGCGTACATCGCGCGCGGTCCAAACTTGTCCACCAACATGCCGATGACAATGCGCGCGGGAATGGTCAACGCCACGTTGAGAATCAGCAGCGCCTTCCATTGGAGCGGGGTCAGGGCGAAGGCCTCGGCGATGACCGCGCCCAGCGGCGCGTGATTGAACCAGACGAAAAATGTCAGAAAAAACGCCACCCACGTAAAGTGCAGCGTGCGGATTTTTTCACTCGAGAAATCCAATAAATTTAGAACGAGTTTGCCTCCCATTGATACTCCTTTTCACGGCAACGCCAGCCGCTTGGCCAAGCGCTGCACTCCCTTTAGCCGACGGCATGCCAAGCGCTCACCACTCTCTTCAAATGGGGCCAAATCGTCTAATCATCCTTTTGGATGAATGCATGAATGAAATGAATCGGTTCCGTTTGACCCTTGAAATTCAGGTGCAATCACAGGTGGTACATTGGAGTGGTGATCGGCTCGGCACAGCCAAGGCCACGCGCCCTCCGAAAAGAAAACAACCACTCGACGGCGCTTGGCCAAGCCGTAAGTGGAGATTTTTTATCACGATGAATACTTTTGTGTTCAATCATGAACAAGCAAGCGGGCTGACGGGGCATTCCGTTGGCCTGCGTTTTGCTGGAAGGACACCGGCCGGCATCATCGCCCAGCCCCGTGACTTGACGAATGAACAACCTGCTCGACTTTAGACAACTGAAAACCTTCCAGACTGTGATCAAAACAGGGGGATTTACGACCGCTGCCAAGAAACTGCACCTGTCCCAGTCTGCCATCAGTCATTCCATCCGGAGTTTGGAGGAGAACGTCGGTTGTCGTCTTTTTGACAGGGTGGGCAAAACCGTTCGGCCTACCGTCGCCGCCGAGCAACTGATGAAGCATGCCAATAATATTTTTTCAGAAATCCAACGCGCCCGCCGCTCCCTCCAGCGCATCAAGAGCTGGGGGGTGGAACAACTCCGGCTCGGTGCCAGCGAGGCGACGTGTCAATTCCTGCTCCCCAAGGTGCTCCGCGAATTTCGAAAAACTTTTCCCAATTGCGTTGTCTCCGTCGAATCGGGGGACACCCACGACATCGAGAATCTGCTCCTGTCGGACAAGATCGACATCGGCCTGACTTTGGAACCGGCGCGACAAACCGCCCTTAAGTTTACGCTGCTGTTCACCGACGAATTGAAGTTCATCGTCTCCAAGGATCACCCATGGGCCAAAGAAGGGCGAGCCAATCCCGAGGATATCCCTACGCAACAATACATCCTGTACGACAAGCACAGCTACACCCATCGCCTGATCACCGACCATCTGCAGAGCCACTCCATTTCCATTCGCGAGTTAACCGACCTCGGTAGCACCGAAGCCATCAAGGAAATGGTCAAACTGAACCTCGGCATCACCATCCTCGCCCCGTGGGTGGCCAGCCGCGAGATCGCCAAGGGTGCGCTCGTCCCCATCCCTTTCGGACGCAGGAAGTTACGCCGCCGATGGGGCATCCTTCAACTTACCCAAAAAAACCTCAACTGGAGAGAGGAAACTTTTCGCATCCTATGCAAAAAACACCACCCAGCTGCAGCATAAAACCGCCGCGCACCCAATCCGCCAGCTGCCCGGGAAAAAGCATCGAGGGAAATCGGAGTCCGTTCGAAGTTGCTTGCCGGTGAGTTCAGGCAACGCATCGTCACCGACATCGATGAGATCGTGCGGCATGTCCGCTTCGATGGCTGGCAGGACACCCACGCTGGCGAGCGCGAGATCAAGAAGGTACTACGCTAGACCCTCTTCAAGTACCAACTCCACCAGGACACCGATCTTTTCGACCGAGCGTTCGGTTATATCCGAGAGTACTATTAATCGCGAATCACCCGCTTCAAAAAAAGCGGCTGAAGATGGAGCCACTTAAAAAAGGGTTTGGGAGCAAAGGAAACTCTCCAATAGGGAAGAGGGTATCCGGACTCAAATGGTGCTTTTTTGGGCGTCACGGCGGTGTCTGGCTGTGTGCTGGGCAAGTGCGATTCCCAAGAGGGGGGGTGGATAAAGCTTATGCGCTGCGCCGTGCAAACGACGGCGGCATTGAGAAAGCCAATGTGGTGCTGGATGAAGCAGCCAAGCTGTTCCCGACCGAGTGGTCGATTCATTACAACTTGGCATGCTACAACGCCCAACTGGGCCAACTGGATGCCGCTCAAGAGCATCTGGACAAGTCGTACGAGCTTGGGGACGCCAAGCAGATCAAGCTTATGGCGCTGGATGATGAGGATCTGAAGCCGTTGTGGTAACGGCAAATGTAATTAAACTCTTCATAATCTTCATCACCCTGTGAGGTGCTTCACAACATAAAGTTCTTGCCCAGCAAGAGGGTGAAAAAACGGTTTCACACAAGGCTTATCCCCGATTCCAGGCTGCTGACATATTTCGTTCTTACTTGTAAATATCGTCACAAGGTTGGGGGCTGCATGGTTTTTTTAGATACAGGATTTAATTTATGGGTTACATGGATAGAAGATGCGATACCGAAGATATAAAACACAAAACACATTCTTAAACCTGATGAAACATCATCAAAAATGTTCCCACTTTCGTTTCCATTTTGTATATTCTGAATTAATTAAAAATCTCTTAATTGCTTATAGTTAGTAGTTTATGAAAATTTTAACGGATGAAGCGACTCGAACAAAGGAGTCCATCCGCCACCATCCTTCGCATTCACATTCGTACCAGCAGCCAAGTGTTGTTTGACGGCTTCGATGTTTCCTTCTTCGGCAGCTTTGTGAATTGAGATGGCTGGTGCTTTGGCTGTCTGCGGTTCTGGTTTTGCAGCTTCGACAACTGGTTTCGCTTCAGCTGGAGGAGACGACTGCTGCGACTCACCACACCCCACCAGCACCACGGCTGCGATTGTTGTGAGTAGGAGGTGTTTCATTTCCCTTCAGCTTTCAATTCTTCACTCGTCTTACCGCCGTGGCGGCACTTGCTGGCTTCGGTGTTCGTAAAAAAACGTCCGAATCGCCGTTGGTTTTTTCCACAAGCGGCCAAAGCAGGCCGAGAATGAAACAGTTCAGAAGCATCATCACTGCCAGTAGGCAGCCCAACTGCAATTGCGCTAGGGTGATGCCTTCCAGCCAACTGAAGCCGAGGATGGCTCCAATGAAAATTGCCGTGCCGACAAGCATCCAAGCAATCTGCCCGTTGATGCGAAAACCTCTTTGCAAACGATACCGTCCCGACAACAACCCCGCCACAATGCACTGTCCCACCACCACTGTCAGGGCCATCCACCCGATTATCAGGCCGCTCAGCCCCAAGTCCAGTGTTGGCATTTTCCACACGCCCAAGGCCAGTAGCAGTCCTCCCATCACAAACATGGCAACGCGCATGACTTTTTGCTCGCTCATTGGAACCAACCCACAGGTTAAAATATCCTTAACCGACATAATTGTTGTGAGTAGGAGGCGTTTCATTCCCCTTCAGCTTTCAACTCATCACCCGCCTTGCCGCCGTGTTTGCGGAGGAGGTCGGCGGTTTCTTTTTTGTTAGGTCCGGGTTTGTTAGGCCATAATATCGTCAATCCAGCCACCAGTACAGATAGGGCTCGGGAGCAAGCTGCATTAGCCCGATGCACACTGCAAAGGACAGTGCATACAACACGAAATAGGCAACGAGATGTCGCCAGCGGGGAACGAGCAAGCACACCAAAATACCGACTGGCACAGCGAAAAAGCTCAAACCCAATAGATTTCCAAAGTAATTCGTGGCAATGGCCGCATGTGTGACCAATGCGGGCGGAAACCCCACCTCGCCAATACTTGTGGGCCACGCGCCCAGACTTCGGCGCATGTGAATCGCCAGAGAGTAGAACAAGCCCAGTCCCAATAGGCCCGGCAAGGTTGAGACGACAATGCCTACGCGTGACGCTCTCATGTGGCCTAACGCTGCGCATAAGCCTCAAGCAATTGCGGCCGCAGGGTGCGGTTATTGCTGGCCGGCCTCGATGCGGTTGTTAGAGGCCTTATCATCTTACTTCCTCAAACTTAAGTATGGCCTTGCTAGTGAATATGGCCTTATAAACAGAGTTGCTGACTTCTGTTCCTCCATCCCCGGCTCGGATCAATAATGCTGGGCTTTTCTCATAATTCCCTTTTGAATCGAATCGCGAATACCAAATATGTCCAGATTGGGAGGAACAATGGGAATAACCCCATAATATCTTGCTCTCACCGTGTTTCTCTAGCGCAAAGCCATTAGCTAGGACTTCGTCAATCAATTTGTATTGTTTCGTATCTGTTCCTAAATAGATGGAATAATTCAAACCACCTGTTCCTGCACAGGTAATTGGACATGAAAGAATGAGGTCTTTCTGTCCATCATTATTCAAATCTATTTCATACTTCAGGCGAGGTATAGCGTTGCCTGCTTTATCGTAATTCTTGATGGCGAATGGGTGGACAATGGCTTGCTTGTCACGGTGCTCGATGGCAGTGCAACTTACGCAGAGCAACATTGCAATGATTACGAATGGTAGGTATTTCATTCTTACCTCTAACAATGTTCAGGCTGTCCCGTGTAATACACCAAACCCTGTTTGGTCTGCAATTTAGTACGCCCTCTAATCCGCGGGGGATTCTGCCCCACACTCCATCAACAACATCGTGGTTGCGATTGTTATGAGTAGTTCCATAATCCTGAAGTGCGTTAAACGATAGGAGACCACCAACGGCGTCTCAATGCCTTAAACCACGTGGTGGCGACGTTGGACAGGTGTCGGAAGGTGTGATCGTTACTCGATCAGTTTGACCCGGTAAAAACGCATCGGTTGTAAACACCAGTGTGGACATTCCGTGGCTGACTTATCCACGTAAACCAGTGGGGATGTCTCTAATGTAACGGTGTCCATCACATGCCACTCCTTCAGGTCGGAACTGTAAAGCACCTCGTATTTGAGGCCAACCTTGCCATTGATTACCAATTCGGCCAGTTGGACACGTTCCCAATATGTCCGAATGTCAGACAAGTGAGGCATAAGTGCTAATTCTTCAGCCGTTCTGCCGCCGTGTTTACGAAGTAACTCAGCGGTTTCAGGATGGTTTAATTGATTAGCGATATCGACTGCTGTCTTTCCTTTGTATTTACCTGACAATACTGTCGCACTTACGTCCGCGCCATTGCTGATAAGTAATTGGACGATTTCCTTGTAACCATAATTGGCCGAATAATGCAAAGGAGTCCAGCCATCCCCATCCTTCGTATTCACATCCGCGCCAGCATCTAGTTGCGCTTGGACGCCAGCAAGGTCGCCTCTGAAGGCAGCGATACGCAGTGCCAATTCTTTAGCCGTTCTGCCGCCGTGTTTGCGCAGAAGGTCGGCGATTTCGGATGTGAACATACCCAAATCAAGCGGTGTTCGGCCATTCACATCCTTTGCATTTACATCTGCGTCTTTGGCAATAAGTAATTCAACAATTACCCGATGACCTTCGTAAGCTGTGCTATGCAAGGGAGTCCATCCATTTACATCCTGCGCATCCACATCCGCACCTTTGTCGATAAGGAGTTCGGCGATTTCTTTGTGACCATCCTGTGCCGCAACATGCAATGGAGTCGCTCCATCCTTCATCTTCGCATTCACATCCGCACCATTGGGAATAAGGAGTTCGACAACTTCCTTGGTTGCGTATTTAGCCGCATAATGCAATGGAGTCCTTCCATCATTATCCTTCGCATCCACATCAACGCCTTTATCCAATTCCGCTTGGATGGCAGCAAGATCGCCGACTGCGGCAGCATAGTGAATCGGATCTGCAACAGCAGTCCCCACCAGAAGCACGGCTGCGATTGTTGTGATTAGGTGTTTCATTTGCCAGCGGCTTTCAATTCTTCACCCGTCTTGCCGCCGTGTTTGCGGAGGAGATCGGCAATTTCTAATTTAGAGATGGACAAATCTAGAGGTGTACTGCCAGCCGCATCCTTCGCATTCACATCCGTACCAGCAGTCAAATGTTGTTTGATGACTTCGATGTTTCCAGCTTTGGCAGCTCGGTGAATATCCACGCTTGGCCCACACCCCACCAGAAGCACGGCTGCGATTGTTGTGAGCAGGAGGTGTTTCATTTCCCT
>Ga0310122_10001362_pt1 | contig 15696 bp, 15 predicted proteins | sample CB6_Bottom_1051__FD_203503 | JGI IMG/M metagenome (GOLD analysis project Ga0310122, IMG submission 203503) | Marine microbial communities from Western Arctic Ocean, Canada - CB6_Bottom_1051 | ecosystem: Environmental > Aquatic > Marine > Oceanic | place: Canada: Western Arctic Ocean | collected...
CTGCCATCGCGTCCGCGGCATGACGGACCGCCGCCTGGATGCGGTAGTATGTCATGCAGCGACAGAGCACCCCGTTCATGCCCTGCCGGATTTCCTCATCCGTCGGGTTCGGATTCCGATCCAACAGTGCCTTGGCGGTCAGGATCTGACCGTTCTGGCAATAGCCGCACTGCGGTACTTGGTCGTCGATCCAGGCCTGCTGAACGGGGTGGAGTTCACCGTCGCCCGACAGTCCTTCGAGCGTGGTGATTTCGCCGTCGACCCTAGAGACGGGCAGGGTACACGAACGCCTCGCCACACCATCCACCAACACCGTGCAGGCTCCGCACTGGCTCAGTCCACATCCGAAGCGGGGCCCTCTGAGGCCAAGGTCGTTGCGGAGGACGTAGAGGAGGGGAGTCGACGAATCGACGTCGAGCGTATGCGTTTCGCCGTTTACGTCGAGCGTGACGTCGCTCATGCTCTGCTCCTGCGCGGGACGGGAGATCCGGAGCCTTTGGGGCCTATGGGGCAAAGTAGTTTGGGGCCACGCGGGGGGACAACCGCTTGATGTGTGGGCCCGACGCCGGAGAGCGAACTTTGTCACCGCACCGGCGTTCAGGCGGGTGATGGCTTCACTCCTGCTGCGCAAGATGTTGTGCGGGTCAGCGCATTAGGTACAGCCCCCACATCCGAAATCGAGCTCCAACTGACTGATGAAGTACACCATGAAGCCGACGACGACGATCACTACAAGGGTCGTCAAGGCGGAACTACCGCCATTGCCCTCCTCCTGAATGGAGTAACCAGGCAGGTTAGCAGAGCGCGAGCAGATACTGGCACGCCTCGAAGCTCGTTGGATTAGTCACGCCGCGAGCGGTGATCGATGGACACCGAAGCTAACAAAGAAATGAGGATCTTCCGCTCGCGTATCTACCTGAGGACGCGCGGAGGGTGCGGGTCGTCGGGGAAGCTGGGCCCACCCACGAGGCTCCCGCACGATAACTAGCGCCAACGCCGGATGGCGCGGCAAGGAAGACGGACGGAGCATGTTGCGCGGTCATTAGCCCTACTTCGGCGTCAACTCCGCGACGAGGGCCTGCCAGGCGAGCTGGTCGTTGAACGCTGAGCCGAGATCGGGGAGCTCGGCCAGATCCTCGGCTGAAAGCTTCTCGGGCTCGGCTCCCAACTCCTTTAGGCGGACGGTCACGTCGAGCAGGACGTCGAGATCGACCGTGCGCACGGTCGCTTGCTCGACGGTTTCTCCTCCGACCACCACACCGTGACCGAGCAGCAGACAGGCATCGGATTCGGCCATGGCCGCGACGACCTCACGGGCGAGCTCGGGCCGCGTCACGAGGGCCGTTTTCGGAAAGATCGGCACGCCGCGCAGTGCGAGGCGCATCGCCGGGATGTTATAGGCGCCGAAGACTGGACGCACATTCAGGCCGGCGAGCCCGCAAAGCAGTGCGGAGCGGGGGTGAGCGTGCACCACGGCTGCAAGCGACGGCCTCGCGCGCAGCAACTCTGTGTGAAGCGGAAGCTCTTTGGGGGCCACATACCCTTGTGGCAGGTCCACGGGATCGCCATCGAGCGTGACCCGCCAGACATCTCCGGCATCGCTCATGCACAGCCCACCGTCATGGGGGCCACGACACCGGATGACGATCTCGTCGGACGAGACTCTGGCCGATACGTGTCCGAGCGCACCTTCCACTAGACCGCGCACGGCCAGCACCCTACACGCAGTAGCGACGTTGGCGCGCAGTTCTGGCCCGTCCTCGAGGATGTTCATCGCACGCCGAGCCCGCCGTCGGAGCGAATGATCTCGCCCGTGAGCCCCGGGGCTCGACCGGAAGCAAGGTAGATGTACGCACCAGTGTGCTCGGCCGAGCTCAAGGCCACCGACAGCGGCGTTCTGGCCCGAAGCGCGGCCTCCCGGTCAGGTCGGTCCGCGAGTCGCTCGTCGGCCATGTGCAAGCTCTCGAGTCCTCGGAAGTCGGTGCCTAGCGTGCCACCGGGCGCCACGCCGTTGACACGGATGGTCGGGGCCAGTTCGTGGGCCAGCTGAACCACGACGCCGCGCAGAGCGAATTTGGAAGAGACGTAGAGTACACCGCCACGCCCGGGATAGAAGCTGGAACTCGAGCCGGTGACTACGATGCTCCCCCTCGTGCGGCTCAACTGCGGGACGGCGGCCCGCGCGGCGAGCAGCACCGACTTCAGATTCGTGCTGTACATCTCATCGAAGGCATCGTCGAAGCGGTCGTCCGGGATATCGACGAGAGGGGTGTAGTTGTCGAAGACGCCCACGAATGTCGCGAGCGTATCGAGCCTGCCGAACGCCTCCATGGCCGTGTTCACGGCGCGCTGATTATCGTCGGCGGACGTGGCGTCGCCCTCAACAGCAACGATGTGGTCTCCGAGCTCGGAGAGCGCGGCGCACTTGCCCCGGTCGTGCTCGAGGACACAGACGCGCGCACCCTCCGAGGCGAATGCGTCGACCACCGCCCGTCCGATTCCCGAACCTCCCCCCGTAACGAGGGCGGCCTTTCCGTCGAGCCAGCCGCTCACGTCTCGGCTTCTCCCTCCGGCCCGAACGGCGTCTCCAGGAACGCGGAGAAGGTGTCGTGCGACTGCCACGTCAGGCTCTCCAGTTCGACGGGACAGAGGCGAATGGCTCTGCCGAGCCGCGGAGCGAAGATCTCGAGGCGAATCCCGTTGCCCGTCTGCACCTTTCGGACGTGAACGAGCGCGTACTCGTTCGCCAGCTCGAGCGTGCCCGGTCCATCGTCACCAGGTGTCTCGTGAATGGATGCGTCGTCGGATGCGTCGATAGGTGCGGTCATAGGAACACCGCCAGGTTCTGGGTTCGTAGGACGGACTCATCGAGGAGGATCTCGCGCCGGGCGAGCCTGAGCCCTTCTCCCTCGTCGCGCAGGAGATCCGTGCGTTGGGCCGAGAGCAGGTCGGACGGCTGCACGTCGCCACGGCTTCGGAAGACGAGCAGGTTGCAGCGGACGAGCACCTCACCCGAGGAATCGCCCTCCCAACAACGGATATTCGTTACGAAACGGCGGGTACGCGACGGTGGATCTTCAGCCCAGGCGTGTTCCGTCTCCAGCCGCTCCACCCGCTTCGTGAGCGAGTACCCGTCCTCGTCGAAGTGCCCCATGTCGGCGAGCGCGCTGTCGGCGAGGGAGTGCGCCGTGGTGATCCGGACGGGCGCGCGGTACGTGATGTCCTCGGTCAGCAACGCGAGCCAGTCGCGGTGCCGCCGGTGGTCGAGCAGCTCTGCCTCATGGTACAAGAAGTCCACCACCCTCCCATACCGTTCGCACGAACTCGACAGTGGCTCGCGGCCTTCGGGGCTCAGCTGCATGGGCACTGCTCAGTCCAGCGTCGACGAGCGTGTAGGCTCGCCATCCGAAGTGGACATCAGGTCGCACCAAAGCGCCAGTAGGTCTCGCTGGTTGTACTCGCCGAAGCCTTTGTAGGCGCGCCCGGGGGCCGGCCAGTCGAGAGGGTCGCTGACGGTCGTGCCGTCACGCCTGAGACCCATGCGGCTGTGAAGATTGAGTCGGTCGGCCATCAGGCCCTTGGAGACCGCCGTGATCGAGGTCCAGTTCTCGACGTCATCCTGTTCGAACATGCCCGACGTTCCGAAACACATGATGTAGGCCTTGTACGACGCAGCCTTGTACCACTCCGGAGCCTCCCTATCGACGACGAACCAGGAAAGCACCTCGGTCTCGGTGGCGCTGACGGGCTGCCAGAGTCGGACCGACACGAACGGCACGACGAGCCCCTCGTGGTTCACGATTGGCCAGTTGTGCACGAAGCTGAGATTGGGGAGAGCGGTCGCGGCGGACGGCATGAACCCGGCCTCGCCGATCATGGCGCGATGCCCGGGGCTCCACGTCGACTCCATGCGGTCGATCATCTCGTCGGGATACCCTATGTGGAGCAGGTTCTCGCGAAAGTCCTTCGCCGGGAGCTTATAGGTGGTTCCTCCGCCCGCACCCGCGAAGAAGAGAGCTCCCTCCTTCCGTTTCCTGGCTTTAGGGGCTGAGAACAGGTCGATGTCCACGATGCTCGCGTGCGTGTGAGGCGTATGGTAGCTGTCGCCGGCGAAGTTCTCGGCTCCGATCTTCCAATTGGCTTTGACCCGGAAGCGCTGCGGGCCCCTGAATTCGGGTCCGCCCTGACTCTGCTGGAGATAGAAGTCGAGGTAGAACCGGAAGTCTCCCAGGTAGTCGACGAGATCCGGCGCGTCCGCGTCGAGCGAAGCGAAGATCAGGCCGGCGTAGGTGGCTACGCGGGGCGCCGGCAGGAGTCCTACCCCCTCCCGCTCGAGCCCCTCGTCGCCTCCGTACGCGTCCCCGTGGAAGGGCACGCCAACGAGGTCGCCGGTGTTCTTGTACGTCCAGGCGTGGTACGGACAGCGGAAGTGCGACGTATTCCCGATCTCGGAACGACATACCTGCATGCCACGATGCAGGCACATGTTGAAGAGGACCCGGACCTCCCCAGTCTCGTCGCGACAGACGATGAACGAGTCGTCGACGATCCTGCGCACGACATAGTCACCGGGGTCGCGGATCTCGGACTCGTGGGCCATGAACAGCCATGCGTGTCCGAATACGCGGCGTCTCTCGAGCGCGAAGATCTCCGGGTCGCTGTAGATCTTCGCCGGGATCATCCCTCGCCGCACATCGTCGATCACGCTCTGGAGATTCATCTGTCTAGGACACTCTCTCGGGGCTCGTTCGGACAGGCATCATATCACACGTCCGTGGGATGCGCGGCCCCCACGGATCTCGACGGGCCAGCGCTCGGCCAGGAAGTCGATAGCTGGCGCCACGCGACTACGATTCCCAGCGCGAGACCGGCGACATCACTCCCGACCCCTGGAGCGATGAGGGCGAGTCCGGCGCCGGCCATTCCGATCCGTTCCCACGCCCGAGCCGGCACGCGCATGAAGCCCACGAACGCGCCAGCGATGAGGAGGACACCACACGCGGAGGTGAAGATGGCGGTGACGATTCCGAGGGGGGAGCCCACGAGCAGGAGCTCGGGCCGATACACGAAGAAGAAGGGGATCACGAAGGCGATGATCCCGAGTCGCACGGCCTGTAGCGCGGTTCCCGCAGGGCTCGCCTGGGCGATCCCGGACGCGGCATACGCAGCGACGGCTACGGGGGGCGTGATCGCCGACAGCGTCGCGAAGTAGAGGATGAAGAGATTGGCGCTCATGGTGCTCACACCGAGCAGCGCGAGCGGCGGGCCGGCGAGGACCGCTGTCACGATGTACGCGGAGGGGACCGGCATGCCCATGCCCAACACGATGCAGACGATCATGGTGGCGAGGAGCGCGAGCAGGAGCGACCCGGCGGCGTACGTGAAGATGAGGCTGGTGATCTTGCCACCGAGCCCCGTGGTCACGATGGCACCCACGACGATCCCAGCGGCGGCGCACGCGGCGGTCACCAAAAGCGATCGTCGTGCCGAGAGTTCCAGGATTACGAGGAGCTTGCCGGGGCCGATACCCGTCTCACGCTTACGCCAGCTCACCACGACGGTGAGCGCCATGGCGATACCGGCTGCTGTCATGGGCGACCAGCCCATCACGAGAATCACGATGAGGGCGATGAGCGGGAGTAAGTGGTGGCCACCCTCCCGAAAGGTCTGGAGCGCTGAGACGCCTTCAGACTCCTCGGGCTCGAGGCCGTCCTTCACGGCTCCGAAGTGCACCTGCGCCATGAGTCCGCAGTAGAAGAGCAGTGCCGGGACGAGCGCCGCCATCAGGATGTCCAAGTAGGCGATACCGGTGAGCTCCGCCATCAGGAAGGCTGCTGATCCCATGACCGGGGGAAGCAGCGCTCCACCTGTCGACGCGACCGACTCGATGGCACCCGCGACTTCTCCACGGATTCCGCTTCTCTTCATCATCGGGATGGTGAAGAGACCCGTCGTCATGACGTTCGCCGTGGGACTCCCGGTGATGGATCCGTACAGGGCGCTCGAAATCACCGCGACCTTGGCCGGTCCCCCGCGGGTCCGTCCAGTGAGCGCGCTCGCCGCACGAAAAAGGAAGTCCCCGCCGCCTGAGACCTCGAGTGCCGTGCCGAACAGAACGAACACGTAGACATAGGTCGCGGCGACTGCGATCGGAGCGCCGAACAGCCCGTTTCCGGTGAACACCAGATGGTCGATGATCTCGGTCCATGCGAGCGGTCGGTGGTAAAAAAGACCTTCCGTCAGGTGCCCGAAAAGCGCGTAGCCGAGTGAGACGCCCATCACGGCCATCAACACCCAACCCACGGTCCGTCGTGTCGCCTCGAACACCGCCGCGAGGAAGATCACCCCGCACGCCACGTCCAGCGCCGAAAGTTCGTCGACCAGGGGCCACCGCATGGTAATCGACGGGAAGCGCACGACGAAGTAGGTGCCAGCCATGACCGATGCGGTGGCCCAGGTCACGGCGACCACTCGGCGCAGCCGGGCGAGAACAGGCGCCAAAGAGCGATCGATCGGCCCGGTCAGGAAGATGAGCGCGCTGACGACCGAGACGAAGATCGCGTAATGCAGCAGTGGGTTCAGCGGCAGCGCATACGTGACGATGATCTGGAACGCTGACAAGCCGATGCATAGGACCTGCACCAACCTTCCACCGGGACCGGACGAAGTCGTCGCCGGGGACTCCGTGGTCCCGCCGTCGCTCACCGGACGCCGATCTCGCGGTAGAAGCGCTCAGCGCCGGGGTGGAGCGGCACACCGCCGACCTGGCGCATGATTGCTGGCGTCAGGCTCTGGAGGGAGCGATGGGCTCGGCGGAGTTGCTCAAGACGATCATGAAGCAAGCGGGTGATGGCGTAGACGTGGTCGTCGGGCAGGTCACGATGGACGATCAGGATGACACGTCCCGCGAAGGTCGGGGTGTCGCGCTCCATGAAGGGGTACGCACTGCCGCGAATCGTCGCCGTGTCGGTCCCGAGGCGCTCGTTCGCGTACCGGATGGCTTCCGCGTTGAGCGGGAGGAGGTCGAGGTCGAGGTTGCGGCTCGCTTCGATCGCGTGGCTCGAGGGCACTTGGACCGTGGCGCCGATTGCGTCGAGTCGACCCCGCTGCATCGCTTCGTACGAAGGTGTGAACGGGTAGAAGAAGACGGTCCCGCCGGCTTCGCGGATGTCCTCGTAGTCCACACCGTACGCTTCGAGTACTGTGCGGGTCGCGAGTTCCATCAACGACCCCCGGGTGTTCACGCTGACCCTCAGGGGGATGCGTTCGTCCCCGATCTGCTCGAAGCTCTCGACTCCGGCGCGCCGATCGACCACGAAATGAAACGGTGCATCGGCGTAGATCAGCATGATCGCGCGAAGGTCGGGGTTCGGCTGGCTGAAGGGGAAGCTTCCGGCCAGCGCCGCGAGCGCGATCGAAGAATGTACCAGGCCCATTTCCACCCTTTGGGACTGGACCATGGCTGCGTTAGCTCCGTCCTGGCCCGGCTCGAGGGTGAAGGCGGAGCCGGGTATGCCTCGGCGCAACTCGTCCGTGATCGCCTCCCCGATCGCTGACCACGCTCCGCCCGGCGACGCGCCCACCAGGGTCATACGCCAAGACGGATCCGTCGATTCGCACGCGGTCAGAAGAGCGAGCGCGCCGAGCAGGATCGGCGCGCGGGATCTGATCACCTCGTACCGGGGCGCCAGATGCGGTTGTACTCCTTCACCGTCCACGGCCCGTTGTCGATGAACCGGGGCGCGACGCCGGCGTCCATCGAGGCTCCGAGCGCGTTGAGCGACGCCGGATCGACTGGACCCCAGGAGCCGGTGTCCAGCCGTCGCATCATCGTCTCGATCGCGACGGCGCTCTCGGCGACGTTGAATCCACAGTGCGTGGCCGACTCGACGTAGGCGATGCGGTACAGGTCACCCTTGCCGTTCTCCTCGATGAGTTGGGTGTAGCCCTGGGTGAGGCCCATCGGTACTTGGTAGTCGCCGATCTCGTGCATGCGAAGAAGCGGAATCCGGGGGTTCCCCGTCACGTTGCGGCCCGGTGCGTCCCAGAACGCGAGCGCATGAGGAGACGCCTCGACGCGCGGTGCCGCGTTGATCCGAGCGAGGTCGGCATCCAGATCGAGTTCGGCCTCCTGGTACAGCGTCCGGACGGCCCGCTTAAACGACTCGTTGCCGTTCTCGAAAAGCTCCCGGTAGTCGATCCCCGTGTTCCAGGAGAGCTGTTGACCGTTGGCGGCGCTCTCGAACATGACGCGCGCCTCGCCGCCCGGATTGTTAGCGTACCGATCGTAGGTGTTGTGGTACATGCTGTGCTGGAGCGAGTAGACGTCGTCGAGTTCCGGCCTCGCGACCAGCCCGGTCGAATACTCCGGCCATTGCCCGATGGTCACGGCGAGCGCGATACGAGCACGCCCCTCCGGGGTCTCCTGCGCACGGTTGATCGCCTGGCGCCAGGTATCGCGGATCTCTCCCTCGATACCGTGCGCGGTGCCGCCGGACGACTGGAACGGAAGGTTGACGACTGGCAGATCCGGGGCGATGAGCGCCTGAAGCGTGAACCACCCGTCCAGAAACGTGTTCATGAGCCAGACCGGTGTGTGGGCAGCCAGCGCGATGGCCCCGTCGATGCCGGCGGGGAAGCTCTCTGCGACACCGAGCGTCACGTGGCCTCCTCCCGAGCACCCGTACTGGATGATCCGGTCCGGACGACGCCAACGCCCTTCGAAGAGATCGACCACCCGGTTCAGGTTCTCGATCTCCCGCGCGGGATCGTATTGGAAAGCGCGGAGGGCGTGCCTCCGCGTGCCCGCGAGGGCGTACCCCTGCTCGAGCAGATATCGGCCGAGTGCGTTGTCCGCACGCCCGGCGTAGTCGAGGTCGCGGATCAGCGTACCGTTCCAGCCGTCCGGCACCCGCATCACGTAGAACGTGCCGTCGGGAAGCGTGGAGCGCTCCTCGGTGAAACGAGTCTGCGCTAGCGCGTCGGCCGCGCAGTACGCCAGCCCGGCCAGTGAGGTCGCCAGGATCAAGACCATTTTTGTCCGCATCATGCTGTCCTCTTCTGTTTCTGTTCACATATTCGGCATGTACTCCGCGCCGACTCGTAGTTCAACTTCGACTCGCGGCGCGCACAATGTCATTCGTGAAGGTCTTCGCTGCGCCCAGGTAGCGTGACTCGTCCCGTAGCGCCATCCAGTCGAGCTCCGATTCGACGTGTTCTTCAAGGACGTCGATCAAATTCCGACCGGTCTCTCTCGACGTCGCGACCCCCTTCTTGACCGTCGCATGGGCTTCTGCCCGGGGCATGACCTCGGAGAGCAGCAGGCTCGCAGCTTCGGCCATCAGCAGGCCGTTGGATCGGTGCACGTTCTGAAGCATGCGGTCCTCGTTCACTTGGATCCCGGCGGTGACCGCGACCGCGTTTCTCAGCGCTCCGCTCGTGAGCCCGACCATTTGAGGCAGCGTCATCCACTCGAGCTGCCACCCGTGTGTTCCGCGCTCGTGCTCCTGGACGAGCGCCTGGTGCACGCCGCCGAGAAGGACTGCGTTTTGCCGCGCCGCGGCGAGGATGGCCTCGCTCCGAATCGGATTCCGCTTCTGGGGCATCGCGCTCGAGCCACCGAGTTCGGAATCCGCCGATTCGTGGACTTCTCCGACCTCGGTCTGTGACATGAGGATCACGTCCAAAGCGAGCTTGCCTAGGCCGCCGGTGACCATGGACAGCCATCCGGAGAACTCGGCCAGGGCGTCTCTCTGCGCGTGCCACGGACCTAGCGGAACTCCGAGGCCCAACTCGGCGGCGAGCGCTTCTCGCACCTCGGGGCCCTTCTCGCCGAGCGACGCGAGCGTGCCGGCCGCGCCCCCGAGCTGGACGACGAGCAGTCGGGGGCGAAGCTCGCCGAGTCGGTTGCGGTGTCGCAGTAGGGGCGCCAGCCATAAGGCCACCTTGTATCCGAACGTGGTGGGCAGCGCATGCTGCCCGTGCGTTCGCGCGACCATGAGCGTCTCGCCGTGCTTCGTGGCGAGGTCGGCGAGCTGCTCGATCACTTCGCTGAGGCTTCCCTCGATGAGCGTGAGGGCCTCCCGCAGCCTGAGCACCAGCGCCGTATCGATGACGTCTTGGGTCGTCGCGCCCCAGTGGACGAACGAGTCGGCATCGCCGCCGACGTGTGCTCTCAGCTGCCGGACCAGCTCGACGATCGGGAAGCCGTCGCGGGCCGTCGCTGCGGCCAGCCGGCAGGTATCGGCTTCGAGCGATCCTCCCCTCCGGCAGATACGGTCTGCAGCCTCGCTCGGGATGAGCCCCGTCTGGCCTTGCACCTTCGCGAGGGCGACCTCCACCTCGATGATCGTCTGCAGATACCGAGCGTCAGAGAACAACTCGTCGACGCGGTCATCGCCGAAGAGGGGGCCGAAGATCTGGGAATCGCCTGGGAAGTAGCTCACAGGAGCGGGGTCGCAATCATCAACGGATCAGACATCGAAGAAGACGGTCTCATTCGGACCCTGAAGGATGACGTCGAAGCGATAGTGTGCGTGTGGACCACCCTCTTCACGTCGTGCCAGAAGGGACGTCCTACCTTCGGGGTCCAGCCGACTCAATACCGGGTCTGCATCATTCGTCTCGTCCTCGAAGTAGATCCGCGTCACCGCGTGGATCAGAAGACCTCTCGCGAACACGCGAACGGACACGAATGGCGCTTGCCCCGCCCCTGCTTCCGGAGCCGGGCCTCCCGGCTTGATCGTCTCGAACCAATAGAGCCCGTCGTCGTCGGTGGCTGCTCGTCCGAAGCCGCGAAAGGCCTCATCCGCCTCTTCCGCCCTGGGATCGCTCGTGTGCGGATAAAGCCCACGGGCATCTGGCTGCCAGATCTCCAGCAACGCGTCGGGGACCGGAACGCCGTCTCCGTCCAGAACGCTGCCGAAGATCCGGATCCGCTCTCCCCGTGTCGCGTCCTCGACGAGGATATTGCCTCCCTCGGAGACCAACGTGTCGTGGAAGAACGGTCCGACGGTCTGGCTCGGCGTCTGCCGACGCGTCGCGTTCATCATTAGCGGTGGTAGTCCTCGAACGGCGTGCGGCGGCCCCCGGCCACCACGATGTCGAAGCGATAGCCGAGGGCCCACTCTGGTCGGGTCACGCCGTGGTCGTACGCCGCAAGCAGTCTCTGCTTCGCACGCTCGTCGGGGACCGAGTTGTAGATCGGGTCGAGCACGAGCAGCGGGTCACCGGGGAAGTACATCTGCGTAACGAGGCGTTCGAGGAAGTTTCTCCCGCACACGGAGAAATGGATGTGCGACGGCCGCCAGGCATTCTCGTGATTCCGCCAAGGATAGGCACCGGGCCGGATCGTGGTGAAGCGGTAGGCTCCGTCTGCGTCCGTCAGGCAGCGGCCCGTGCCGGTGAAGTTCGGGTCGAGCGGGGCATCGTGCTGGTCGTGTCCGTGGATGTAGCGGCCTGCGGAGTTAGCCTGCCATACCTCCAGGAGCGCGTTGGGGACCGGCCGACCCGCACCATCCAAGACGCGGCCGATCACGATTATACGTTCCCCGAGGGGCTCGCCAGTTCGGACCGCGTTGCGGGTGAGGTCGTCATCGAGTGCGTCCACGTCTCCCGCGCCAAACGCGGGCCCGGTGACGCTTGCGAGGCACTCGGGCAATGGAACGAGACGCCGGCGCGGCGCCCGCGTGACCGTGGATGCGTAAGGGGGATGCAGGTACGGCGGGTGGACCGTCCAATCCAGCGACCGGTCACTCGACGATTCGTCGTTGCTCGGTTCCACGATCACTCGTCCTCGGCGAAGATCTGTTTCGCGATGGCGAACCCGGCGTTGGCCGCCGGAACCCCGGCATAGACCGCGACCTGGTGAAAAACCTCGCGCACCTCGTCGCGGGTGACGCCGGTATTCTGGGTCGCACGAACGTGCATGGCGAGTTCCTCGTGCCTCCCGAGTGCGCAGAGGACCGCGATTGTGACGAGATGACGCTCGCGGACATCCAGCGTCCCGCGCTGCCACACGTCACCCCACGCGTAGCGCGTGATGAACTCCTGGAAATCCTCGTCGAACGCAGTCTTGGACTTCTCCGCGCTGTCGATGTGCTCGTCGCCGAGCACCGCACGTCTCATCTTCATCCCCTCGTGGAACGTATCCGCCATGGCCGTGCTCCATCAGAGAGTCCTGGAGGTTATGCGTTGTCTGCGACCCGCCCGGCGACGGTGAATGCCGCCCCCGTGTGCGCACCGGCGATCTACCCGGGAGTCTTCAGCTCGAACCTCTGCATCCGTCTACCGTTCCCCGCCTCTCCGGTATAGAGGTAGCCCCGTGAGTCGAGCACCACCATGTGTGCCCGGATGAACTCGCCCGCCTGCCGACCGGGCCTGCCAAACCTGCCCAGGATCTCCAGGTCGGCGCGCCGCAGCATCCAGACACGTTCGTTCGTGCCATCGATCAGATACAGCAAGCTCTGTTCGGGATCCCTCGACAGCCCAAGGCTAAAGCCCGTCCCCGATCCGCCCGTCTCTGGAAGGACGAACCGCTCCATCAGATACTCGCCATTCTGGCGGAAGACCTGAATGCGGTTTCCCCGGCGGTCGGACACATAGACCAGGCCATCCTCCGAGCCGATGATGCCATGGACCGTGGAGTACTGCTGTGGCGGGTCGTCGGACCTGACTGGATACTCATATCGGTAGGTGTCGTCCGGTGGCTGGCCGTACGCACCCCAATGACGCTGGTATTCGCCGGTCGCCGCATCGAAGACCACCACGCGCCGGTTGCGGTATCCATCCGCGATGAAGAGCTCGTTCGTACTGGGCTCCACGAAGAAATTCGCCGGGCCGCCCAGATGAGTCGGATCGTTGCTGCCCATGTTCACGCCGGGCTCACCGATGGTGAGAACGTGGCTGCCGTCCCTCGTGAACTTCATCACGTGGAATCCATTGCTCGTGCCGAGCCAGACGAAACCGTTGTGATCGAGGTAGATCCCGTGCTCCTGGTCAAACCAGGTATAGCCCTCGCCCGGACCGCCCCAGGCTTGCAGGACGTTGCCCTCGGGATCCAGCTCGAGAACCGGGGGAGCGGGAAAACAACAGTCCGCAATCGGTGGATCCTCGGCGGCCCCGATCTCCTGACGGGTTAGGCTCGACGGCATGTGAACCACCCAGAGGTGGTCGCTTTCATCAACGAAGAGCCCTCTGATGTCGCCGAGGATCCAGTCGTTGGGCAGCGTCGGTGGCCACGTCGGGTCCACTTCCCACTCGGGCAGTGCGGCCGATGTCGGCTCCGGTGCCGGCTGCGGGGTCTGAGAGTCGCAAGCGACGGTCATGATGAGCAAGGCTGCAGCGCTGAAGAATTTCATTCGATTCTCTGGGTCTCGGCGCACCTTGGGCTGACGATCACCTTCGGCGCGACGTTGCGGATGTGCTCTAGGCCTCGCAGGGGATCGAGCCGAGGTCAGTATCCGACGGGCGAGGGAGATGGCGCAAGCGATCTCGACGAGGCGTAGTGGCCGCCAGATCGAGCTTTGCCAAAGACCGCGTCGTCACCCACCGACGCTCACCGACGCAACTATCCAAGTTGGTCTTCGTGTCGGCTTCGCGGTCAGCCGCTGTTGGCGGAGGATGCCCCGCGCGCTCACTTCCCCTCTGCGACCCTACACGCCGCGCGCGACCTCCGCCGCCGAACAGGTGCGACGCTGGCGGGACGGCGCTCGGGGCTGAGGGCCCATCCCATGCCAGGTCGTGCGGAGGCCCCGCAAGGTGCAAGCACCTTCGTGGGGCTTCTGCACACGCCTTTAAGGCAATCCGCGTCAGGGGGTTAGGCTGGCCTCCGCCACGTCATTCGCCGCCTCCCTGACGTGTCGCCATCCATCCTCGGAGGTGCCCCACAAACCGTGGACACGTTCCGACCCACTACTCTAGCGAAGAGAGGGCCATCTCGGCCATGCGCGGTGTTAGCGGATCACGGATACGCGAGCCCCCGATTGCCGACTAACACCACCACCTCCGCGTCCATGTAAACCTGACGCGCAGCGGGGGGGCCGGGCGGGTGGGGAGACTAGTTCAAGTGTGTACCAATACGTGCAGATAGACGCGGCTCGGCGGGGAACGTGCGAAACTGGGGAAACGCTTACATCCTCCAGCACGAAATGATTCAAGGCGGGTCCATCTCTCGAAATTCTTCCGCCAATCGCACCATTTGCCAGTGTTGTTTGGCATCTTCAGCGAGCGGATTATGGAAGTTGTACTTCCAATAACGCCAACAGGATGTGGCGGTCGCCGCATATTCTGCGAATAGCGGCAGGGTCCGCCTTTCTTCCTCTTCCAGAAGGCGAACTCCCTGATAACCGGCTACCAGCGCCGCCACCTTTTCGGGTACCACTTTCGTGTCGCCTATACACGTGCCCACGATCCCCATCCCGAGGTCGAACGCCTTGAAATAGAGGCACGCCTCTTCGAAGTCGATAATCGCCCTTAATTCGTCACCCTCGAACAGCAGGTTATCATAGAAAAGGTCACCATGAATGAATCCACGGGGCACGTCTGCCGGGATCTTCTCTGTGAGATAAGGAATCAGCCCAGCCAACCATGACTCGTAGCTAGGATCGATATTCCGCCCTATGACGCTTCTAAACAGGTGCAGGCCATACGGGTGTTCGCGCTCCACGAGTTGATCCGGAATCTCGAGCTGATGCAGTGTGGCCATCGATGCGCCGACTTGGGACAGCATCGCCAAGCTGAGATCCCGGCACACATCACCCACGATATACTCCTTCAACATCACCGGCTGGTCACCGTACATAGCAGTCATGCAACCCTGCTCAGGCTGCAGTAGACGCGTAGTTGGAAAGTCATGCTCCTCGAGCACCAACAGCAACTGTCCCAGTCTATCGACATACTCCCGGGACTTATCGTCGAATACCGTCAACACGTAGTCGCCCTGCTGACTCTGCAGCTGGTAGCTCGAGTTCCCGCTACCGCCTTCGATTGGTTTGAAGCCAACCAGGCTCAGCCCATAATGATCGGCTAACGCGCGAACCGCGTGTCTGTCGAGATCTGCAAATCTTGCCACTTCATTACCGTCCTTTGTCACCTTCCGCCCGTCGCCGACAGTCCAGTCAGGGCCGGCCGATCCGCGCAGGGTGCCTCACACGATGGACACGATGTCGACGTCCAGCAACGGCAGCCGACCCAAGCCGTGGTACCTCAATGATGCTACAGGGTGGGGCGTGAGGGGTCGTGCTCACGATCCGGTAGGGCTAGGAAACTCTGGTGAAGTCTTACGTCATAGAGCGTGACGGCGAACCGAAGATTGCACGCCCGCCCCTAGCTGCCCAGGAGAGACTCATCCCGCCATGGCAACGCTACGGACCGGAGGGTGGCTTTCTCCCGATCTGCGCGAACTGCAAGAGCATCCGCGATGACGAGGGGCGGTGGACCGTGCTAGAGGACTACCTCTTATCGCGAACCGGTACCGAGCTCACTCACACCGTCTGCGCTCCCTATGCCTCTGTCCTGTACTAAGGGCTCGACCTAAATGCAGGATCTCATCTCTCGTGATTCTTGTGCGAGACCACACGGGGAGACCGCTACATTAGGGTCATGGATTTGACCCTACAGGAGCAACCTGTCGTCCGTCGTGCTGTGGCCGCGTACAAGGCGAAGAAGGAGTACGAGGGGCCATTCAAAGGCACGACC
>Ga0310122_10001363_pt1 | contig 15681 bp, 13 predicted proteins | sample CB6_Bottom_1051__FD_203503 | JGI IMG/M metagenome (GOLD analysis project Ga0310122, IMG submission 203503) | Marine microbial communities from Western Arctic Ocean, Canada - CB6_Bottom_1051 | ecosystem: Environmental > Aquatic > Marine > Oceanic | place: Canada: Western Arctic Ocean | collected...
AGCCAGAGACAAATATTGTCGAGGCCCTCGGCACCCGGCGTCGAGAGAACTTCGAAGCGCACGCCCCCCTGTTCGAAGCGCAGGGGAAGTCCTTCGTCGACGACTAGCGTTGGCTCGATCTCGCCGTAGGCAAATGGGCCGGTCTTGGGTGGGCTCTCGGGCATGAACGGAAAGAGCATGCGATTGCGGGACCAGAGATAGTCCTGTAGATCGAGCAAGTAGCGGTGTTCCTCGGCGAAGGCTCGGTGCGCGACGATTTCGGTTTCGTCTTCGACCCAATAGCGCGTGCCGCCGATATGGTCCTGATGGGAATGGCTGAGAATGACGTGGGTGATGCGTCCCTCCGGTAGCAGTTCGCCCAGGAGCCGACGCTGTTTGGCGGCTTGCGTGGGAAGTCCCGTATCGAAGACGACGTGACCATCGGATGTCGCGATCACCTGGGTGTTGGCGACTCCGCGCGCCTGGAAGACGTTTTCAGTGAGCTTGCGAACTTCGATCGGGATCTTGATGAAGTCGGCGGCGCTTCCGCCGCTGTCCGCGGACCTGGCCGAGACGACTCGAGTTGCGAGATCCCCGGCGAGTTCGGCAGCTCGGAGTTCCGTGGCGCGTCGGGCGTCGTCTGAAGCAAAGAGCACGATCGCAAGGACCGCGCCGGTGGCACCGATTCCGAAGAGCAGGCGTCGTAGTCGATGCTTGGGTCTGTCCTCGGACATGGGGAGTCTCCTGATCCGGTTTCTTCTATATAAACTCGCATGTTCTTGGTTGTCTAGCACGTCCCAGGGGCCGCGAAGCCCTCTATGCTGTGGGCGCGCACCCTCGGAGGAAGCATGTCTAGCGTGGAGTTCTTTTTCGACTACGGAAGCCCATACAGCTATCTGGCCGACACACGTCTCGCCGGTCTCGAACAGCGAACGGGCGCGGAAATCGTCTATCGACCTATGTTGTTAGGCGGAGTCTTCAAGGCGACTGGAAACCAGTCTCCTTTCAACGAGCCGGTCGAGGCGAAGCGGGCCTATTTCAGTCACGAACTTCGCAGGACCGTCGAGAATCTCGGCGTAGCCTTCGAGAGCAATCCTCACTTTCCGATCAACACGCTGGGTCTGATGCGTGCTGCGCATGCGGCTCTTGCCGAGGGAGTCTTCGGCTCGTTTCACAAGGCGATCTATTCAGCGTTCTGGACGAAGGGTCTCGATCTCGGGAAGACCGAGGTGATCAAAGATGTTTTATCGACTGCCGGGTTGGATGGAAAGAAGATCCTGGATCTCTCCGCAAGCGCCGACGTGAAAGCGTCGCTGCGAGCGACCACCGATGAGGCGGTCGAGCGTGGCGCCTTTGGTGCACCCACGTTCTTTGTGGACGGAGAGATGTACTTCGGCAACGACCGGATGGATCTGGTTGAAGCGAAACTCGCGGGAAGGGCGAAGGCATGAGTCAGCCTCCTGTCGTCGTCGTTTTCGGCGCTGGGGACGGACTCGGCGGCGCGATCGCGCGCCGTTTCGCTCGCGGCGGATATCACGCCTGTGTGGTTCGCCGACACGCGGACAAGTTGGAGGGTCTTTGTGAGGAGATTCGCGAGGCGGGCGGTGTGGCGACTTCATTTGGGGTGGATGCGCGCAAGGAAGAGCCCGTCGTCGAGTTCTTCGAAGAAGTCGAGAGCGAGATCGGGCCGATCGAGGTCGCCGTTCACAATATCGGGGCCAATGTTTCGATCCCCATCGTCGATTTCGAGGCGGGCAAGTATTTCAAGATCTGGGAGATGGCCTGCTTTTCAGGTTTCTTGCTCGGTCGCGAGGCGGCGCGCAGGATGGTGAAGCGAGAGAAGGGGACGATTCTCTTTACCGGAGCGACTGCGAGCACGCGCGGACGTCAGGGGATGGCGGGATTTGCCGGTGCGAAACACGCCCTCCGCGCGCTTGCACAGACCATGGCTCGCGAGTTGGGGCCCAAGGGGATCCACGTCGCGCACACCATCGTCGATGGTCCCATCGACATGCCGTGGATCCGCGAGAACTTCCCACAACTCGTGGAACAGCGACCCAAGGATGGCCTGCTGCAGCCCGATGATCTCGCTGAGAGCTATTGGATGCTGCATAGCCAGGCGCGTAGTGCCTGGACTTTCGAGTTGGACCTACGGCCGTTCATGGAGCCATGGTAGGGGCGCGCGAGCGCTCGAAATTCAGGTCGCCAGCCCCAGCGCTTTGATCGCGGTACTCGTCGCCCATCGGTAATTCGACTTCCCGTTGGCGTGGCGTTCGAAGGCTTCGACTCGCACGATGTGTTTGGGCGCTTTGTAGGCGGCCAGATTCTCGCGCACCGACTGGATGAGGGCCTTGTCCTCGATTGTGGGATCGCTCAGTTGGACGACCGCGGTAATCGCCTGGCCCCAGCGTTCGTCGGGCACGCCCACGACATTGCAGTCCGCGACGGCGGCATGAAGCTTGAGCGCTTCTTCGACCTCTTCCGGGTAGATCTTTTCGCCGCCGGAATTGATGCACGCCGAGCCGCGACCGAGCAGCGTGATCGTGCCATCGGCTTCGACCGTCGCGTAGTCGCCGGGAATCGAATAGCGACGTCCGTCGAGAGTCGGCCAGGTTTCCTCACTCTTCTCGGGGTCATTGTAGTAGCCGGTCGGCAGCGGGCCGCCGAGCGCCAATCGCCCGCGCTCGCCCGAGCCGCGCGCGACTTCCTTGCCCTCGTCGTTGATGACCTTCGTAAACTCGCCGAGGCTGAAGCGAGCCGTCGTTGCCGCCTTGCCCTTGGATTCGAGCTTCGAGGCAAAGCCCATACCTTCTGAGGAACCCAGCGAGTCGAGCAGCCGCATGCGCGGGTTGAATTCGATCAGACGTTCCTTGATCGGGGCGCTCCACATGACCCCCGACGAGAGGATCAGGAAGATCGATGAGAGGTCGTAGCTTTCGTCTCGGTCCCGGGCGGTTTCGAGTGCTTCGAGCATCGGCCGGCTGAAGGCGTCGCCGACGATCGTGAGATGGGTCGCGCGATGTCGTTCGACACATTCGAAGAGCGCTCTGCCTGAAAAGGATCTCTCTTCGAGGGTGATGACCGCGCCTCCGGTCAAATGGGTCGTAAGTGCGGCGATTCCCGATGTGCCGTGCATGAGGGGGGCGGCCGCGAGCTGCCGGGTGACCCGCCCACTCGCTTTGATGTCGCGAACGGATTCGACGAGTTCGGGAATCGTCTGGGGTGTCTCTTGCTTGAGTCCGCGGTAGGTCGCCTTCATCCCCTGAATGAGGTTTCCGTGGGGCCACATGACGCCCTTCGGGTTGCCTGTCGTTCCGCCGGTGAAGAGAATCCACAGATCGTCGGAAGAGCGATCGATTCGCGGGGCGGGCTCGGATTGTGCGACCAGGGTTTCGAGACTCGATGCCCAGTCGGGTGTCGAGTCTCCGCCGAGCTGGATGAGTAGGCGCAGCTTCGGTAGGGAGTCGCGGATTTCGCCGATCGAATCGACAAGCGAGTAGTCGAAGAAGAGCGCCTGGGCGTCGGCGCCTTCGAGTAGCGAATGGAGCTCCTTGGCCGTGTAGCGGAAATTGACGTTGAAGGGCGTCGCGCGCCGCTTGAAACAAGCGAATTGAATTTCGGAGTAGTCGGTTCCGTTATAGAGGGCGAGGCCGACATTCGCAGCGATTGGAATTTCGGCCGCCTCGAGCACACTGGTCACGCGCGCCGCCCGGTCGTCGTATTCGCGCCAACTGCGACGCGTCTCTCCGCAGAGAAGGGCATCGGCATCGGGGATCTCGTCGGAGATCGCCTCCCAGGCAGTCGCTAGATTGATTTCCATTGCGCAAGCATCGCGCGCTGATCCAGTCGCGTCGAGGCCCGCCGATCAAGCGACGAGCGGGGAGAGCCTCGAGATGACACTTGCCGCTTCGGCCATCGTCTTGTCGACGATTTCCTGGCACGAAAGAATGTCTTTGATCGAACCGGCACCTTGTCCGCAGGGCATACAGTGGTGGTCGGCTTCGATTCCCTCGGTCTGACCGCCGAGCGCGGCCATGACCCCGTCCTGCATCGCGCTGTACATCTGCTCCGGAAAGCGCTGGATCGCTTCGGGATTCCGCTCTTTGCTTTCGACATACGAATTCGCGATCACCCGCATGGGCTTGCCGGAATAACATCGCGTGACGATCGTATCTTCGGCTTTCGCTTTGCCGATCTGCTTCTTGTAGGTCTCGCTGGCGCGGGCTTCGTGGGAGGCGATGAAGCGCGTTCCCATCCAGGCGCCCTGGGCGCCGAAGGCCAGCACGGCAGCCAGACCGCGGCCATCGACGATGCTGCCGGCGCCCAATACGGGAATGTCGACGGCATCGACGACCTGGGGAATCAGGGCCATTCCCGCGACTTTTCCGGTATGACCACCGGCCTCGGTGCCCTGCGCGACGACGACGTCGCAGCCCGCTTCCTGGGCGGCAAGAGCGTGGCTGACCTTGCCACACATGCTCATCACGAGAACGTCATTGTCGTGACATTTCTGGACCAGCGGTCCGGGCACGCCCAATCCGGCGATGAAGGCCCGCGCTCCCTCTTCGATGATGATGTCGATGGCCGCCATCATCTGTTCCGGTAGTGCGGCAAGCAAGTCGACGCCGAAGGGCTTGTCGGTCAGTTCGCGGACGCGGCGCATCTCGTCTCGAATGCCATCGGGAGTTTCGCCGGCCATGCCGAGTGTTCCGAAGCCGCCTGCATTCGAAACCGCGGCACAAACGTCCGAGTAGGCGACGCCGCCCATTCCCGCAAGCACGATCGGTACGTCGATTCCCAGGAGATCACAAATGGGGGTCTTGAATGTCATCGGTCGATCCTTCTCTTCCATTCAGTTGTTAGGTGAGGTCGAACGACGTCGGTGGCGTGTTCGATCGATAGACGAGTTTGGCGGCTAGATCCGCGAACTATCGAGTTGGAGTTCGGCGCGCGCCCAGGCCGCCTCGAATCCCTTCTCGGCCCAATCCGCCTTGGCCTCCTGGCCTTGAGCTCGCAGGCTCTGGGAGAGTCCAAGCAGCGACCAACCATTCTTCGGATATTGACGCAAGTCCTCAAGATAGACGGCTTCCGCTTCTGCGCCCCGTGCCTGCCCGAGAAGCACGGCGCCCAGAGTCTGCCGGGGAGGCGCGTACCACGGTGGCGGCTCCATGTAGGCGAGGCCATCGTGAATCTCCACGGCGACCTCGAGCGCTGCGATCGCATCCTGGGGCCGTGCTTCGTCGATTGCGATCTCGCCCTCCAGATGAGCGACCGCGATCGAGAGAAGGGTGGACGCCGAAGCCGTTCCGCCTGCCAATGTGAGATTCTGCGCTGCCTCGGATTGGCTCGTTTCACGCAATACGTAGAGACTCTCCTTCGCCGCATCGCGGGAACCGCTGCGAAGCTGCGCCAGACCGCGAGTGTATTGCCAGATCCCCAGCAGAAAGACCTCATGATCGCCCGGGCGAGCTTCTCCCAGAATCGAATCCCACAACCCGAAACGCGCCATCGTCAGCATCGGTGTGGCGAGGAACTCCTGCATGAACGGAAAGTCGCCGGCGCCCGGGCGCGTCGCGGCGGCGAGCTTGCGTGCCGTCATCAGAGCCAGATCGATTCGACCTTCCGCGGAAGCCGCTGCCCAGAGAAAGTGGAGGTTATGCGGATAGTAGGCGGCGCGGTAGAAGGGGCCACTTCGGCACCAGGCAAAGAAGCGCTCATCGGATTCCACAGCGCGCTGATTGATCTCGGCCGCGTCCTCGTAGCGACCGACCCGCCAGTAGATATGCGACGGCATGTGCACGAGATGCCCTGAATCGGGACTGAGACTTCCGAGTCGATCGGCTGCGGCCTCTCCCTTCTCCGGATGGAACTCTTCGACCGCGTGGATGTAATAGTGATTGGCGCCGACATGACCCGGCGCGCTTTCCATCACCGCTTCAATGGTCTCGATGATCTCGGTGGTGAATTCCTTCGGTTCTCCCTCCGGCGTCCAATACGACCAGGGATAGAGATCCATGAGCGATTCAGCGAATAGCGTGGCCGCGTCGTGGTCGTCTGGATCCGCCTGGTGCAGCTTGCGCATCGCATCCGCATAGTTGCGATCGAGGCTCGATCGGTCGTCTGGAATGACCTCGCTATATCGGGCTGCGAGAGCCTCGACGTAGGCCCGCTCGCGTGAGTTCGAATTCATGGATGTGATTTCGAGGGCATGTTGGATTTCTTCGTACGCTCGGGCGGCATTCGCTGGGCCCATCGGGGCATTGATGTTCGGGCCCAGCGCCAGTGCGATCCCCCAACGACACATGCCGCAATTCGGATCGAGGCGGGCCGCTTCTTCGAACGAGCGAATGGCCGTCTCATGGTTGAATCCAAAGGTCAGAATCATGCCCTGATCAAAATATTTCTGGGCCATCTTCGAGGCGGTGGATACGGGATGTGTCTGGCTACCCAGATTCTCGAAGAGCTTCGCCGGGGTCGCCGCCACGTTGGACTCTGCCGGCATGGACGGGTTCAGGGGACCGCAAGAAAGCAGGCTGGCCAGCGCGATCGGCCCTGCGAGCAGGAGTCGAAGGGGATTTGGTAGGGACGACATGGAGGGGGACCTTTCGCCAATGAGAGTGGAGTTTTCGCTGCTCTTCGACCGGGTCGGAGGTGGAGCCAATGCGACCGGGCTCGCCCGCTTGGCAACACTAGCGAATCGAAGATTCGAGAAGTCCCGGTGTATCCGATTCTCGTCGAGCGGTCTTCAGTCCGGTCGGTCGAGCTCGGAATCGGGTCGTACCGCTCGCTCGGGTGTGAATCGCTTCGCCGCGCGAAACGTGCAATCGCGAATCGGACACACCTTCATCTCGCACTGAGCGCATTCACTGTCGTCGCAGGGATCGAAATGGACGACGACATCACCGCCGTGCTCGTCGCCACCGACCAGCACAGATTCGATGCGGTCATGAATGACATGGATTTGGGAAACGTCGAAATAGCGCGGCACCGTCAGGTGAAAGTCGATGTGTCGACGTGCCCCCGACCGCCAGCCCCGAAGCCCGTGCAGATCGATCCATGAGGATTCCCGCGCGCCTTCGAGCGCCGCGGTCACCTTCGCGATGTGCGCATGCTCGGATTCGTCCATCAGGCCACCGAGAGAGTCGTGGAGGACGCGATAGCCTTCCCACGCGACGTGGAAGGCGACGGCAATCGCGATTAGTGGATCGGCCCACGCCCAACCCGTTAGGCCGACGACGATCAGCCCACCGATCACGCCCACGCTCGTCCAGACATCGGCGAGCACGTGTCGACCATCGGCACTCAAAGCGTCGGACTGGGTCCGGCGACCGACCCGAGATAGATGCAGGCCCAGACCGGCGTTCGCGATCGCCGCAGCAGCGAGTACGGCCAGGCCCAGATCGAGACGATGGAGTTCGGGCCCCGCGATGAGTTCGCGTACGCCCTGGGCGAGAATCACGAGCGCCGCGAATGCGATTGCGGCGCCTTCGATACCCGCCGAGAGAAACTCGACCTTGCCGTGACCATAGGGGTGGGATTTGTCCGGGGGCCGTGCCGCGACCGCGAGTGCAAAAACGAGCATCCCGGCGCTGACGATATTGATCGTGGACTCCATGGCATCCGCGAAGACGGCGGCGGATCCCGTCAGCCAATATGCGAGGAATTTCGCCGCGAAGATCAGACAGCCGACGAGCAGCGACAGCCGACCCGCGCGCATGCGGTCGGCCTGGAGGAGAGCGGCTCTGTCGGCGGACGGATTGGAGTTCATGACGCGTGTAGGATCGGGCCGATTTCGTGGCAGGTCAATTCGTGAGCCTACCGCGTTCGCATCGCGCGATGAACGACTTGATCGAGCATGTTCGAGAAACGCGAACGGTCTCGATTGGAAAGAGGTGACGGCCCACCGGTCATGACTCCAGTTTCGCGCACATGCGCCTTGATCTCTCGGGTGGCCAACGCCCCACCAATCGACTCGCTGGTGAACTCGCGTCCATTCGTACCGAGAGCGAACGCGCCCACTTCCAGACATCGCGCCGCGAGTGGAATGTCGGCGGTGACGACTACATCCGATTCCCGTATCTCTTCGGCGATCCAGTCGTCTGCGGCATCGGGACCCGCTTCGACGACGATCATCTCGACACCGAGATCCTTCGGCACGTGGATGCGCTGGTTGGCCACGACGATCACGGCGAGGCCGAGTCGCGCGCCAACCGCGTAGATTTCATCTTTGACCGGACAGGCGTCGCCGTCCACAAAGATATCGGTCATCGGCTCAAGCCGACCTTTCGTGGACGAGTTTGATCAATTCGTCCTCGAACGAGAAGTCGAAGGTCTGCGTTTTTGGAAGGCCTTCGGACTGATACCAGGCCCAGGTACGTTCGACGGCCCGCGGAAAGCTCAGTTCGGGCTGCCAGCCACAATGGTGGCGAAGCTTGTCGACTCCGAAGAGTGCGCTCTGATCCCAGTGATGGATATGGGGAGCAATTTGCTGGACAAGCATCGAGAGCATGAAGCGATTGATCATGATTTGGCTGATCTTGTTCTTCGAGCGGATGTCGATCTTCGCTTCCGCTCGGGGCAATTCGACTTCAACTCGGCCCTGCCAGAGGTCCTCCATCAGGGATGCGGGAATGAAGAGCTTGTCGACCTCGCGCTCGAGGACTCGCCCGAAGGTATCGACGTATCCCTCCTGGCTGAAATAATCTGCGCCGGTCAGGTTGTAGCGCTCGCCGAAGCTACGCGGTTCGCAGAGCAACATGCGCATCGCGCGTGCCTGGTCGTCGGCGTGGCCGACCTGCTGGAGCATTCGGCCGTCACCCGGGATCAGGATCGTGCGATCTTGCAGAACTCGTTGGAACATCCGCTGTTCGCGGTCGGGAAGAATGTTGCGGGCGCCCATCACCATCGAGAAGGCGACGATTGAAGCCGGGAATCGATTCTCCCGCCATTCGCGAACCAGGATGTCTTCGCACTCCAATTTGTTGTTGCCATATTCGTTCTGGATTGCGCCGCGCTCGACGGGATGGTCTTCATTGATCGGGAAATGATCGCTCGCGGCATAGATGACCGTAGAACTGATGAAGATGTAGTGCGCGATTCGGCCGCGAAAGATGTCGACCATCAGCCGGACGTCTTCGGCGCGGTAGGCCGAGACGTCGATGATGGCATCGACGTCGACCGAGCCGAGGACATCGCGCATCTGCTCTTCATTGGTTCGGTCCGCAAAGACACGCTCGACTCCGCTCGGCAAGACGGCCTGACTCTTTCCGCGATTCAAGATCACGACGTCGTGTCCCGTCTGGGCTAGTTCCTTGACCAGTGCGAGCCCATTGAATTGCGTGCCACCCATGACGAGAACTCTCATGGCATCCCCTTCCCAGCCTTCTCTGCAGCGATGAAATCTTCGGGGGGTCTCATCCGAAAGCCGGGGCGACCTTCTCGGCGAAGAGGCGAGCGGGCTCGCGCGTATCGCGGCCGAAGAACTCGATCACGAAGAGGCTCACGCCCAGAGCTCGATGTCTCTCGATCCCTTCGATCACGCCGCTCGGGGTGCCCCAGATTCCATGTTCTTCGATGGCACCACCCATATGACCGCCGTAGACCTTCTTGGCCTTTTCGAGCGCTGCACGGGCGCCGTTGTCGTCTTCCGCAATCACGACGACTGTTTGTTGTGAGATCTCGATCGAGGAAGGGTCGCGGCCAACCTCTTCGCAGCGCCGATGAAGCGCTTCGACTTTCTGAGCCAGTACCGCTTGATGAACGGCCATGTTATTCCAGGTGTCAGCATGCTTGGCGGCGATGCCCATCAGAACTTTCTCACCTCCACCGCCGATCAGAATCTCGGGCGGTGTTTCGGGTTTGGGCTCGCACATGGCGTCTTGTACCGAGAAGTAGCGACCCTCGAAGGTCGCCTTTTCTTCGGTCCACATCCGTTTCATGATCTCGACCATTTCTTCGAGTGCCCTGAGACGCTCGCGCGTACCTGGGAACGGGCAGCCCGTCTGTTCGAATTCTGGCGGAAACCAACCGGCGCCAAGTCCCGCGATCACGCGTCCCTTGGCGATCTGATCGATCGTGGCGATCTGCTTGGCGAGAATCGCGGGATTGCGAAAGAAGGGCGGGGTGACGAGGGTGCCGAGCTTGGCGCGTTCGGTAATTGCGGCAATCGCGGCCAGTTCCGTCCAGCCTTCGAGGATCGGAAGCGTTGGAATCGGCACCCCATAGACGTGGTCGCAGACCCAGAGTGAGTCGAAGCCGAGCGCGTCGAATTCCCGAGCGGCCGCGCTCGCTTCTTGCCAGGAGCGTTTGATCTGGGGGAGGGTGACACCGAAGCGGGGGGGGCGAGCCATTCGCATTCTCCTTTTCCATCTGATTTGGCGGCATGACTTGATAACCCATCCGGCACGACCCCGACTCCTGCTTTACCGTTGGATGTGCACGCTCCACTTGCTTTTGCCAGCCCAGTCTCGACAGTGCGCGCCAGCCATCGGGTCACAAAAGTCAACGAAAACAATCACTTGAGATCAGCGCGCTATGCGACGCAAGCGGGCCGCCAAGCGCAGACTCGATCGTTCGCGGGCAGCGACTTGGCATGGAGCCACACGCCGTGCATAGTGAGCCGTGATGAGTCTTCACGCCCAGATCACCAGAGAGATCAGAGAGGGGCCGACCGGATCCAAGATCGGGGCGCTCTTCGATCTCGATCAGACGCTGCTCGCGGGCTTTTCGGCGACATCATTCGTGCGCGAACGCTTCGTCACGGGCCGAATGAGTCCGCAGGAATTGGGCACGACCTTCTACGGCGCTCTTTCCTTCGCGCTTGGTCGGACCGGGTTCTCCGCGTTGATGTCGGCGACGACGGCCGCGTATCGTGGCCTTGCGGAGTCGATGCTCGAGGAAGTCGGTGAAGAAGTCTTCGTAAAGCACCTCGCGAAGCAGATCTATCCCGAAGCGCGCGCGATCGTCCAGGCGCATCAAGAAGCCGGCCATACGGTGGCCATCATCTCTTCGGCGACCCGCTATCAGGCCGAGCCGCTTGCTCGGGACATGGGAATCGAGCACGTGCTTTGCACCGAGCTCGAAGTGGAGAACGGCGTCTTCACCGGGGAAGTCGTTCGCCCGACTTGTTATGGCGAGGGCAAGGCGATCGCCGGTCGAGTGTTGGCGGAACGCGAAGGTCTCGATCTCGAAGAGAGCTACTTCTACACGGATAGTCATGAGGACCTACCGCTGCTCGAGGCGGTCGGTCGTCCGCGTCCGCTCAATCCGAACCGCCAACTCGCTCAAATCGCCAAGGAGAGACAGTGGCCGGTTCGTCGTTTTTCGAGTCGCGGCCGACCGGGAGTGGGCGATCTCGTTCGAACCGGCCTCACCTATGCGAGTTTGATTCCCGCGATATGGGCGGGTGCCGCAGCCGGCATCGTAAACGGCTCGTATCGCGAGGCGATCAATGTTTCGCGCGCCGTCTGGGGAGACGTCGCGACCTCGCTCGCGGGAATCGATCTGCGCGTCGAGGGCGAAGAACATCTCTGGTCGCATCGTCCAGCGGTCTTCATCTTCAATCATCAGAGCGCGCTCGACGCGATCTTGATGATGAAGCTGATTCGGCGCGACGTGACCGGAATCGGAAAGATGGAACTCAAGAAGAATCCGATCTTCGGACCGCTCTTTACGGCGGCCGGCGTCGTCTTCGTCGACCGGGCGAATTCGGCTGGCGCCATCGAGGCCCTCAAACCTGCCGTCGAGGCGCTGAAGGAAGGCCGTTCCCTCACGATTGCGCCAGAGGGAACGCGATCGCCGACGCCGAAGCTGGGTCGGTTCAAGAAAGGGGCCTTTCATCTCGCGATGCAGGCCGGTGTTCCCATCGTCCCCGTGGTTTTTCGAAATGTCTTGGACGCCTTTCCCAAAGACGCTCGCGTCATGCGTGCTGCCACGATCGAAACCGTGGTCCTGCCCCCGGTCCAGACGACGGATTGGACGGTCGAATCGCTCGACGAGAAGATCGCCGAGATTCGCGACGCCTATCTGGATATTCTCCACCAGTTCTGAGCCGGTCCGACGCTTTGAATAGAAAGGCCAGAGCATGAACCTTCGCGTCTCGGTCTTGGGCGCTGGCTCCTTCGGGACGACGATGGCCCATCTGTTCACGCAGAATGCGCCCACACTTCTCTGGTGCCGGCGTTTTGAAATCGCCGAGGAGATCAATCAGGAACATCGAAACGAGTCGTATCTCCCGGGGCATTCCATCGCCGAGGATGTTCGCGCTACGGCGTCGATCTTCCGATCGCCCAGGAAGTCTATGGCGTGCTCTACGAGGGTCATACGGCCGAAGATGCCTACCGCGGCCTGACTCGGCGAAGTCCGGGATCCGAGAACGAATCTGACTAACGTCGATCCTGCTAGATGTCGTAGACCAGCCGTCCCTTTTCGTTTCGATGGGCTTCCGCTTCGCGCGAGAGGCGAAGATGTTCGAGATGCGCGTAGGTTTCGCTCTCGGCCATGTCCCCCCAACTGCGTTCGCGAAACAGTCGCTTCATGAAACTGTTGACGTCGGCGGTCCCGATCTCCTTTGCGATCTTGCGGATTTCGTCGAGGCGTTCGTGGTGATGTTCCTTGATCGCCGCCGCACGACCCTTGAGATCCTGGAAGGGATGACCGTGGGCGGGCAGGGCCAACTCGACGCCGCCGATCTCGCCGACCCGATCAAGCGAGTAGAAGAAGGATTTCAGCGGATCGGGGAGGTAGGAAACGCCGCCGATGTGGGGCGTGATCGACGGCAGCACGTGATCCCCTGCCAGAAATGCGCCGGTCTCTGGATCGTGCAGGCAGATATGGTCCGCCGTGTGACCGGGCGTATGGAGCACGAACCATTCACGGCCGGCGAGTTTGATCACATCCCCATGTTCGACATGATGCGTGATCGTGGGCAGGAATTGCCTTCGGCCGACGGTCGCGAAGCGGAGCCATCGCAGTCGGTCGCGGATTTCGGGGCGTTCGGAACGAGACTTCCAGGGCGCCGGCGTCGTGATGCGCTTGAGCGCACCGAAGAAATTTCGCACGGAATTCTGCGCATGCCGTCGATCGCGCTCGAGCAATTCCATGTGGATCGTCAGGTCGTCGACGGAGGCCTCGCTGTGATGATCGTCGGAGCCGTGAACGTGCTCGCCAGAATGGCGCTTCTGGTTCGAGGGGCTGCCGAAATGGAAGGCGCGGTGGGCCACGATCTTCGCGCCGCTCTCCTTGTGGATCTGCACGGCACCCCCGAAATGATCGGGATGGGAGTGGGTGACGAAGACGGTGTGGATGTGTCGTGGCTCGAGGCCGGCTTGTTTCAAGCGATCCACGATCGCCTTCCAGGTCGCGGGTCCCGGAAGGCCGGGATCGATCACCGCCGCGCCGTCCTTGTCGATCAGCGCGTACATGTTGACATGGCCGAGCCCGGGAATCGCGATCGGGAGCTGCATGCGCAGGATATCCTTCGCGACCTCGCTGATCTCTTCGCTGGCGTCCTCTTGTTCTTGTCGTTTGGGTCTACTCATCGTCATCGACTGTAGTGCAGAATCGCACAGCCATCTTCGCGAAAACCAGACATTCGGGAGATGGCGCGGGCGCCGCAGGCTTCACAGCGCAGACCCGATCCTGCTCGAGTTCGGAGGCGGACGAGCGAGCTAGAGTCAGAGTCCGAATTCAGGAGTATTCAAGGTGAGCCTCGATCCAAGAACGCCAGTCATCGTCGGCGTCGGTGCCGTTACGCAGCGAGTCGATGATCCAATGGAGGCGTCCGAGCCACTCGAGCTGATGGCCACTTCTCTCGAACGGGCGGCCGAGGACGCCGGTGAGTTGGCGCTCTTGTCCGAGGTCGATTCGATCTGGATTCCTCGAGGGTTCTGGAAGTATTCGAGTCCCGGACATCTGCTCGCGAATCGATTTGCTGCTGCGAGGGTTCGTCAGATCGTTTCGGAGATCGGCGTATTACAGACGACGATTCTTGGCCAGGCGGCAGCGGCATTGGCTTGCGGGCAGAGTGAAATTGCGATGATCGTGGGTGGCGAGGCGCGAGATCGCGATGCGCGAGCGCGCCGCCTGGGGCTCGCGCCGCCGACCACGATACAAGTAGAACAGACGCCCGATCAAACGCTTCGGCCGGCGGCGGAGCTGATGAGTCCCTTCGAGATCGAATTGGGTCTGGTGACCCCGGCAACCCAATTCGCCATCCTCGACAACGCGCTGCGCGCCCACGAAGGCCAATCCCTCGACGGGCATCGCGATGAAATCGGCCAACTCTGGAGCGACTTCAGTCGAGTGGCCAGCAAGAATCCGGAAGCCTGGACCCGGACGTCGATGACGCCGACGGAGATTGTTTCGCCGGGCGAATCGAATCGCATGCTCTCCTTTCCGTACACGAAGAGACTGGTATCCCAATGGAACGTCGATCAGGCGGGCGGGCTGATTCTCTGCACGCTCGAGAGAGCACGGCGTCTTGGGCTCGACGAACAACGCTTCGTCTATCCGCTGGCGGTCGTCGACTCCGAGGCGATGCTGACCTTTTCGGAGCGGCGTGACCTGCACCGATCGCCCGGCTTCGAAAAATCCTTTGGTCGAGCACTCTCCCACGTGGGTCGTTCGATCGACGAAATCGAATTATTGGAACTCTACAGCTGCTTTCCGGCAGCCATCCGGATTCAGCAGAGGGAGCTGGGACTCGATCGAAAGCGCCGGGTCACGCAGACCGGGGGGATGACGTTCGGCGGCGGACCGCTGAACAATTTCGTCCTCCAGGCCTGGGTGAAGATGGTCGAGCGAATGCGCGAGACCTCCTGCGAATCAGGTCTGGTCACCGCGGTCAGCGGCTTCCTGACCAAACAGGGCGTGAGTGTGCTGGGTCGGGAGCCGAGTCAGCCCTTTCTTCATGATCAGGTCAGCGAAGAGGTGCGTGCGGATCAGGCGACGATCGAAGTCGATCCCCACGCGCAGGGATCGGCTCGCGTTGCATCCTATACCGTGATTCATGAGCGCGACGATGAGCAACGCGTCGTTCTCGTTCTGGATCTCGACGATGGACGCAGAACGCTGCGTGTGATCGGGGACCCCGCTCTGGCGCGAGAGGCTTCGAGCGAGGAACTCTGCGGCCGCCGACTCGAGCTCGGGGCGGAGGCTGCGGTCCGCTGGTCGTAGAGATCTTCTGGTTCTCGATTTCGGTCGTGTTAGGCGCGGTTAGAGGCTTGCGACCGATCGATCGATGAGCCAATAGGCTGCCAGCGACCCCATTGCGTAGACCGCGAGGCGTCTAGGCAGTGGAAGGGTCAGCCGCCGTGCAAGCAAGCCGAGAACGCCAAGGAGTAGGACGAAGGCGAGTTGTCCAGCCTCGATTCCTAAATTGAATGACAGAAGCGCCATGGGGATCTCGCCAGTCGGCAAGCCGATTTCGCGCAGCGCGCCCGCAAAGCCCATTCCGTGAAGCAGTCCGAACGCCAGGGCCATCGGCCAGGGATGTCGCCGCATCCAGGTCGCATCCTGCTCGTCGCGCGCCAGTTCGACGGCGAGTACCAGGACGCTGCCCGCGATCAGGACCTCGATCGGCCCGGTTGGGAGATTCGTAAAGCCGAGTGCGGCGAGACTCAAGGTGATCGAATGTCCGATCGTGAAGGAGGTGATCGTCTTGACCAGTGCACGCGTTGTCGAACAGATCAAGAAGAGTCCGAA
>Ga0310122_10001364_pt1 | contig 15677 bp, 13 predicted proteins | sample CB6_Bottom_1051__FD_203503 | JGI IMG/M metagenome (GOLD analysis project Ga0310122, IMG submission 203503) | Marine microbial communities from Western Arctic Ocean, Canada - CB6_Bottom_1051 | ecosystem: Environmental > Aquatic > Marine > Oceanic | place: Canada: Western Arctic Ocean | collected...
TATCTCATTAGGATACGTGCGGTTCCTCGATTTCAGGAATCTCGAAGAAGCGAACCTGGGGCTTCAAGCACAGACCGAGCGAAAATCGGCGTTCCTCGCCAGTATGTCGCACGAACTCCGCACACCGATGAACGCCATCAAGGGGTTTACGAATTTGGTGCTCCGTCGGGGGAAGGATCAACCGTGGGAACGGAGTGAGGAGAACCTCCAAAAGGTGTCACACGCGTCGGACCACCTCCTCACGATGATCAACGACCTACTCGACCTGTCCAAAATTGAAGCAGGCAGGATGTACGTAAATCCGGAGACCTTTGACGTCGCCCAGATGATCAGAGACAGCTGCGACACCGTCAGCCCGCTGATGCAGGAAGGGGTCGAGTTGAAGCAGGACGTTCCCGACGACATCGGCGAGGTGAACACTGATAGAGCACGTGTGCAGCAGATGGTTATCAATCTGTTGAGTAATGCGATCAAGTTCACCGACAAAGGAACGGTGACAGTGTCAGCAAGCAGACTTGCTTCTCGCTCTCCTACTGCCCATTCATCCTCCGGAGCTTCAGCGAAGGAGGACTCCCCGCTCCCCACTCCCGCCTCTCTGATAATCTCGGTTTCCGATACAGGCAAAGGCATTCCCGCAGACGAACTGCCGACGCTGTTTGACGAGTATCGTCAGGTGGAGGGGTCGGAAAGCAGCGTTCAGAAGGGAACGGGACTGGGGCTGTCGATTACGAAGAAGTTTGCGGAGTTGTTGGGTGGGTCGATTGGGGTGGACTCTGAAATCGGAAAGGGCAGCACCTTTACGGTGAGGGTGCCCGTCACCTACCACGACGACAATCCGTAGGACGCGGCCCCCGTCCTCGTGTCCCTGAAGTTCGTTCACCTACCGGACAACGAGTCCCTTGCAGCTCCAAGACCCCACACTTCCGCCCACACACACCGCCGTCAAACACCGAAGACAGCCCGAAACAACGCAAGAAGTACCTTGAAAACCTTGACCACTACGGCCGAAAACTCCTTCTTCTCAGCCAGTCATCAGTCAAATATGGGCCTTTGAAATTCCTATAGTGCGCCACGAAGTGCCGAACTGCTGGTGGCTGCAAGTGCCACTGGAAAAGTGCCGACCCGGCACATTCCATACCGAGTCTTGGGCTCATGTCGGCAACGGCATGGGTTAAGCGTAGACCGGGAGGTTGCAGGCCGTAAACCTTCGGGTTGAAGCGATTGAGCCCCGATAAATTTCTGAATTCGAGGAGGCCGAGGGGGTTATAGGTCTCGAAGGCACCATCACCTGTACCGCTACTGGGCAAGGGACAGGTGGCTCCTCCGGGGTCGGAGAGCGTGGCATGTAATCAAAGCAGTTCGGTAAACGTGGGATATCCTGACCTCTCTTGCAGGGATGGGAGTATCGACCGACAAGTGTAACAGCTAGGGAGTCGAGACGGGGGTCGGGAAGTCAGAGGGGGCATAGTGTGTGCTGGGCAGCGCCCAGATCAGGAGGGTTAAAGTCCCTCTGGCGCTCGGATGAGGGGCGTCATATCCAAAAGCGGCGGTAATTCGTCGCTGGCCGGGGAACGAGGATAAGGAGACCCCTACACGGGCACGAGGTCGGAAACGACGGAAACAGCCAAGGGGATGTCCTAAGTCCGCGTTCTGTCCACTGGACAACCGGAGGACAGGGTGTCCACCGCGAGGTGGAATCTGAAGGGTTTGAGGAGAAGTACCGGGCCGTAATCGAGGGGGCGACCCCGCTGATGAACCGGTCGGCCAAAGGTGGGGCAAGGTCGAGCCTGCACTATGGAGGCGAAGGCGTTCTCATTCACCCACCGTATCAAGGTGTTTGCGGATGGCACGGTACGGAAGATCTGAGCGTGACCCCAGGAGGGCTCATTCGGTTCCCGAGTGGCGTCGGGATAAGCAACCCTATAAGCGTAAGCGAAATGGGACGTGATGCCGGGTGAGTCGTCGGACAGCCGAATAGTACCTGAAGTGCGGTGAAAGCCACGTGACCGAGCGATCGGCAGCCGAGTGGGCTGGGGAAGGCGGCTGGCAAAGGTGATTGGTGCCAACCAGGACGTCAGATGAGCAAGGGCGATGACGCGGATAAGTTCCTTTAGCGAAAGACCCAGAAGTGATCGTCCGAGGAGACTGTCGGACTGGTTGAACCCAACCGGTGAGAGGAAGGTCCACTCTCTGGTGGACAAGATTTACAAGCGGAAGAACTTGGAGCTGGCCTGGAAACGAGTGAAGCGGAACAAGGGTGCCGGTGGCATCGATGGGCAAACTTTGGCGGAGTTCGAGGAGCAGCTTGATGTGCATCTCGACCGACTCCATGAGGAGCTCAAGAACGATGCCTATCGACCCCTTCCCGTTCGGCGGAAGCTCATTCCCAAGGCTGGACAACCGGGAAAATATCGCCCGCTTGGCATTCCGGCCATCTATGACCGCGTCTGCCAGCAGGCCCTGAAGAACCGGTTGGAACCGATCTTCGAGCCGTTGTTCGATGATGCCAGCTTTGGATATCGGCTTGGAAGATCGACTAAAGATGCGTTACGCAAGATCTGGCAGGAGATCGAAGAGGGTTACGAGTGGATTGTGGACGCGGATCTGTCTGATTTCTTTGGGTCCGCGGATCACGAGAAGCTCCTTACTCTCGTTGCCCAGCGGGTGTCGGACGGTAGGGTGCTGCGTCTGATTCGCAGCATGCTCAAAGCAGGCTGCATGGCGGAGGGTAAACGCCTGCCGACCGAGCAGGGTACACCGCAAGGCGGTGTGGTCTCGCCGATCCTCAGTAACGTCCTTTTGACTCCGTTTGATCGGGAGATGCGCCATCGTGGCTATCGGCTGACGCGGTACGCTGATGATTGGATCGTGGCATGCCGCACCAGGGCAGAGGCCCAGGAGGTGCTGGCCGAAGCCGAGAAGATCCTCCGTACGTTGGGTGTGACACTGAACCGGGCGAAGACTCGCATTGTTCATGTGGCACGCGGCTTCGAGTTCCTGGGATACAAGATCAAGCGTGGCAGTCGCCCTTTGGCACTGTCCTCACGTAAGATCCGTACAGGTGTCCGCCAAGGAGATCTGTATGCTTATCCTCGGCAGAAGTCGACCCAGCACTTCAAGGATCAGATACGGCGACGGCCGAAAACTCCTTCTTCTCAGCCAGTCATCAATCTGAAGTTCGAGGAGATGGTCCCCAAGGATCTGTGCGAGCAATGCCTGGTGGAAATGAGGGACAACCGGGGTTATCTCGATGTGGGCACTCCCTTCGAGACGACTGGCCACAGGGGACCGCTCTGGGCGAGGCCTTTCGGCTGCCGCAGGTTCGGGGTCTCATCCACTCGCTGGTCGGCCCGGATCCGCTCTACGACCACCACGCCGCCCACCTGACCCCCGCCCGGACCATGAAGGGCCCGAACAACCACCAGGATTCGGTCATCGATTTCAGGGAGAATTACTTCGACATCCAGCTGTCGCTGTTCCCGGCCGACACGCCTGACGAAATGGGGGGCACCTTTCTCATTCCGGGCACTCAGTTCCGCAATGTGCGCACTTCGGAGATCACCTTCTACCAGCACATGCGGGGCAAGATCTGGGCGTCATGTCCGGCGGGCACGATGTACGCGTGGAACACCCGGGTCTGGCACGGGGCGCGCAGCAATCACACCGACCGCGATCGCTTCATGTACAAATTGCGTTTGAACCCGAAGCACCCGCAGGTGACGAACTTCGACACGACCGATCTGGACGATCCCGAGATCGGTCGCATCTTGAACCAGAACTACGGCTGGGAGGGTAACGAGCACCGCTACGAGCACATGCGTCGGGTGCGGCTGTGGCGTTTTGTCTCCGGCCAGCCCGACTACGATGTGGGGGAGCGCTTCCTGCGTCGGATCGAATACGTGACGGGGTAGTGTGCAAGGAACGCAAGACTTGCTCTTTGCGGCTCGCGCCCTACCTTTGTACATAATTGCGTACAAACAAGAGAGGCGAATGTGCCCGATATTACGTTGCCCGTATCCCAGGTCCGTCGCGAGCTGCCGGCCCTGATCCGCAAGGTGGACGCCGATTACACGCGATATGTGATTACGACAAACGGTACGCCCAAAGCCGTGCTGCTTTCCTACGAGGAGTTCGAGGCTTTCGAGGAGACCCTGGAGGTGCTCAGCAACCCTCAGATTCTGGCCGATATCCAGGAGGCACGGGCAGCCCAGGAACGGGGGGAGACCTATCCTCTAGCGCAGATAAGAGAAGAACTTGGGGATGCAGGTTGAGCTTTCGCCGAAGGCGCGAGCTCAGCTAAAAGATCTCTCCCGAGATGCCTCTCTTCAGAGGCGGATCGTCAACGCACTGGAAGCCCTTGTCGACACACCCCTGGCGGGAAAACCGCTGAAAGGCGTTCTCCAGGGCGTGCGTGCATATCGGGTTGGGACGTATCGCATTCTCTATGAAGTGTTTCACGATCGTCTCGTGGTATATATCGTGGATAGTCGCCACCGAAGCGATGTATACCGGCGCTAGGTCACGTAGCGCCGGTCGAGGGGACGCCCAGGAGAGACAGCGGCGGCAAGCCACCCGCTCCTGAGAACCTGTGACCATCTCAAAATCCCGATCTCCCCAAGATTCCGGGCCGCGCCGGGCGGCATCCTCCGGTGCGGATGTCAGTCTGCGCGCGGTGGGCCTCGGCGCGCTGCTGTCGGTGGCGATCAACGTCGCCTGCCCTTACAGTGTGCTCGTCCTCCACAACGCCGGCCTCACGTCCGACTATCTGGCCGCCGGGGCGATGATGCTGTTTCTGGTCTTGGTGGGGCTGGTGAATCCACTCCTCAAGATTATCCACCGGCCGCTGGCTCTGCGCTCGGGAGAGTTGATCGTCGTCTATGTGATGATGATCATCGCCTCCGCCATCCCGACCTGGGGCCTGGTCACCAATCTCTTTCACATCCTGACGCGGCCGTTTTATTACGCCACTCCAGAGAACAACTGGGTCGAGCTGGTCCAGCCACTGATTCCGTCGTGGCTGGCCCCGCATGACCCGGCGGTGGCGCGCGGGTTCTACGAGGGGCTGCCGCAGGGCAGCGGAGGTATCCCCTGGGGTGCCTGGGTGGTGCCGCTGGCCGCCTGGGGCTCGTTCATGTTCGCCGTCTATCTGTGGATGATCGCCACCATGGTGATCCTGCGGAAGCCGTGGGTGGACAGGGAGCGCCTGGTATTTCCGCTGGCACAGCTGCCTCTGGAGGTATTGCGCGGTACCGATGAACACATCGTGCCGCCTCTGTTTCGCAACGCCCTGTTCTGGGTTGGCTTCGCTTTGCCCTTCGCACTGCAGATGCTGCGTGGTCTGCACCACTACTATTTCTTCATCCCCGAGGTGCAGACCTACTACGACAAGCTCTACCTGTTCCGCGACAGCGTGCGGTTTATCGTCTTTGTCAACTTTGCCATCATCGGTGTCAGCTATTTTCTCGGTCTGCAGGTGTCGTTCTCGATCTGGTTTTTCCATCTGCTGGGGCGCTGCCAGACCGGTGTTTTCAATCTCATCGGCTACGAAATCAAGGGGCACAACGAGTCCCTCACCGCATCGTCCACCGCTCTGTCACACCAGGGCATGGGAGCGATGCTGGCGCTGGTGGCGATGATGCTGTGGACCTGCCGCGACCACCTTCGACGGGTGGCGCGCGCCGCCTGGAAACGCTCCGGTGCCGACGATGGAGCCGATGGCGACGACGGGGAGGAGATCCTCTCTTATCGAACCGCCGCCTGGCTGTGGCTTGGCTGTGCGGTGTTCGTCTTTGTCTGGCTCGTGGCGACGGGGTTGCCACCCCTGTCGACGGCCGTGTTCCTGATCGGCGCTTTTGTCATCTTTCTCGCCATCGCCCGCGTCATCGCCCAGGGAGGGGTGGGCTTCACCTCCTCAACGATGTTGCCGCAGCCCTTTACGGTCTACACTCTGGGCAGCGACGCCGTCGGCTGGAAGGGTCTGGCGAGTCTGTCGATGAGCTACTCGTGGGCGGCGGAGATGAGGACAACGGTGATGGCCTCGGCGGCCAACGCGGTGAAGCTGACCGACGGCCGGCGGTTGCGGCACGCCCGGTTTTTCTGGGCCATGGCGCTGGCGGTCCTCCTTGGCATGGCGGCGGCGACATGGACGACACTGCACCTGAATTACACTCACGGTGGCATCAATCTGCGCCAGTTCGGCGTGCCGTCGATTGCCTGGCGCTTCCTCGAGGACAAGCTGCGCAATCCGATCGGCTGGGAGCACATCGAACCGAGGCTGGTGTTTGTCGCTGTCGGCGCCGCGATGATGGCCGGGCTGATCTGGCTGCAACACCACTTCCTCTGGTGGCCGCTGCACTACATCGGTCTGCCCATCGGCGACAGCTGGGTCATGGGATGGGCCTGGTTCTCGGTTTTTCTGGGGTGGATGGCAAAGGGCATCATATTCCGGTTTACCGGTAGCAACGGCTACAAGACAGCAAAGCCGATGTTCCTGGGGTTTGTCGCCGGCCAGCTGATGGGTGGCGCTGTGTGGATGGTGGTGGACGCCGTGCTTGGCGAGGTCGGCAACATCGTCTACATCGGCGTGCGCTGAGACTGGGATTGCGGATCAGTGGCTGCTTAGGCTAGGTCGCGTGCCCGCCGTTGGCGGCACACAAGTGGCCCTCCTGGATGGCGATTGCGACCTTGGCCAGCACGGTGAAGACAAAAGCGCCCAGGGCCCAGATGCCCAGACAGACGAAAAACTCGATGAGGGAGGGGCCGTATTCGACCAGGTCGCCGGAGGGGGTGGGGATGAATCCGGGTATGATCAAGCCCATCCCCTTCTCCACCCAGATACCAACGGTGGCGGCGAGGCAAGCGGCCACGAGCAATCTGGTGTTGCGGAGGGCGGGCACCAGGAATACGACCGCGGCGCTGCCGCCCAGGGCGATCCCTGCCCAGATGTAGGAAATCAGCTTGCCGTGCCCGGCGATGCCGAAGAAGAGATAGCGAGCGGATATGGAGTGCGCGGCGCCGGTGTAAAACTCGGTAAAGACTTCGCAGCCGAGCAGGAAATAGTTCAGCAGCAGCATGAAGGCGGAGATATTGCGCAGCATGTCGAAGACCGAATCCCCGATCTTCATGGCTTTGGTCCGGTTGATGGCCAGGAAAGCGATCAGCAGAATCGCCGGTCCCGCGGCGAAGGCGCTGACCAGGAATCGAGGCGCCAGGATGGCCGTGTTCCAGAAGGGTCGTCCTCCCAGACCACTGTAGAGAAAGGCGGTAACGGTGTGGATGCTCACCGCCCAGCCCACGGAGAGAAAAACCATAGGCAGATAGAGGGCTTTGGCGGGCGTTTCGCGTTTGTAGCGTTTGTAGAGCAAGTACCCCGGTAAGTGCATGTTGAGCAGCAAGTAGCCACTCAGGACGATGACGTCCCAGGCCAGGATGAAGTAGGGGAAATTCAGCCGGCCGAATCCGGGGAGCATGTGCAGGACTCTTTCGGGATGACCCAGGTCGACGGTGACAAAACCCAGGCACATGACGATGGCGGAGACCGCCATCAATTCCCCGATGAGGACGACTTCCTTGACGTCCTGGCGGTGGAGAAGATAGGCGGGAACGACGAGGAGTACCGCGGCCGCCGCCACGCCGACCAGAAAGGTGAAATTGGCGATGTAGGCGCCCCAGCTGACGTGATCGCTCAGATTGGTGACGATAAAACCGTCGCGCAGCTGGATGCCCCAGGCGACGGCGCCCGCCACAATGACGACCATGAGACCACCGAGCCAGAGGTGGTAATCAGCTGATCCCCTGACGGCATAGCGCGTCATGGCGGTCCAATAGGCGAGGTATTCCCGCATCGTTCTCTTTCAGTCGAAGTAGTAGTAGATGTTGGGTATGGTCCCGAGCTCTTCTTTGAGCACAAAAACCCGCTTGTCGCGCACGATCATGGCGACGTCGCTCTCCGGGTCGGCGATATTGCCGAATTTCCGCGCTCCGGTGGGACACGCTTCCATGCAGGCCGGCATGGCCCCGATGCGGGTGCGGTGCAGGCAGAAGTGGCACTTCTCCACCACCCCTTTGGGTCGCACCCTGTTGCTGAGGTAGCCCTGGTTAGTGTTTACCTCCGAGCGCCTGAGCTCGGGTTCCTTGAAGTTGAAACGCCGGGCGTCGTACGGACAGGCGGCCATGCAGTAGCGGCAGCCGATGCACCAGTCGTAGTCGATGACGACGATGCCGTCATCCTCTTTCCAGGTCGCTTCGACGGGGCATACCTTGGTGCACGGCGGGTTGTCACACTGGTTGCACTGCATGGGCAGGTAGAACTTGCTCTTTCTGGGCACCTCTCCCTCGTAATAGGCGTCACCCTCCTCGAGGTTGAACGTCCCCCGATCCAACTCGACGACTTTGATGTACTGGATCGCTGGGTCGCGGCCCTGGTTGTTTTCCTCGACACAGGCGTGGACGCAGGCGCGATTGCCGTTGCAGACCGAGAGCGAGATGGCGAAGGCGAAGCGGGCCCCCGGCACCGGGGGCGGGTCCGTCAAATTGATATCGACACTGTACTTGGTCTTGGTGTCGGCGGAGATACGGGCAAACACCTTCTCCTTGTCCGCCGGCGACATCTCCTTGTAGTGTTCCTGAAAAAACCGGTCCATGTCGGTCGTGGAGCAGCCGGTCGTAACCGCGGCGGCGCCGGCAGCGGCAGCCGTAAACGCCTTGAGGAAGCCGCGACGGCTGGTGGTCTTTTCCAGGGCCGCCTCGGTCTGCTTGCCGATGCGGCTCCCGACGCAGTGCCCGCTGCAGTCAGTGCCGCGCTGATCTGGGCTGCCCTGATCTGGGTCACACCGATCTGTATCGCGCTGATTTGGGCTGTCTCCCCTGCCGCTCACCGGTGGTCTCCCTTGCGTATGCCGCCCACGGGAAAGGGAGGTGGGGGCAGCGCCATGACGGTGGCCATTCCGGGAGCATGCGCGTCGTGACAGTGGGTGCAGCTCATCTTCTGAGCCTCGCCCATCCAGCCCCCGACGGTCTTGCCGTGCGCGCCAATCCGCCAATCGCGGATCTTTTCCCCGTGGCATTGCCCGCAGACCTTGTACGAGGCGTCAAAAGAGACCAGCTCCGTCGACAGCAGCGTGAGTGCGTCCATATTGGCGGGGTCGTGACAGGTCCGACATCTGGTCGCGTCCTCGTAGTGACCGGCGGTGATCTCCCTGTGTTTCCTGGCACCTACCGGGGACATCAGGGCTGCATCCACTTTGTCGTGGCACTTGCTGCAGGGGAAGTACTCCAGGCGGCCTTCCCGTTCAATGACCGTCACTTTCCGGGCAGGCGGCGCGATGTCCGTGGTCGGTTTTTGACGGGTCGGCTGCTCGCACCCGGCCAGCAGGACGAGGTGCATAGCCGGGAGTACGACCAGGAACAGCAGTCCTCGCAACGCCGAACGCCCGCCGCGAGGACTTACCGAGATTTCCATCTGGCACCTTTTCAAGGCCCGGGTCCCTATTCCGCGTAGCGCTGCTTGAATTCCGCGGCGCTCCTGGCGCGTTCGGCCTTCTCCTCCTCGCTCATTTCGCCGAGGAACCAGCGGTGCTCTGCGCTGGAAAGGACCTCGTGGATGGTCTTCTGCAGATGCTGAGCCGCGGCCACGAGTTCTGGATCGTCGTTGGCCAGGCCCTTGACCGCCAGCTCTTCGAGCTCGGGGATGAACTCGGTGTAGAAGTTCTTGGCGACTTCATAGGTGCCGTGCCAGTGGGTGTAGTCGGGTCCAAACATCGACGCGCCGTGGCGGGCGCGACGCCCTTCGTGATGCCACAGCTCGAACCAGACAAAGTCGATTTTGTTGGCGAACTTCACCGGTCGCAGGAGGGGCTTGACGGCGGCCATCAGCTTGATACCGGGATCGGCGAACTTCAGGTGATACTCATTGATGAGTGCATCGTACTGGATGTAGAAGGCGTCGATATACGGCTGTCCGTGGCAGGCGAGGCAGACGTTTTGCATGTTGGCACGCCGTGTTTCCCAGTTCACGTCGGCGCCGGGCAGACCCATCTTGGCGTCCACTTTCTCCGGCCGGATAGACTTGATCGGCCGGTTGTTCCACGAGATGCGCATGCCGACATCGTGGGTGACGGGCTGTTTGGTGGTCGCTGACATATGGCAGGTGGCACAGGTAGGGGCGGCGTTGTAGTCCTCGCCGACGATCCACTTGTCGTTGGCCAAGTTCATGCGATTCTTGTTGGCCCGGTAGGCGATGCCGTGCTTGGATTCGTTGTAGATCTCGATCTGGGGATGGTCGGGTCCCATGTGGCACTTGCCGCAGTTTTCCGGGTTGCGCGCCTGCTCAACCGAGAAGCGGTGGCGGCTGTGGCAGGCGGTGCATGAGCCTCGGCTGCCGTCGGGATTGAGGCGGCCGATGCCGGTGTTGGGCCAGGTGGCCGGATCGAGCTTGCCGCCCTCGAGGACCTTGACCTCGGTGCCGTGGCACTGCCAGCAGCCATTGACGGCGGCGGCGGACACGCCCATGGGGAAGGCCTCGGTTTTCAGCGCTCGCGAACCTTCGACGACCTCGGCCAGGACGTTGTCGAGCGACCCGAGGATCTTGGCTGCCTGGGCGTGGTGGGAGCCCTCGAATTCGGCAACTTCCCTGCTGTGGCAGGCGCTGCAGTCCTTGGGAGAGACGATAGTCGCAATGCGTTCGCCGTGGTGCATATAGGCGTCCGCATCACCAGGGTGAGCGGAGTGACACTCAAAACAACCTATCTTGGCGCGGTAGTGCCGCGAAGATCCCCACTGCTCAACGGTCGCCTGCGTCTCCTTCTTGTGGCAGTCGATGCAGGCGATGGTTTGCGGGGAGAGTTCGGGCAGGGTCATTTCGGCCGCGCCCGCGTCGGCGACCATCAGCTTGGCAGCCAGGCTCATCGCACCGGCCATGATTCCCATAGCGGCCAGTGACAGGACTACATTCGACACGCGCCGCGTACATGTCCTCAGCTTAGGTCGCATGACACTCTCCTCCCCCATGACACTCTCCTCCCGGGGCCAGTTGTTTCGTAGTTTCGGTGGTCTTTGAGAGCTCCTCAACAGAGCACTAGCGGCCAACGCGCGGTCGGTTTCTGCACATGCGCGGCGGATTTTCAGATGTCGCTGTCATTCTCGAAAACGTTTCGGCGAGATCCCGCCCGACCACGGCCGTGCTCAAATCGGCGCCTTGGTTATCTTCCATGCGCGGCGCGCCAGTACTCAGGGGTAAGGTTCAGAGGCGGGTCTCACCTCGTCAACGAAGTTGCCCGCAGCCCTATCACGGCGCCTGATCGGCGCCATTGAACGCTGCCATTCCAGGGGAGAATCAGAGTGGCCATCAGGACCAGACCAGACGACCTCACCGACGAGACCATCGTCTCCTACCGCGAACACGGCTTCGTCCACATTCCCGGCATCCTGGCCGAGGAGGAGATCGCCCCCTTCTACGACGCCATCCAGTCTTTCAGCGAAGAGATTCGGCAGGCCAACGAGCACAAGGCGGTGCGGGACCACGAGGTGTTCACCCAGCTGGTGAACTTCTGGCCCGAGCACGAGGCGATTCGGCAGCTGACCTTTCACCCCAACATCGGCGCCGTGGCCCAGAAACTGGCCGGGGTCAAGCTGCGGTTGTGGCACGATCACGTGCTGATCAAACAGCCCGGCAAGAGCAGTCCGACATCCTTCCATCAGGACCAGCCGTTCTGGCCGCACGACAATGCCGGCCACTCGCTGTCGGCGTGGATCGCCCTGTGCGACGTTCCGGCCGAACGCGGCTGCATGTCATTCATTCCCGGGTCTCAGCGCCATACCGACCTGCCGCCTCAGAGCACGCGAGACGAAAGCGTCCTGTTCGACACCTGTCCGGAGTTGCGCTGGGAGCCGCGCGTGATGGTGCCGCTGAAAGCGGGGGACTGTACCTTTCACCACAGTCGATGCGCGCACATGGCGAATCCGAACAGCACGGATGAGCCGCGTGTCGCCCACGTAATCATCTTTACCGATATCACCACGACGTATTCAGGCAAAGGTCACCTCGTTACCGATCCTCTCGACCTGGCGACAGGGGACCGGCTGGAGGGGGAGATGTTTCCACCGGTGGACGAGTTTGGCAAGAGTGTCCTGACCTGACTATCTGAGAGGTCCCGAGCATGCAAACCAGTCCCATACGCGTATTGATCGCCAAGGTCGGCCTCGACGGGCACGACCGCGGCGTCAAGATCGTCGCTCGCTGTCTGCGCGACTCCGGCATGGATGTCATCTACACCGGTCTGCACCGCACCCCCGAGCAGGTGGTGATGGCGGCGGTTCAGGAAGATGTCGACATCCTCGGCATCAGCATTCTGTCGGGGGCGCACATGACCGTCATCCCCCGGGTACTCGACCTGCTGAAGGAGCAGGAGGCCGAAGACATCATGGTCGTGGCTGGAGGCGTCATGCCCAATGAGGACGTTGCGGCGCTGAAAGCCCGGGGCGTTCGGGAAGTCCTGCTGCAGGACACCCCGCCCGATGCCATCGTCGACTCGATGCGTCGCCTGATCGCCGAGAGGCCACCGCGTTAGCGGCGCCGCACTTGCCCATGGAATACTGGTCCTTTCCCCCAGACTACGACCCCGCCTATCGACCGCCGCTGGATTCGCGCTACTGGTTTCCGACGCGGGAGACGATGCCGCCCGCCGAGCGCGATCGGGCGATCCTGCAGCGACTGCGACAGGTCACCGAGTACGCCTACGAGCGCGCCCCCTTCTATCGCCGCATCTGGGATGAAGCCGGATTTCATCCGCGCCAGCTCAACAGTCTGGAGGACTTCGAGGAGAGAGTGCCCGTTATCACCAAGCAGGATCTGCGGACCTCGCAGGCCGGATCGCCGCCCTTTGGTGACTATCTGTGCATCGCCGACGCGGAGGTGTTCCACATTCACGGGACGTCGGGGACGACCGGTCACCCCACCGCCTTCGCCATCGGGCGCGGCGATTGGGAGGCGATCGCCAACGCCCACGCGAGGGTCATGTGGGGCATGGGGCTGCGGCCGGGGGATACTGTTTTCGTGGCGTCGGTGTTCAGCCTCTATATGGGTTCATGGGGTACTCTTGGAGGGGCCGAGCGTCTCGGCGCCACCAGTTTCCCCTTTGGCGCGGGTGCTCCCGGCATGAGCGCGCGCGCCGTCCACTGGCTCAAGCGAGTCCGTCCCACCGCCTTTTACGGTACCCCTTCCTACGCCCTCTATCTGGTCGACGTGGCGCATGATGAGGGCATCGATCCGCGCGAATTCGGTCTCGATCTCCTGTTCTTCTCAGGCGAGCCGGGGGGGTCGATCCCGGGGGTGCGAGACCGCATCAGGGAGGCCTACGGTGGGCACGTCGTCGACTCAGGTTCCATGGCGGAGATGACCCCCTGGATGAATGCCGCCGGCAGTAGGGAGACCCAAGGGATGATGTTGTGGCAGGATATCATCTACACCGAGGTCTGCGATCCGCGGACCTTCACACGAGTGCCGTACGGGCAGCGGGGAACGCCGGTCTACACCCATCTCGAACGCACCTCGCAGCCGATGATTCGCCTGCTGTCGGGCGACCTCACGCGCTGGGAGGAGGGGCCCTCGCCCTGCGGCCGTACCTATCCGCTGCTGCCCGATGGCGTCTTCGGCCGCATCGACGACGGCTTCACCATTCGCGGTGAAAACGTCTACCCGAGCGAGATCGATGCGGTGTTGAACGGGCTGACGGACTACGGCGGCGAACACCGTATCATCATCTCGCGTGAGGGGGCGATGGATGAGCTGCTCGTCCAGGTGGAAGGTGTGCCCGGGGTCTACCAGCAGGGCGGCGAGAAGGGTGGACAGAAGGCCGGGCAAAAGGACAGTACAGAGGCCTTCCGGCAGCGGGTAGCGGCTGATTTGCAGCGGACGCTGGGTATCCGCACACAGGTCGAGGTCGTCGCGCCGGAGACTTTTCCGCGCACCGACTTCAAGGCCCGTCGGGTGGTCGACGACCGCCAGGTCTTCCGCGACATGCACCAGCGGCTGGACCCACGACCATGAGCGCGCCGCGCCGGCCCGTGCCCTCGCTGGACCTGGTGGCGCCGGTTCTGGCTGGCAAGATTGCGGCGATCGCCCGCCTCCTGAGTCGCGCCGAGCTCGGTGCTGACGAGGTGATGGCGGCGCTCGAGGAGATCTACCGGCACACGGGCAACGCGCATATCGTCGGCATCACCGGCGTGCCCGGCAGTGGCAAGTCATCGCTGCTGGCCCAGCTGGTCACCCGTTTGCGCGCCGTGGGCCGACGCGTCGGTATCATTGCCGTTGATCCGAGCAGTCCGTTTTCGGGAGGATCCATTCTCGGGGACCGCATCCGCATGAACGAGCTGAGCGACGATCCGGCTGTTTTCATCCGCAGCATGGCGACGAGGGGATCGTTGGGCGGTCTGGCGCGGGCCACTTTGGACGCGGCCGATATTCTCGACGCCGCTGGCTACGATCCGGTGGTGATCGAAACCGTCGGTGTGGGGCAGGACGAAGTGGAGATTGTCCAGGCCGCTCACAGTACCGTTGTGGTGTCGGCGCCGGGACTGGGTGACGATATCCAGGCGGTCAAGGCCGGTGTGCTCGAGATCGCCGACATTCACGTGGTCAGCAAATGCGATCGCGCCGACGCCAACCGAACCATCACCGACCTGAAGAACATGCTTGGAATGGCGATCAACACCGGGGCGACCAACACCGGGGCCACTGCCTGGCAACTGCCGGTGGTGGCGACGAGTGCACACAGCGGCGAGGGTATTGATGAGCTGGTGGCACAGATCGATGCGCATCGGGTCTTCTTGCGGGAAACCGGTGAGTTGCGGGAGCGCCAAGTGCGCATCGCGCACCGGCGGTTGTTGAAGGCAGCCCAGGAGCTGTTGCGAGATGAGTTCAAGCGCCATCAGGAGGAGGGTGAGAGAGGGATGGCGCAGACTATTGCCGCCATGATTGCCCGCGAAGTTCATCCGCAGACGGCCGCGCGCGAGCTGATCGGACGAACCAGAAAGGAAATCGAAAGATGAGGCGTGACGCGACTGAACCGGAAGATCTGGCGACACAGCTCGAGCTGTGGGAGGAGACGGAGGTCGCTCAGTTCACCACGCGCCAACCGGAGCGACAAAGCCAATTCACCACCTACGGCGGCGTGCCGGTAAAGCGCGTGTACACCGCTCTCGACGAGGCCCAGACCCCACCCGAAGACATCGGTCTGCCCGGTCAGTACCCGTTTACCCGCGGCCCCTATCCGACCATGTACCGAGGTCGGATCTGGACGATGCGCCAGATCGCCGGCTTCGGGACCGGGGAAGACACCAATCGGCGTTTCAAATACCTGATCGAAAACGGCCAGACCGGTCTGTCGGTCGATTTTGATATGCCGACGCTGATGGGGTACGATTCCGATCATCCCATGAGCGAGGGGGAGGTGGGTCGCGAGGGTGTGGCCGTGGATAGCCTTGCTGACATGGAAGCTCTTTTTGACGGCATTGACCTGGAGAAGATCTCCGTCTCCATGACCATCAACCCGACGGCGTGGATCCTGCTGGCGATGTACGTGGCTCTGGCCGAAAAACGGGGGTTCGATCTCGACAAGCTCTCGGGCACGATCCAGGCGGACATTCTCAAGGAATACATTGCGCAGAAGGAGTGGATCTAT
>Ga0310122_10001365_pt1 | contig 15667 bp, 14 predicted proteins | sample CB6_Bottom_1051__FD_203503 | JGI IMG/M metagenome (GOLD analysis project Ga0310122, IMG submission 203503) | Marine microbial communities from Western Arctic Ocean, Canada - CB6_Bottom_1051 | ecosystem: Environmental > Aquatic > Marine > Oceanic | place: Canada: Western Arctic Ocean | collected...
CTGGGCGATCCGGCTGCTGAACTTGCTGCTCAGCTACATGCCCAGAATAGTTTCTTCGCTTCCGAAGTAGTCCAGGCCGCGAATTACTACTTTGATTATCGTGGTTCTCAAGAGAAATACTTCCAGGGTAATTCTGGCGATGGCCAGACATACTGGTATTTCATCCTGCCAACCGGAGCCTTGCATCGCTGGGGCGGCAGCATCGGCAACAGCGAATTACTGGGGACTCTGGACGAACGGTTTCACGCAGACACGACACGAATTTGGGCGGCCGCGCCGTTGCCCGTCGATGTCACGTCGAACATTAACCACGCTTCACTGACACTTGTTCCTGGAGTCGATTATGTCGGGCAATTCGTCGTCCAGGTGACGATGGATGACGGGTCGGTTTCCGAAATGCAGTCGTTCATTGTCAACGTGACCAATACAGCGCCCACGTTAGGCACAATTTCCAATCGAACGTTGTCGCATACGGCAACCTCGCTAACAGTCGACCTTACGAGCAACGATGCCGACGGCGACAACGTGACGTATACGGTTGATGTTGCATCAGACGTCGTCACGGTGCTGGCTCGCGCGTTCGAATTGGATCACGGATTCCAAGCAAGTCAAGCAATTCAGGACGTGAATTACTACTACAATTACCGCGGTTTGGGAGAAAAGTACTTCCAGGGCAGCGAGCCCGATGGCCAGTTGGCGTGGTACTATATCCGTCCCGATGGGTCGCTGTATCGCTGGGGCGGCAGCCTCGACGACAGCGTGCTGCTGGTGACACTCAGTGGTGACTATCACGCGGATCCCAGTCTGATTTGGGCGAACGGAAATACGTCGTCTGAAGAGGCCGTCGGCGTACGGGCCTACGCGGTGGACCAAGCGAATGGCTTTTATGCCAATGGATCGATTCAGGACGCGAATTACTATTTCAACTATCGCGGTTATGGAGAAAAATACTTCCTGGGCAATGAGGGCGATGGCCAGTCGACGTGGTACTTCATCCGTCCCGATGGATCGCTGTATCGCTGGGGCGGCAGTATCGAAGACAGCCTACGGGTCACGACGTTGAGCAGCACTTTCCACGCCGACGTCAACCGGATTTGGAATGCCACGGCTCCCGCGAGCACTGATGTGACAGCATCGATTTCGAACGACCGGCTGACGTTGACTCCAGCGACCGGCTTCTTCGGCAACTTTACCGTGCATGTGACGGCCAGCGATGGACTCGCCACGTCACCGACGCGGTCGTTCGATGTCAGTATGACCAATGCGGCCCCCACACTGGCCGCGATTGCGGATCAGCAAGTCACCACTGCGGAGGGTTCGCTGAATGTGACTCTGTCGTCCGCCGATGCCGACGGTGACGCGGTCACTTACAAGGTCGAGATCGGGGGCGACCCCGTCGCTGAACTCGCCAACCAGTTGCACATCGAGAACAGGTTTTATGCCTCCGACGCCGTCCAAGCCGCGAATTTCTACTTCGACTATCGTGGTTCGCAAGAAAAGTATCTCCAAGGCACGACTTCCGACGGACAGGCTCAGTGGTACTTCATTCTGTCTGACGGTTCATTGCATCGCTGGGGCGGAAGCATCGGCAGCAGCCCACTGATTGGAACGCTCGATAGCCGTTATCATGCCGATCCGACTCTGCTGTTGGCTGGCCCGCCGGCAGCGGCGAATGTGTCATTTTCCATCCAAGGCAATACGCTGACGCTGACTCCGGCAAACGGCTTCCTGGGACAATTCGTCGTCCGCGTCATCGCGACAGACGGGCTGGAAGATTCCGTGACGCGATCATTCGTGGTGACCGTCGTGGAAACCGCCCAATCGCAGTCGAATTCGCGGCGCAGCGGTAATTCCAACAATAGCGGCGGCTCATCTTCCGATGACGGCCTAAGTTCTTCGATCGACGTCATCTTCTCGGATTTGGACGACGAGCTTGCCTTGCTGTAAACAACAAGGCAGCTCGGGACGGGCGTTGCCGTCAAAGAGAAAAAGAGAATCCGGCTCGCCGCAAATCGTGATCGCCACAACTTTCGAGATTCTGGTTTGCGATACCATATACCGCTCGCGGCAAAGAATGGCTCGCTTAACGGCTAGCCAAAGGCGACTGCGTGGCGGAAAAACCGTCGCCTGCGGCTTGCCGTTAAACTATCAAACGTGTCATTCCTAACCACTTGAATCAAAAGCCGAATTCGTTCAATCGGAGATCGGCATTTCCACGCAGACCAGTTCCGTGTCGCTTCGGGCATAGGCTCGGTTTCCAGCAAACGCCGGGTGGGCCCATGTGTGGCCGATGATATTTGTACGCGACTGTTCGTGGTATCCCGCTGAATTCAGTCGAGCAAGTATCAAGTCGCCATCGGAATTCAAGATGATGGCGCGGTCGCCGTCATTGAGCCAGACGAGACTCGCTTGTGGATTGCGGTCGCGTGGCGTCATTTTGTGGGCGGCATCCCAGATCTTTTTTCCCGTTCTTAATTCGAAACACGTCAGGCCGTATTGCTTGTCGATCAAGTACGCAAGGCCGTCTCGATAGAGAGGTTGCGACATGACGCCGCGCAGGAATCTGTTGTCTTGCCAAACCAGTTCGCCGACGGATGCCTTGTCAGTCAAGCGAATGGCCCGTGCGCCTTCCCAGTAGCCGCTGACAAACACAATGCCATCGCGCACGATCGGGGTTGTGATGGAAACGCCGTACGTCACCTTGTACGGGATGCTCCAAAACAATTTGCCGTTTGACGGATCGAGGCATCGGATGTGCGACGGGGTCCAACAAACCATTTTCGTTTTTCCCTTGTCCCTGAAAAATATGGGCGGCGCATAGGCCGCTTCATCGTTCAAGGAGTGCCATTTGACCTCACCCGTCAAACGGTCCATCGCAATGATGCCGTTTCCGTTCTTCGCACCGGGTTGCACGAAAAGAAGATCACCCAACACGGCGGGCGCAGCCGCATAGCCCCACATCGGCATGCGGCCTTCAAAATCCTTGATGAGATGTGCGGACCAAATCAGCTTGCCGGTCATTGCATCACGGCAATTCAATTGTCCCAATGTACCCAACGAATAAACGCAGCCTTCAAGAACGGTCGGAGCTGACCGAGGTCCGTTGCCGTAGTCCAAATCACCGTACTTGACCGCATTTGCTTTGACCCACAATCGTCTGCCGCTTTTCGCGTCAAAACAAAGTAGACGCTCGACCTCATCGGGGTCCGTCTGTCGATCCATGACATAGGCACGACCGTTACTGACCGTCACGCCTGCGTAGCCGCCCCCGATCGACTTTCGCCAAACGACTCGTAAACCGTCTGCTGGCCATCGTTCGGGAAGCCGTGGCGCGTTCCAGCTCCCGTCACCGCGCGGCCCTCGCCATTGTGGCCATTCTTCCGGCTGAGAGGTTTGATCGCGATTGGATTCGTTGCCGGGCGGAGAGTCTTCGGCATTGGATCTCGCACAAACATGCGACAACGAGAATCCGACAAACAGGACGATCCAGATCGGGTGAGGCACAGCGATCCCTTATGAATGACACTCAATAGGGATACAGCGGATGGATTGGAAATGCAACGAACCGGCGTTGGCCGTAGGCACTGATGTTGTGCTGGCTTTGGTTGTGGTGCGATCGGAAATAACCACGATGCATTGGCGACGTTTGATTGATACGACTCTGATTGTGTGAGCGTGAGTATGTCGGTACTGGTTGAAAGTGGTATTGCCGAACTGGTGTTTGATTGAATACTCCTTGGCCGATAGTGCTTCGGCCATTGCTGAAACGGTTCAACGTGGGCTGCCGGTACGGGAATACGAATCGTCTGCGACGATCTTCCCATGTCTTTTCTAGCTGAATCCTCATTTCTCTTTCTTTTTTCTCTTTCTCCAGTTTCTTCTGTTCTTCTAATTCTTTCTTCTCGGCTTCAGTTTGCTCATTTTGTTGCACATTTGGTTCAGGCTTCGTCGCCGCTCCAACCGTTTGAAGGGCGGTTGACCGATTGGTTCCGCGATAAATTTCCGCAGCGTGATTGACGGAACTAAATACCAGCAAAGAGAATACGATTACCGGAATGCAAGCAATGCGCGACATTTCGAACGCTCCGAGATCAATTGATGTGAAAGCAGACTCTAACAGAAGAATCGACATCCGTAGCGGTTCGGACCAAGCAAATTCCTTCGATCCAGACCGACTTTGCTGCGACATTCGAAAGGGCCGATCGCGGGTCGGGCGGCATTTATGAAACAACTTCTCGATAAAGGGTGGCGTGCGAGTCGACCATCATCTCGATCGGGAAGTCGGTTTGCATGCGTCGGCGCGCGGCATCGCCGAGGTTTTGTGCCAGTTGGGAATCGGCAAGGATACTGCCGGCCGCCTGCGCGTAGGCGACGCGGTCACCGACTTTTACCAACACGCCGGACTCTCCGTCAGTGACGAGTTCCCGATTCGGAGCAATGTCGCTGGCAACCACGGGCAGGCCCAATGCCATGGCTTCCATCAAGCTGTTCGACTGGCCCTCGAAATCACTGGCCAACCAAAACGCATCGAACGTTTGCATCAATCGCGCGGCATCGTTGCGGTGGCCGGTGAAGGTCACTTCATTCGAGCGCCCGATATTATGGGCGAAACGTTCGAGCGTTTCGCGCTGAGGTCCGTCGCCGACAATCAGACAGTGACTCCGGCTTTCACTGTGGTGCAGTAACTCGGTCGCCCAAATCAAATCATCGATGCGTTTCTGTCGCGCCAGCCGGCCGACGAACCCGACGATGCGTGCATCGGAAGAAATCCCGAATTCGGCGAGCACTTTCTCGCGGTCGATCGGTTCGGGATCGCGGACGTCGATCCCGTTTCGAATGACGATTGTGTTGTCCGATGAGTATCCGAGAGTCTTATAGAAATCGACAACGCTTTGCGAGTTTCCAATCAGCCGTGTTGTCCGCGAAACCTGCCGCCGGTCAAGCCAGTTCTGCCAACCGCTCTTCCACGTATCGACGCAACGTTCGGAAACCAGAACTTTGGGAGTTGGCTTTTTTCCGGCAATCAACCGGCCATACGAATTCGCGGCGAACAGCCATGTGTGCAGAATATCAGGCTGGAATTCACCGATCAGTTTCTTCAACTGCCACAATGTCCGCGGATCAAACTTCCAACGCTTGTTGAGAACGGTCAGCGGAATTTCATGCTCGTTCAAAACGTCGGCGAAGGGTCCGCCACGTGTCAATGCAACGACATGCACTTGAAACTCATCTCGTGGCAGCCGGGTGGCCAGCAAAGTGAGTTGCTTTTCGGCCCCGGATCGATCGAGAGTCGGAATGACTAGCAGGACTTTGATCACAAGATTTCACAAGCCGACAAAAAATACAAAACAAATTAAGTCGCAACCGCGCGCGATAATTATTCCGGTGGGCGAGTCAATTTGCAATCAATCGTTCGACAACATCACTGACCTTGCGATTAACACGGCCAACGGCACTCTACGGGGATCAGGAAATATCCACGGAGCGTTTAGCTGCATGGACGCCGGTGGTAACATGGGGAGCATCGTGTTCAACAACCGTGCTGATAGCTGCCCGTAATTTGGGTCAGTCACAATCGCGATTCGACCGTGCTGGAAGGCCACCCATGAAAGTCCAATTCGGTGAATGCCGTATCGAGTTGGCTCAAGGCGACCTGACACAACAGGAAGTAGATGCCATCGTTAACGCCGCGAATTCTCAGCTTGCCGGAGGCGGTGGTGTCGACGGAGCCATTCATCAGGCGGCCGGCCCAATGCTGATGCAGGAAACGAATCGCCGCTATCCCGACGGATGCCCGACCGGCAGCGCTGTGGCCACGTCCGCCGGGAACTTGAGTGCAAGATTCGTCTTTCACGCTGTTGGTCCCGTTTGGCGCGGTGGGCAAAGTCATGAAAGTGACCTATTGAATTCCGCACATCGCACGTGTCTGGAACTTGCCGTGGAACATGATTGCCAAAGCATCGCGATTCCGGCGATTAGCACGGGAGCTTTCGGCTATCCGATTGATCTGGCTGCCACAACGTCGTTGTCCGTGACGCGCGACTTCTTGATCGACAACAAGAAACCGGCAATCGTCCGGTTTGTGCTGTTTGATCAAGGTACGTACGGCGCATTCGCTCGCGTGTTGGAATCGATGACCGAATAGAATTGACGATTCCGTGAGCGAACCTGTCATCCGACAACTGACGGCATCCGATGGCTATGTTTCGAATTATCGGCATTGGCGGGCGGCTGCCGAAAAGCCGTTGGGTTACGTTGTCGCCTTGCATGGAATTCAAAGCCATTCGGGGTGGTACGAATTTTCCAGCGAGCGAATCAGCCAAGCGGGATTTCAGGTGGATTTTCTCGATCGTCGAGGATCGGGGCTGAACGGACAACACCGCGGCGACGCACCGCATGAAGATCGTCTGATCAACGACGTCGTGCAGTTCACCCAACAGATTCGGCACCAGCGCAATCAGATTGCTCCGGCAAGCCCCCTGATTCTGCTGGCCGTCAGTTGGGGCGGCAAACTGGCGGCAGTCACGGTAGCACGCCGCCCTGAATTGTTCGATGGGCTGGCGCTGTTGTATCCCGGATTGTGTTCAAAGGTGCAAGCGACCGTGTTGCAAAGATTGAAATTGAAAATCGCCGAGAAGCTCGGAATCCGTGACCCGCTTGCTCCAATCCCTTTGAATGATCCGGCGTTGTTCACCGGCGAGGCAAAATGGCAGCAGTTTATTCGTGATGACCGGCTAAAAATCGATGACGTCACGGTCTCGTTCCTCCTCGCCAATCGAGGAATCGATCGATTGCTTTCCGGCATCCGGTCACAATTTCCGTGTCCGGTTCTCTGCATGCTCGCGGGCAAAGATCGGATTATTGACAATGAAGGAACTCGGCGTTTCGTGAATCGCCTTGCACCAACGGGGCAAACTGTGGTCGAATACTCAGAAGCACGGCATACCCTTGAGTTCGAACCCATACGTGCGAAAATTGTTGATGACGTCATCGATTGGTTATCGATGATCACTCAAGGTGAAAAGCCGCATTCGTCTTCGGGAGCATGAAAATGGCGTCTCCTCTAAAAGCATTGCTGCTCGCGGCTTTGTTCACGTCGATCTTGATTGGCATCGTCCCAACATACAAAGCAGACGACACCACCCAGAAAGAACAACCCACGGCACCGAAGAAAGAACAATCCACCGTCCCCAAGAAAGAGCAATCCACCAAAAACAGCATTCCCACGACAGCGTCGACGACCGCAGCCCAAGTCGAGCTGATTCCATTAAACAAGAAAAAGACGGCTCTGCTGGACATCAAAGGCAAACGGGTTCTTGTGAAAGCCAAAGTCGTGCTGCGCGAAGGCTTGCTGGAAATGCTGGCCTGTTTGGCTCAAACAAAAGAACACGAATCAATCCTCGCTGTCGATACCAAGGCGTTTGTCATTCATACGGGTTTGTTGGCGATTAGTGCTGAACATGGGAAACCGGTTCAGTTTACTCCCAAATTCAAACCGGCGACCGGGCAGCGAATTGATGTTTTCATTCAGTGGCGAGACAAGGACGGCCGGTTGCATCGCGAACCGGCACAACGTTGGATCCGCCACACGACTTACCGATTCTACGTGGCCCAGATGAAGCAACTTCCGAAGGGTCTGACAATTTCTCGCGACAGTGACCTGCGGTACGACAAGCGTCACAAAGAGTTAACTTGGTACGGACCCATGTCGGACAAGCAGCGGGACAAACTGCTGGAACTGACTACTGATAAAGCGTACCGCAAGGCGATCAAGAAGTTTCACAAGGAAAGTCAGTCACGGCAAATGCAAGACACCTGGGTATTTGCCGGAAGCATGTTTCAAGTCGACCAGGAAACCGGGAAACGCTACTACCTGGCGGAGGGTGGCGAGCTAATTTGTGTCGCGAATTTTCCCACCGCGACACTCGACGTCAAGTCGGAAAGCAGTAAGGAAGGTACGGAAAGCTTAACATACGAAGCTTATACCGAGCGGATTCCACCATTGGGCACGGACGTTACCATCGAATTGGTCCCGGTCTTCAAGAAGTCGAAGCGAGATTCGAAGAGCAAGGCCAAGGCCCCTAAGCCAGCTACCAGCAATGCTTTACGGTAGTTTCGCGCCGCTGCGAGTTATGCCGGTTGGCATTCAAGGGCGTTAAGCTGCGAAAACGGTGGTAACTCTTTCCGTCAGGAAGCCCTGCAAAACTGCTGAAAGGTTCGAGGTTTTCGGGACCAGCCACATTCCTCCCACCAGTCCGATTGTCCGGCGGCGGCGAGAATCGTTCACTCTGGCAGTTCCGTAAGGCCGATCTCTAATGAGTCGGAAGTCTCGAAGTCTTAGAGACTTTGGGTGAGAGAGTCTCTCAATCTCACCTCTCTCCGAACACACTTTTCATGAATTCACAATTCAATACTGCTCTCTTCAATGACGAGAGAGAGAAGTTTCCGCGCGAGGAGGCCGAGGCATGACGCACTCGACGCAATCGCGGCCCAGTTACAAGGGTCCCAATTCCGTTGCTGTCCTGATTTTGTTTGCGGCCGTCGCAATTTTGTATGCCAATTTCCGCGAGACACCTGCTGGTGAAACTCGGGTCTCACGGGAAGCCAGCGAATTCGCATCTGTTTCGATCGATTTGCCGCCACCTCCAGCTCTGCCGGTTCCGAAGATTCCGGACGAAGCGAAAACAGACAACCACGAATCCGGTGCCAAGCAGCCGGTGGCAGCGTCATCAGCCGACCAACCCAAAGCTCAGGCCATTCCGCCGGGCCATCACACGGGCCACGTTGCCTTGTTGTTGCATCTGTTATTGCTCGAAAAGGCTAGTGCGAAATTACAAAAGGTCAGCCACTACACGGCGACGTTTCTGAAGCAAGAACGCATCGACGGTGAGATGACCGAACGCCAAGTCATGCTATTGAAAATGCGGCATTCACCGTTCAGTGTTTACCTGAAGTGGCTGGAAGGCGGAGACGTCGGGCGCGAAGTGTTATACGTTAAAGGGCAGCACAACAACAAAATGCTTGTGCATGTGGGTGGAATTAAGGGACGCTTCTTGCCGTCGCTCAAGCTTGACCCCAACGGTTCACTGGCAATGGAAGAGGCTCGGTATCCGATCACGACAGCCGGTCTGTTGGAGCTCGTCAAACTGGCTGTTGCTTGCCGCCAAAGCGACATCAAGCTCGAAAAAGGCGTCCGTTGCCACATGATCGAGGACTTTCAATTCGAAGAGCGTCCGTGTTATTGCTTCACGATCGAATACGACAACGCCCAGCTCTCGAAGTTGTACCGAAAGTCAATCACACTGATTGATCGGGAAACGTTGATGCCGGTCGTGACCAAGAATTTCACTTGGCCAGACCAAGTCAACGCGGATGACGGCGAGGACATCGATGAAGCGACATTGATCGAATTCTATGCGTTTAAAGATATCAACATGGCCGAGCAATTGGCGGACGTCGATTTCGACCGAACGAATTCGGATTACCGGCTGCGACGATAACAACTACCGCGGAAAATTCACCGCGGCTTCAGTAACGCCCACTAATGAACCACCCCGCAAGTGCCTTGGCCGGAGCGCAGAATGCTCCGGCCATTTTCATTTCCCAAAGCTATCCGCATTCAACGACCAGCGTTCAGTTCTTGAGCAGAGCAATATTCGATTTCTCGAATCCGGACGTCGAGAACTGATTGCTCAAGTGCAATATCCTCTACAGTTGCAGATGCCGAATCGCTTCGGCGGGTGACATGATGTAGCTGATACAGAAGGGGCCAAACTCTGCGTACCGCGCTGACGCTTCGTCGAACCGCATTGTATAGACGATTTCTTTGATGTGTTCCGGCGCGCGGCCCCACAATGTCACTCCCCATTCCCATTCGTCAAAGCCGGTTGATGCGGTGATCAACTGAGACACTCGTCCGGCAAACTTCATGCCGCTGGTGGCGTGTTGCGACATCATGACCGATCGGCTGCTGAAGGGTTCGTTGTACCAGTTGGCGAGTGGATGGCGGATTTTGTTCATGGGATAGAACGACATCACGGGAAATGGTGGGATGTCTGGATACAGCCGCTGTTTGTTCATCACCGGCAGCCGTTGCTCGTACGCAGCGATTTTGGCGGCGTATGTGGGGTCGTCGGGACCGGTTCCGTCCGCTTGTAGTTTTTTCGCGTACTGCTCGACTGTCGGCACATACTCCGAGATTTCAGTGATTGAGACGAACGAATAGCTTGGTATCAATGCCCGGCCCAATTTGGTGTTCCGAGCCGATTGATGAACCGAATCGATCACGAGTGGATCGGGATCAAGAATCATCAGCCCTAAATCGGCGTCATGGCCCGAGACCACGGACGTCAAAATTCGTTCCGGCGCGCCGTCTCGTTGTGGGTCCAGCACCTGTGCCAATTGCTCGCGTCCTTCCACGCGTTCGGATTCATCGAGGTCCGCGAGTTCCTTTTGATCAATTTGGTAATAAATGTGAAGGCAATGCCAGCCTTCGGTCAACCGGATTGTTGGTTCGGGCTGAGGAGCCCCCGCGTGTGGAGGTCGATTCACGATAGCCTACCTTTGAATTCAGTGTTCCTTGAATAAGTTGCGGATGGCATTTTAGGACGCGCCCGATCAAAGCGAAAGCAACTGAATTCTGCCGCAGCCGTATTCAAATATCCGGTTCGAGTTGCAAATTCATCTCTTCTTGTAGCTGCGGGCGGACAACAAAAACGGCCCCGCCATCAGTCAAACAATATCGCTCGTGGCCGGAATTACTTTCTGAGTTCGCCCAGATTGAAACTTGTTGGATTCATAATCTTCTGTCGAGGTCGTTTCATCGTTGAATCTGGTGGCGCTGCAAAGTAATCTTTCTCTTCCCGTGTCTGTATTCGGCGCGGTGCAACGACAGAATCTGAATTGGTCAGCATCGGCCAATGATTAACTGTTGCATTCATCAGCCGCCGGGCACTCGCCCACGGTTGAAACGTGAACCGGGCGCTAGCGCGTTCCGGCTGATTTACAACAGTTATTCATTGGTCAATGCTAACGCGATTCGCGACCCGCAACTTTGAAGGAGATTGTTCCGTGGCAAAAGCCGAGAAAAACGAAGACACCGCCGCCGCCGAGTCCACATCCGAATCTACTCCCGAGGCAAAAACAGAAGCGCCTGCGGAAGGTGGCGGGCAACAACAACAGGTTTTGACAGTCACCGATGAAAACGTCTTCGCGGGTTACGCCAACTTCTGCCGCGTTTCGAGTACTCCCGAAGAGTTGATTCTCGATCTCGGGTTGAATCCCAATCCGTACGCACCTGGAAATGTGACCGTCAAAGTCTCTCAACGGATTATCATGAATCATTACACCGCGAAGCGAATGTTGAGTGCATTGTCGATGGCTCTGCAACGGCACGAGCAGGCATTCGGTGTTCTGGAAACAGACGTGCGCCGACGAGTTGTCGCACAGACATAATCCCGATTTGGCATGCCGCGAAAAGCCCAGACGTAAACACGTCCGGGCTTTTTGCATTTAGTCACTCAGGAATTCAATGACCTTGGCGAGTGCCTTGGGATCGTCGGTCAGTTCCATGTGATTGATGGGCAGCGTCACGGTTTCGGCAACACCGGACAGCTTCGCGCTTTGTAACGACACGGCTAAGTCACCAGCGAGGACCTCGATTGGGACATTCAGCCGATCAACCCAGGCGATTCCGCAGTCTCTCGTTAGTTCCGATCCGTCAGACTCCGAAATCTTGTCTCGCAGGTATTTCTTGAGTGAAGACGTACCAATCAGCATCAACACGCCGTATCGCTTCTTGACCGCCTTTCCACGAATGACCCAGTACCGCTTTCGCAGTTCAAGTGGGGCGTCGCGGTTCAAAAATCGAAGGAAGAGGCTGTCCGGCTGAACGTCGAAGCTGATTTGGCCTGACGCATCGATAATGGCTTTTTCTAATGCTGACGGAGTGCCAAACTTGACACTCTTCAGCAACCGTCTGGCTTCGAGCAAAGGACGCAGCTTCGCCAGATCCGATCCGCCATGCGGAGTCCCCAGAAAAACGGCATTCCGGAATTTGCCGGACTCGATTTCGGCGTAGTAACGGAACACAAGTCCTCCCGCGCTGTGACAGACGAAATCGACTCGGCCGGCATCTTGAAAGACGCGTTCGATTTCATGCTTCAGAAAGATTCCCGACCGGGCCAAACTTTGGTGGTTCGGGTATTGAAATCCGAACACTCGCACAGGCGATTTGCGTTCGATGCCGGCCAAACTCGGCAACACCGCATCCTGGCTGGACAGTTCCGACGCCATCCCATGCAGGAAGACCACAGCCGACTCGTTGCGACGGAGCGGCCGCGCGTTTGCTTTTACCAATGACGCATCTTTAGGCTCAAATTCAAACAGCCCAAATTCGTTCGCGGCAACGTGACCATTTCTTTCCCACAACAGTTGTCGAAGCCGGAACAACTGAGACTGAATCGATTGTGATGGTCCGTCGGCAGTCTCATCTCGACCAGTTCCCAACTTGTCGGAGACTCCAAATCGCAATGCGTCCAAACAACGATTCGTGTCGAAACCAGCGTTGCGGCACAAGTGCATCGCAAACAGATCAGCCTGCTGAACTTGTTGGGTTGAATAGAGAAATCTTGTTCCGCCATCGGTTCGCTTGATCGCCCGATTGGCAATTCGGCCGAGCATTGCGATCTGAGCCGCACTATGTCCGTTCGATTTCATCTCGTCGTGCAACCAAATCAGCTTCCACGCACTTCGGCAATGCCCGCGACAGTCGTGGCCGATCTCATGCGCCAGGACGAACGCCAACGCCTCTTCTGAAAAGATTCCATCGCGCGAAAATGTCGCCAAATAAGAATTGGTGACATAGATGATACCCGCGCCGATCCCAAACATTTCTGGTTTTTCCGAATCGAGCACTGTCAAAGTGAACGGTGCGGAGTGGCGTTTCATTCGATCCGGCAGCTTGCCAATCAGCCGATCAAAAACTCTTTGAGCGGATTTTGGTGTCTCGACGACGTGTGATTTCCTGATCACTTCGTTTTGTAAGATTCTGGCTCGTTTTACTTCTTCATCGGTTGGCATTGGTGTTTGGCCGACCAGCCAACCGACACCATTGCCGTAGATCTTTTGTAGTACCAGCAGTTTGTTGACGGTCTTCGAACGATTGTCGCCGACGGTCGAATCCAGCCCGGTGAGATGCAATGCCATCTTGTCGATCTCCGCGCGTCTGGTTGTCGTCATTGCCGTTGGACGATTTGTTTCATCAGACACCGCCACGTGATTCCGAATACCGGCTGCAAAGATCAGCAAAAAAACGACTGAGCGTCTCGATAGGAAATCTCGAAACATAATCATGTCCTCTGGCATCGTGGCAAAATACCGGATATCGAAGTCGGCGTTGATAGCCGCCGTATGTCACGAGAAATCGCTGAATCCATTCAGTCGTATTATGTCCGCGGGCATGGAATTGCCACAATCCAATCCTGATTGCTAGGCTTTGCTAGAAAAGCGTGTAAGGCGTGTCTGTTCTGGACGGCTCTTGGGACTTTCTCTACGCCGATCAGCGGTTTCATCGTCAAAATCATTCAGCCGGTGGTTGTGCAAACCATGAGTTCATCCGTCTCTTCCCAAGCAGAATTACCATCGCCAACGCGGCGGAACTGGGTTTGGTTCTCGTTTCAGTTCGTGTTGCGATTGGTTTTCACATTTTGGCTGCGCTATCGGGCTTCGGGACTTGAGAAAATCCCCAAGACTGGTGGTGCATTGTTTATTGTCAATCATCAGAGCTATCTCGATCCGTTGTTGGTTGGTTTGCCGTTGCGCCGTCCGGTCAGCTATCTCGCTCGTGATTCGTTGTTTCCGATCCCGATTGTCGGATGGATCGTGAAAAACACCTACGTCATGCCGCTCAGCCGCGAGGCGGCCAGTTCAAGTTCGATCAAGGAAGCCGTCCGCCGGATGAAGCATGGATTCTTGGTCGGAATCTTTCCGGAAGGGACGCGCACCCCAGACGGATCGGTCCACGAGTTCAAACCGGGGTTCATCGCAGTCGTCCGTCGTTCAAAAGTCCCAGTCTATCCGGTCGGCATCGCGGGTGCCTACGAGGCATTTCCACGCGGTTGCTGGTTCTTGCGGCCTGGCAAAGTGAGAGTTGTCTTCGGCAAGCCAATCCCGATGGAAGAACTCGATCAGTTGACGAAGCGCGGACGTGAAGACGAATTAGTTGCCAGAATCCACCAAGCCGTCAGCGCCTGCCATCAGAAAGCCGAGTCTCTACGGAATTGACCACACCAGGGATCAACTGGTTCACGTCGTTTAACCGCGACCCAGAGGAAGTTGCCGCGAAAGGCTCCGATGCACTGGTACGCGCGGCCGGCAACTTCCGGCGGGGAACGCGGCACGGGGTGCGCCGTTAACGCTCATAACAACGCGCGCCACGCCCGAGTGTGTCGGATTTCGCATCGCCTCCGATCTTATTCACGGCGATTGCTGGAAATCCGTGGGCAGTTTGGATTACTTTACCTCGATGCAAACCACTCGAAGATTGAAGCATATGAAAGTTTTTGATCACGCAATTCAGCATCTGCTGCCCGCGATTGAAAATGGCGCATCCAATAATAACCCGAAGCGTAAGCGAGGAAAGACACTGAGTCCCTCGCTCACGCTTTTTGAAGTTGCACAGTTAAGTCCCGAAGGGACGGCAGCTAGTAGCCCCGGGCGTGAGTCCGGGGACTTGCACCGACCAGGCTCCCCAAAGCCCCGGAGGGGCTTGGTTGGACTAAACCCTGCAATTCCCTGGGCTCACGCCCAGGGCTATTACCTGCCGCCGCTCCGCGGCTTCCGAAATGTGCAACTTCAATACTCACGCTTCGGGTTACTTCCAGAGCCAACCGCGTGCTGCACAGTTCGTCGCTTGTGCTGATTCTGGTGCTGCTGCTTGTAACGGCAACCGCCGCTGACGATCAATCGGCTAAGAAAACCAAGTCGAAACCAAATCGCAGCGAACTGGTCCGCGTTGTCAAAGCCGCGTTCATTGCGACTCACGACGGCTGGAGTTCCGATGAAGTCGTGCTGCAAGACAAACTGAATGCGAAGTTCGTGGCACACTGTCGGCAGGAAATCTCCAATGTCGACGAGTTCCAATGTAATTGGACTCTGATGAACCTCCGTAAAGCGGGAAAGCTGAGTGACATCAAGTCGACCAAACGCCGGCGCGACCGGCACGACGAGTACTTTCACGCGGCCGAAATCGCCGCGCGTCACATGTACGACAAGTACAAATTGACGACCGACCGAGTGTTGTGCGATCCGAAACACCGCAAAGAGTTCGACAAGGTTGCCCACGCGGTCACTCCCGACGTGTCGGCTTACCTGTTGCGCAAGGCAGCTTTAGGATTGCGTAAAGCGCGACGGCTGCGTCCCGAACTGGTTATCCAGATCGCGGATTGGGGCAAGAAAATTGTGACGCTGCCGGCGAACAAAATCATCAAGGATTCAAAACTCGTTCCGCAGAAATCAGGGATCTATATCTTTCGCGATCCAACCGGATACCTCTACATTGGCGAATCATCGAATTTGAGAATTCGCGTCAGCAAGCACTTGGATCATTCCGACCGAAAATCGTTGGCGCATCATCTGTGGAAAAAAGGGGCCGACGAGATCACTTTGG
>Ga0310122_10001366_pt1 | contig 15645 bp, 12 predicted proteins | sample CB6_Bottom_1051__FD_203503 | JGI IMG/M metagenome (GOLD analysis project Ga0310122, IMG submission 203503) | Marine microbial communities from Western Arctic Ocean, Canada - CB6_Bottom_1051 | ecosystem: Environmental > Aquatic > Marine > Oceanic | place: Canada: Western Arctic Ocean | collected...
AATTTTTAGTATTAAAGCAATCGGCACTGTAGCAGAAGGGAGACTCACTGGTGTGCATACAGGCTTCATGGGGTTGGGTTTTATCATCGGTACCATAAGTATTGGATTTGCGTATCCGGGACAGCCGTTTGTTGTCAACCGCTTCATGGCAGCAAGGGATATAACGGCCATAAGGAGAGGGCGAATAATAGCGATTGGATGGGCAACTGTAATTTTCGGTGGAATGATTCTTTTGGGTCTGTGTGCAAAAGTTGCTTATTCAACAGTTGCTGATCCTGAAAGTGTTTTATTTTTTGTTAGTCAGAGGCTTTTTGGCCCGGTATTTTCTGGAATAATCACAGCAGCCGTTCTCTCGGCAATCATGTCAACAGCTGACAGCCAACTTTTGGCAGTTGCTTCATCAGTTGATCGCGATTGGAAGGGTGGCAGAGGCACAAACATAAGCAGTGCCAGGATAGCAATACTTTTGGTTGTTATTTTTGCAGTGATCTTGTCCTTGTATGCACCAGAAACCATTTTCACTCGGGTGGTTTTTGCATGGACTGCTTTGGGTGCAGCCTTAGTACCAATGGTTTTTGCAAAAGTATTCAGCTGGAAAGTTTCCAGTATTGCAGCAGGGTTATCAGTAGCAACAGGTTTTTTAATGACGGTTATTTTGCATCAATTTCCCGATACTCCAGGAGATATTTTGGAAAGAGTATTCCCTATGCTGTTGGGATTCATAATCCTCAACTGCTCAAGAAAAAGTTGGTTTTAAGTGTCAATTTTCTAATAATAATAATTTACAATCAGATCAATTTCATCACAGAGCTCATAAAGTGGTAACTGATTGTAACTAAATGTAACTTTTTACATTTAAACTGGTTCAATTCCCCAGTAAAATGAGTAAAATGCTCTTCTGGTCTAAAAAATAGTCTGAGTGAACCAAGAAACTTAATGATAAGTGTATACATAAAAGAAATAATCGACATAGCTACCTTATGAAGATGAAGAAAGAATTATATCTAAGTCTACTGTTATTTATCCTTCTGCCATCTGGATCGGTTTATGCTCAGGTGGCTGATCTTTCATCTTTTGGGAGTTTGATTGAAGCAGCAAATCAAGATACGTTCTCAGAATCTGACATTGTTGGCACGGATGATGAAGAAGAAAAATCTACCAAAGTTAAACAAGAATCTAATTTTGAAGATAGAAATTATGGGTACACAGGAGGCAAGAATTTTAATAATCCCCCACGAGAAAAATTTTTTGATAAACCCCTTTCATATTTTGGATACGATTTCTTTATTGATGCACCAACTACATTTGCTCCAACAACAAATATACCAATACCACACGATTACATATTAGGACCGAACGATAATATAACAATAATCTTATATGGTAATAAGAATGCAAGATATAACCTTAAAGTCACCAGAGAAGGGGAAATTTTCTTTCCTGGGATTGGACCCATCGGTATTGCGGGACTAACTTTTCTTGATACAAAGGAAGTAATTCAGAAAATTGTTGAAAACCAACTGATTGGGACTCAGGTAAGTATAACTTTAGGATCACTTAGATCTATAGATATTTTCGTTCTTGGTAATGCAAATCAACCCGGAATGTTCAAAGTAAGTTCCCTCACAACACTAACAAATGCAATCTTTAAAAGTGGTGGTATCAATTCAAAAGGCTCACTGAGAAATATCCAACTGAAAAGAAAAGGCAAAGTCATTTCAACTTTTGATTTTTATGATTTGCTGCTTCAAGGAGACACCAGTAATGATGCCAAACTGATGCAAGGTGATGTGATTTTCTTTCCGCCGATTGCTAAAACAGTAGGGATAGGTGGAGAAGTTGGGCGCCCTGGTATCTATGAACTTAAAGGGAATGAGACTTTAGGAGATTTAATACAATTTGCAGGAAATTTAAAACCAAAAGCTGATATTTTTTCTGTAGAACTCAAAAGAGTTGATCCATCTGAAAATGGTTTTAGTTTAAGTCAAGTTGAATTGAAAGATGCTGTACAGGATAGTTTTAAGTTAAAGAATGGAGATGTATTTGTAATCTATCCTGTAATTAATGATTTAAAAAAAGCAGTCCTCGTCACTGGTCATGCTCGTCAACCTGGGTTTTTTCCTTGGAAAGAAGGAATGAGAATAAGTGATCTGTTTAGGACATCTGCTGATCTTTTATCAATGACTGATTTACATTATGTATTGGTTAAAAGGGAAGATAAATTAACTCAAAATTATCAATTTTTACAGACCGATCTAGAAGAAATATTTAAGAATGTCTCATCTAATGCAAATATCCCTCTACATGAAAAGGATGAAATAATCTTACTACCTAGTTTGTTATCTGCCGAACTAATTACTACCAAATTAATTCAAGATCAATATCTGTTTGATAAAGAAAAAAATAAATGGGTTGGTGAAGATGAGTGGACATCTATAACTTATTTGAGAAAATCAGTAATGGAAGAAACGGGCTCTGTCGAGTCAATAAACAGACCCATGGGTAGCCAAAATGACTTGGGAACATCAGACAACATCAATATCCCAGGAGCAAAAACTCAAAGATATTACGAATACTCAGTCTATGGATATTGTTCAATCCCTGAAGAGATGGTATCCCAGATTGTTATTTCATCTGGCTATACATCTAAAAGAGCAGAAAAAGCTAGACAATTAGTTCCTTTGGAAGAGCTTGAAAAGATTAATAGACCAGAAGATGTAATAGCTTTACAGATTAGGATAGAGAATCAGAACATAAAATCACGAGAGGTAGAAAAGAAACAAGAATCTGAGATAGCTATAATGATAACTCAGGAATGCAGACAACAACTCATAGATAAACAGCTCAGTATTATTAACAGGCAGATCATACCCACACAAAGGAAAAAAACAATTTCAGTATTTGGTAGTGTTCATTTTCCCGGTGAATATCCTCTGACGAAGGGCATGGTTCTTAGGGAAGCTATAAAAGCAGCAGGTGGCCTGCAAGATGCAACATTTGATTCAGAGATTGAGCTTAGCAGAAGTTATGATGCTGGGAAGAAGTTTGCGGTTACGAATTCATCTGCATCAATCTCAGATGCCCGAGCCATGGGTGCAGCACTAAAGGAGATGGATGTAATCAATCTTAAACAGATCTCGACAATTGTTAAAACTGTAGAGATAACTGGAGAAGTCTATTTTGCCGGTGTTTATCCAATTTCAGAAAATCAAACTCTCAATGAACTAATCCAAAGGGCAGGAGGCGTCACCGATTTTGGCTCTACAGAAGCTGCTTATTTTCAAAGAGAAAAATTATTGCAAGCCGAGATTGAGAGACTTGAGAGTGCCAAAGTTGAACTAAGAAGGAAAATAATTCTCTCAAGCCAATTAGGTGGTTTGGGCCAGTCATCTTTAGACAATACTGCTATCGCTCAATTAACATCATTAATCAGTGGTGATAAAAGTGAGACTGAGATGGATAAACTAGGAAGGTTGGTTATTGATTTGGAATCAATCATCAACGGATCCATAAAAGATATAATCCTTGAGGATGGTGATTTCTTACACATACCTAAGATTCAATACAACATATCGGTGATTGGTGAAGTTTTTGTGCCAAGAACTCATTCATTTATACAAGATCTCAACGTAGATGACTACATAAGTTTAAGTGGTGGAGTAGGTCTGTATGGCGATGAAGATAATATTTACTTGATTAGAGCAGATGGAAGCATGGTATCCCCGAAACAATTAGCTTCCAATCGTTTCTTTAGGGGTAATTCAAGAGCACTTCAGCCAGGTGACTCCATTGTAATTCCACTCCAAATTCAACCATTCTCTGGGATAAAGGCAACAAATGAAATCACACAAATTATTTATCAGATGGCGCTGGCAGCAGCAGCCGTCAATAGCTTCTAGATTATCATTCATGGGGCTTCATAATTGATTTTCTAAGGAGGAGGGTATATATCTATCGTATCCCCAGGAAGGGATTCCTAATTATCGGGCTTTCATATTCAGGCAAACTCTAAATCATGCCCATGAAAAAACAAACATCTAAATGGTTCTTGGTTTATACAAAAGCAAAACAAGAACAAAGGGCTAAAAAAAATCTAGAAAATCAGGGATTTCAAATCTTTCTGCCACTTATCGCTTTTGCAAAAATAAATCAGTCCAAATCAATAACTTTAGAAGTAATGTTTCCACGTTATTTATTTATTGAAATCAACCTAGCAAGGGACAATTGGGCTTGTATTAAATCAACAAGAGGGGTAAGCCATATTGTTGTATTTGGTCAAAGATTTGCAGAAATTCCAAAGCAAGTGATTGACTACCTAAAATCAGGAGCTGACGAGAATCATATTTTCAGGCAAAAAATTATGAGACAAGAATTTCAAAAAGGCGACGAGTTAGTCATTGAAAAAGGGGTTTTTAAAGATAAGGAAGCAACATTTTTATCCAAAAAAAGCAAAGAGAGAGTGAGAATCTTATTAAGATTTGTGAATCATCTGATAACTGCAGAGATACCGGTGTCCAATATTGGGCAAAAAGAAATCATAGAAACGTTCAAACTGTAGTTAGTTTTCCACAATATTTTTATTTGTTCAAGCATTGAACAGGTGCTATCATAGATATGTTCATATATTGAACAATATATATGGAAGGTATGCAAAAATAGGATTCAGAAACCGAGTCCTGCGGTAGCTATCTCAATTCAAAATGCACAAATCTGATACTGAATATTTAATTCTCAAGATTCTTAAAGACAACCCAAAGACAACACAACGTCAGATGGCTAAAGAATTGGGATTAAGTTTAGGAAAAACAAATTATGTTGTTCGCGCTCTCATTGACAAGGGTTGGGTGAAACTTGGTAATTTCAAACGTTCAGATAACAAATTGGGCTATATTTATCTATTAACACCCGAAGGGGTGAGTGAAAAAGCAGTACTTGCACAAAACTTTTTAAACAGGAAATCAATAGAGTATAATAGGCTCAAAAAAGAGATCGAAAAACTCAAAAATGAATTATGACTGAGTCAGATCAAACTAATCCAAATTACCCTTCACAAGACGATACGATTAATTTAAGAGAACTTTTTAGCCTCTTATGGGGAGGCAGAAAATTGATCATTATAATAACTTCTGTTTTTACCTTATGCTCTCTTGTGTATGCTCTTAGTCTGACAAATTACTATAAATCGGTGTCCGTCTTGAACTTGGCAAATGCCCCAAATGAAATGGCTGCTCTCTCTAGATACAGTGGCTTGGCGTCAATGGCAGGCATCAGCTTGCCATCAGGGGGTGCCGAACAACAAGGAACAATAATACTGAATACTATTGTATCCAGAGTGTTTCTCAAACACCTGCTGTCTTTTGAAGATATTTTGCCATCGATAATGGCTGTTAAAAGTTATGACAGTGAATCAAAAAAACTAGTATTTAACTCCAATATTTATGATGCAGCTAACAAACAATGGCTCCAGGCTAAGCCCTCATACATTGAAACTTATGATGTTTACAGGGGGCTAGTAGAAGTTATATACGATTGGAGTGTGGGTATAATTTCTGTAACCGTAGAGCATAAATCTCCCATTTTTGCTAAGGAGTTCTTGGACTTAATTATTCGTGAAACCGATGAATTGATACGCCAAAAAGATCTACAACAGTCTTCAGATGCCATAGAGTACTTAGTGTCTGAGCTTTCTAAAACCTCACTGATAGACATGAAAAATTCCATTAATCAGATGGTTCGGTCTCAATTAGAAACCCAAATGATGGCCCAAATAAGCACTGATTATGTCCTAAAGATAATTGAACCACCTTTTATACCCGAAAAAAAATCTAAACCCAATAGATCCTTTTTTGTGGTGTTGGGTACAATACTTGGCCTTGTGCTCGGAATTGTATTGATTTTGACACGCCATTATTATGTTCTCAATGCAACAGAGCAAGCATCAAGGCCATGATTTCATGATCTTATAATTGATAAGAGCCCGAATCAATTCAAAGACTATAATTAATCGATAACGCATTTATCAATTTGAGCCTGTCTCATCGAAACTCAATACCGGCTGTGTTCCTGGATCGAGATGGCACGATCAATGAGGAGCGTGGCCATATCAAATCTCCAGAGGATTTAGCTTTGCTATCTGGAGCGGGCGCCGCGATTCGCAATCTTAACGAGAGCCAATACCTCACCGTGGTAGTGACAAACCAGTCCGTGATTGCCAGAGGTAAATGTACCGAGGCTGGTATGGAGGCGATCCATAGACGACTTCAATCACTCATCGGAGAGGATGGTGCTTCCATTGATCGGATTTATTACTGTCCCCATTATCCTGATCAGAGAATTCCTGGAGGACGACAAGACTTAAAAATTGTTTGTGATTGTCGGAAACCTGAACCGGGCCTAATAACAAGAGCAGCAAAGGATATGAATATAGATCTTAATTTGTCTTGGATGGTTGGTGATACGACTAGTGATATTGAAGCCGCTAGTAGAGCTGGAATACGTTCGATCCTATTGTCAAAGCAAGGCGGTTTTGACAATCAATGGTCAGTACGTCCGGATGCTGAATGCTTGGATTTAGAAGCTGCTGTAAAGCTCATTCTTAATTATCCAATAAATTAAATGAAAATACTTGTTACTGGATCTGCCGGCTTTATTGGTTCTTCCCTGACCCTCAGATTGTTAGCGCGTGGTGACACCGTTATCGGTATAGACAATCATAACGACTATTACGATCCTGCGATAAAAGAGGCGCGCCTAGACCGGTTCATTAATAATCCAAACTACAAGCATCTACGGGTTGAACTGGCAGATCGTGAGGCCATCGAAAAAGCCTTCTCCACCCACAAACCGCAGTGCGTTGTAAACTTAGCTGCACAGGCTGGGGTCCGTTACTCCATCGAAAATCCATTGGCCTACATTGATAGCAATATAGTCGGTTTTGCACACATTCTTGAAGGTTGTCGCCACAATGCTGTCGAACACTTGGTATATGCGAGCACCTCCAGCGTCTATGGTGCCAATACTAAGACCCCTTTCTCGGTACACCAGAATGTTGATCATCCACTCAGCACTTATGCTGCCAGCAAGAAGTCAAATGAACTGATGGCCCACGCCTATAGTAATCTCTACGGTTTGCCCACAACTGGACTCCGTTTCTTTACCGTTTATGGACCTTGGGGACGTCCTGATATGGCACTCTTCCTGTTTACCAAAGCCATTCTTGCCGATGAACCGATTCAAGTGTTCAATTATGGCAAACACCGCCGTGATTTTACTTACATTGACGATATCGTAGAAGGTGTCATTCGCACCTTGGACAGCCCCGCTACTAGCAACTTAGAATGGAACGGCGACCAACCTGACCCCGCTACAAGCAATGCTCCTTGGCGAGTTTACAACATTGGCAATAACAGGCCTGTTGAACTGATGGATTACATCGCTGCATTAGAGAAAGCTCTCGGTAAAGTAGCAGAAAAAGAATTCTTGCCTCTACAATTAGGGGATGTTCAAGAAACCTATGCTAACGTTGATGATCTAGTTGAACAATTCCATTACAAACCTGCTACCTCGGTTGAGGATGGTATTAACCGTTTTGTTTCTTGGTATAGGGATTACTTCAAAGTTTGAGGCTAATTCATGCAACATCACGATCTTAAACTTGGAATTATCGGACTTGGCTATGTTGGATTACCTCTTGCTGTGGAATTTGGCTGCAAGAGGAGCGTCATTGGTTTTGACATAAACCAAAAACGTATTAACGAACTCAAATCTGGCCACGATTTAACTATGGAAGTAACTGCTGAAGAGTTAGCTGCTGCAAAGCACCTAAACTTTAGTACTCAGATTCAGGATTTAGATGCATGCAACTGCTACATTGTTACAGTTCCCACTCCAATTGACGAACACAAACAACCTGATCTGACACCACTCTTCAAGGCAAGTGAGACCGTTGGTAAGGTTCTTAAGAAAGATGATCTGGTAATTTATGAGTCGACTGTGTATCCAGGTGCAACCGAAGAAGATTGCGTCCCTATTCTGGAAAAGTTTTCAGGCCTCAAGTTCAATCAAGATTTCTACTGCGGTTACAGTCCAGAACGTATTAATCCAGGAGATAAAGAACATAGACTTACAAATATCAAGAAAATTACCTCAGGTTCAACTCCTGATATTGCTGATTTGGTTGATGCCTTATATAGAGACATCATCACGGCTGGCACTTACAAAGCCAGCAGCATCAAGGTCGCCGAGGCGGCTAAAGTTATTGAGAACACCCAACGCGATCTCAACATTGCCCTCGGTAATGAATTGGCAATTATCTTTAATAAAATGGGGATCGATACCGAGGAAGTCTTAAAAGCAGCTGGCAGCAAATGGAATTTTTTACCAATCGTTCCCGGTTTAGTGGGGGGTCATTGTTTAGGTGTTGATCCTTATTACCTTACTTATAAGGCCAAAACCATCGGATATAGTCCTGAAATCATTCTCGCCGGTCGACGTCTAAACGATAGCATGCCTAGTTATGTAGTAGATCAGTTAATGAAGCAAATGAAAAAACGTAACATTCAGATTCAAGGAGCTAGAATTCTTGTGATGGGCCTGACTTTCAAGGAAAATTGTCCCGACTTACGCAATACTCGTATAATCGATATTATTACTGAGTTAGGGGATAATAATTGTGAGGTCGATGTATATGATCCGTGGGTCAAGGCCGAAGAAGCTCTAAATTTGTTTAATATCACACTGACTGAAAGCCTCAAACCTGATACCTATGACTGTGTTATTCTTGCAACTAAACACCATCAGTTTCAGAAAATGGGGGCATCCTCTATACGAGGTCTATGTAAGTCGTCGGCTCATATAATTTACGACTTGAAATATACATTAAAAGCAGACGAGTCAGATTTGCGTTTATAGGTTGTGAATAGACTCTATGATTATTGACACCAATTATTGAATTAAAATGGGTATACCAACTTTACATGCAAAAATACTGTTTTATTCAACAACTCTTGGCGTATCTTTTGATCGAACGCTTACTTTAGGTCGACAGAATTTATACGCATCTAAAAACGATATCCGTCATTATCTGAGCAGATTTATGAATGATGATTTGGTCGCTGGAGATGAGTTTAAAGATAATGAATATTCAGAACCCCTTTTTAAAAATCTTGGTGCTAACTTGATTGACAGTATGGATAATTCCACTTATGAAGGAGCAACAGTTCTACACGATTTAAACGAACCGATAGCTGAAGATATGAAGAATAAATATAGTGCTATTGTTGATGGAGGCACCCTTGAGCATGTCTTTAATTTTCCTGTTGCTGTAAAAAATTGTATGCAAATGCTTCGGGTCGGAGGTCATTTTGTTGGCTTTACACCTGCAAATAGCCAATGTGGCCACGGTTTTTATCAATTTTCACCAGAATTGTTTTTTCGGATATTTTCACCTAAAAATGGGTTCGAGGTAAAATTAATGGCAATGCATGCTGGGGACGGCATCAAGGACTCTACAGATGTTTATCTTGTGAAAGATCCTGATTATGTGAAAACCCGAATTGAGTTTCAAGGTAAAAAACCGTTATGCTTGATTGTGGTAGCCGAAAAAATTAAAGATACCGACTTATTTTCGGAATTACCACAACAAAGCGATTATGATAGCATTTGGAGTGCTAAAGATAGCGAATCTAGAACGTCTTCGACGGATAATGTTTCCACCTTGAGAACCCTATACAGAGAGAAGATTCCATTGAATGTGCGAAACACTGTGTACCAAATTTATTATAAAATCCGATATCGTAGAACAAATTATAGGGGTTTTGCCAAGGTGCATAAAGAATTCGTAGATAAATTAGATTTTTGACTTGGTTCAAGATTGAGAATCAATTGAAAAAATATAGCGCTCTGTAAACCATAGCTATAGTAGAGCATCTCCATTAAATACTTCAAATTTTTTGTCCACATGTGGATTACCAATTGCATGTTTTATTTGCAGGTAAAATTAAACGATCCGATGGTAATTACGCTGCAGCGGTGCAAGCAGTTAGGCTGTCTTAATCAAGATGAACGATTGTGCAGTTTTTAAATACTATGAATTCAAAAGAGAAAAATAAAAAAATGAAGTCCGAACGAACCGTATTTGTTTCTGGTAAGTTTGAAATTCTCCATCCAGGGCATTTGAGATTATTTCGTTTTGCACTCGAATTAGGTGATCGATTGGTAGTTGGAGTATTGAGTGATCGCCTTGCTGAACAGGTAACGGATACTCATGTTGTGCCGGAAGATTTGCGGTTAGAGGGGGTTCAAAGCAACAGCGGTGTCGATGAAGTTATCTTCATTGACAAGCCGGTCGAAGAAGTGATTGAAGATCTCCGTCCCGATTATGTCGTTAAGGGTAAAGAGCATGAGAATAGCTTCAACGTAGAACTTGAGGCGGTTAAGAGCTATGGTGGTCGGCTGGTATTTAGTTCCGGAGAGGTTGTTTTTTCTTCTTTGGATTTAATACGTAAAAATCTAACTGAAGTTCGTCCAAAAGTGGCTAACGTCCCGCAACAGTATCTGGACCGACACGGAATCCAAACAAAAGATCTTGCCAAAATAATCCGTTGTTTCTCAGAACTCAGCGTATGTGTGATTGGCGATCTAATTGTAGATGAATATATCACATGTACTCCACTTGGAATGTCACAGGAGGAACCGAATATTGTAGTAACACCCATAGACTCAAAGCGTTATATAGGAGGAGCCGGTATAGTTGCAGCGCACGCAGCTGGATTGGGAGCAAAAGTACATTATTTCGGTGTATCTGGTGAAGATAAAGTTGGTCTTTTCGCCCAAGAGAAGCTAAGTGATTACGGAGTGGAGGCCCATCTTATTAAAGATGAAAGTCGACCAACCACCCTTAAAAAACGTTACCGAGCTCAGGATCAAACCTTATTACGAATCAGTCATCTACATCATGATTCTATAGATAACAACTTACAAAAGTTGATGTTCCAGAAGATCGAGAAGATCATATCAGATTGTTCCCTTTTAGTATTTTCAGATTTTAATTATGGATCCCTACCTCAAACTTTGGTAGATAAGCTTATAATTAAAATGAGGCGACCAGATCTAATTATGACTGCTGATAGTCAAACTTCTTCACAGACGGGTGATGTTAGCAGATTTAGAAACATGGGACTTCTAACGCCAACAGAACGTGAGGCTAGGATCGCTCTACGCAACCAACAAGATGGTTTGGTAGTGCTTTTAGAAAAGTTAAGGGAGCGGTCTCAGGCAAATAATATCATCCTGAAGCTTGGCAGCGAAGGAGCATTACTTTACATACAAGAACAAGATAATTTGCCACAGATAGATCGTATTTCGGCACTCAACTCATCGCCCAGAGACATTATGGGCGCGGGGGATTCAATGCTCATTGGTACTTCTATGGCTTTAGCAACACCTGATATAAATCCATGGGCTGCAGCTTTATTAGGGAGTATCTGTGCTGCTCACCAAGTTAGTCAGGTAGGAAATATCCCTCTCAATCCCGACGAAATTATCCGGGAGCTAGAAGCTTAAATTTATAAAAGATGAAAAATAAATCTATCCAGGCTGTTAAAAAACTAATTGGCCAATTGCCATCACGTAGAAAACGGCATCTTTCTCTATTGGCTATACTAATAGTGGCCGGGGCATTAGCTGAGATTGTCAGTCTCGGATTAATTGTGCCTTTCTTGGCTTTCTTGATTGATCCATTGCAAGCATTACAGGTACCGATAATTGCGAGAATCTCGGATAATTTCGATCTTGGTGATCCCAATGATCTGCGCTGGAAGTTCACACTATTATTTGCAGTTGCTGCAATAGTGTCAGGCGCAATACGCTTAGCCGTAATAGTAGCGACTGCTAGAATTGCCTTTGGTATCGGCTTTGAAATTGGAAGTGAAATTTACCGGAAGACTATGTATCAGCCTTATGCAGTGCATATATCCAGAAGTAGTAGCGACATAATCGGAGGTCTCGATAAGGTTGAGCCATTAGTATGGATACTCTATGGTTTGCTTAGTGCTGCAAGCGCACTACTAGTATCTGTTCTTATTTTCTTCACTTTGATGATTATCAATCCAACATTTACTGCTCTCACTGTAGTTGTACTGGGAGGAGTTTATGCAGCTTTAATGCGCGTTATGAAAAAACGACTGGAGACGAATGCTCAAACCATCAGTAAGGCTTTGAATGAGCGAATCAAAATTACTCAGGAAGGCCTTGGTTCGATTCGAGATATATTACTTGACCATTCACAACAGTACTTCATCAATCGCTTTAGTCAATCTGAGCGAAAATTTCGACTAGCACAAGCATTCAACTGGACAGTCGGGCCAAGTCCACGATTTGTGGTGGAAGCCCTTGGCATGGTATTGATTGCAAGCTTTGCCTATATGTCAGTGACGGCATCAGGTGAGATCACTACTGTGCTACCGGCGCTTGGTGCTATGGCACTGGGAGCACAGCGATTATTGCCTAACTTACAGTTAATTTATATTGGCATAACAAATCTTAGAGGTCAGGAGCAGACCGTAATTGATGTAATTGAATTGTCCAATCAGCCTATTGATGAAGAAAGCCAAAAAAATTTGAATCCATTAAAATTTGATCATTCGTTGAATTTTGAAAACGTCTTTTTTCAGTTTGATTCACATTCCCCCATGGTGCTGAAAGAGCTCAGTTTTTCAATTGCCAAAGGCGATCGACTCGGTTTCACAGGTCCCACCGGAAGTGGGAAAAGCACTACAATAGATCTATTAATGGGATTGCTTATACCAAGCTCAGGACAGATATCTGTCGATAACATAACTCTGGCTGGAAAGGCACTTTTGGAGTGGCAAAAGAATATCGCACATGTACCACAGGATCTTTATCTTATTGATGCTACTTTTGCAGAAAATATAGCCTTCTGCGTACCACAGAGTGAAATAGATTTAGAACGCGTAAAGAAAGCTGCCAAATCCGCTCACATCCATGATTTTATTGTCAATAGCTCAGCTGGTTATCAAGGTCTTGTGGGTGAAAGAGGCATACAGCTTTCTGGTGGACAGCGACAACGAATAGGAATAGCTAGAGCGCTGTATAAGAGGACACCTGTATTAGTGTTTGACGAAGCAACGAGTGCTCTTGATACAGATACAGAAAAAGCGGTGATGTCATCGATTGAAGAGATCGGTCGAGATATAACCATCATCATGATCGCGCATCGGGTTTCAACGCTGAAACATTGTGATCGCATATATCGATTGGAGCATGGAAGAATTACTAAAAATATGGAAGCTGCATCCATTTAATCAAGAATCTTCTCTATCTAATATCAAGTGGCTTTTATTTAAGGAGTAAAATAATTCAATGGAACATTCTCAATACTTCTCAGAATATTTCGATACTATTTCCTCTACCCTGTGTTCAATAGACACATCTCGATTGGCAGAGGCAGCCGATATAATATGGCAATGCTCACGAACGGGTAAAAAGGTAATAGTGGTGGGTAACGGGGGCAGCGCGGCAATGGCAAGCCACGTTGCTGTGGACCTTACCAAGGCGGCGGGCGTGCGTGCTGTCACATTCAATGACGCGGACTTATTGACATGTTTTGCGAACGACTATGGCTACGAAGAATGGGTAGTCGAGGCACTGAATGCTTACGCAGATGCCGGTGATGTAGCCATCTTGATCAGCAGTAGCGGGACTTCCCAAAACATAGTCAGGGGAGTGGATCGAGCAAAACATTTGGGGTTAAAGACAATTACTCTTTCTGGATTTTCTGAAAAAAACGATCTGCGTAATAGGGGGGATATTAATTTTTGGTTAGATAGTACTTCTTATAATATTGTTGAAATGACGCACCACATCTGGCTTCTTGCCATTGTTGATTACTTGATTCAAGCCAATTCACATTTTATAGACGAAAAATAGCTTGGCTATGAAGTCTATCTTATTAGCCGCTGGTGTTGGTGAAAGGCTAAGACCATTTACAAATGTTCTTCCGAAATGCTTAATGCCCATAAACGGGGTGCCATTACTAGAATATTGGCTCGCTTCAGTGCATCAATTGGATATTCACGATGTGCTAGTAAATGTGCATTACAGACCATCTGACGTCATTGATTTTCTATCCAGACCTAGATTTTTGAACTGGGTAACCTATGTAGAAGAAAATTATCTATTGGGCACAGCTGGTACTATAAGGGCAAATCAGGATTTTATTGGAGATTCTTCCTGCCTTTTGGTGCATGCAGATAACTGGTGCTGTTGCAATTTCCGATCATTTCTTAATTATCATTTATTCGATAGGCCAGGTGATACCTTAATTACCATGATGACCTTTACTAGTGACGACCCACAATCCTGCGGAATAGTAGAAACTGATGCCGACGGCGTTGTTATTCGTTTTCATGAGAAAGTCAAAAGACCACCTGTCAATAAAGCAAATGCTGCAGTATATTTAATTGAACCAGAGGTTATAGAATGGATTAATGAGAACAAAAATGTAAGCGACTTTAGCACTGAGGTTATTCCTCGGTTCATCGACAATATAGCAACCTGGCATAATCACTCAATACATAGAGATATTGGAACTATTGACTCTCTCTTAAGGGCTCAGCAAGACCTCAAGCCAACTCTACTTTGGCCTGAGAAAGATGAATGGCAAATTTCTTTTGATAATCATGATATCCATCGAATGATAAGCGAGATTGATAATTGACTCCAATGTATCCTGAAAGAATAGTTGTAATAGGTTCGAATTCATTTTCGGGGGCAACTTTTGTGCGTTATTTGCTGGAAAAAGGACATAAGGTAACTGGAATTAGTAGGTCGCCAGAATACCATGATGTGTTTCTTCCATATAAATGGTTAGAAGAAGAATTAGATAATTTTCAATTTAAACAAGCTGATTTGAATCATGATCTAGAAAAAATCATAAAAATAATTGAAAACAACAAACCAAGCTTCATTGTTAATTTTTCTGCTTTGGGTATGGTGGCTGAAAGTTGGAAAAAACCAGGGGACTGGTACCAAACTAATATCGTTGCACAAGTAAAGCTACATGATCAACTACGACAATATGACTTCATAAAAAAGTATATCCACGTAACAACTCCTGAAGTTTACGGCAGTACTGGAGGTTGGGTATCCGAGAGTTTTGATTTTCATCCAAGCACACCGTATGCAATTTCTCGTGCAGCATGTGATATGCATTTAAAAAGTTTTTTTGATGCTTATAAATTCCCTGTTGTTTTTACTCGGTCGGCTAACGTATATGGTCCTGGTCAGCAGCTATATCGCATCATTCCTCAGACAGTTTTGTGCGCACGATTAGGCAAGAAGCTCTCTCTTCATGGCGGTGGTTTATCTGAAAGATCATTTATTCACATGAATGATGTGTCAGATGCAACATATCATATCGCAATGAAAGCAGAAGTTGGACAAACGTACCATATATCAACTAAAAGAATGATTAGCATTGCTGATCTGGTGAAAAAGATCTGCGAGACAATTAACGTCAAGTACACAGACCTAGTTAAAGAGACAGAAGAAAGATTAGGAAAAGACCAATCGTATATGCTTAATTCAGATAAGTTGCGCAGGGAACTGGGGTGGAAAGATACAATT
>Ga0310122_10001367_pt1 | contig 15636 bp, 13 predicted proteins | sample CB6_Bottom_1051__FD_203503 | JGI IMG/M metagenome (GOLD analysis project Ga0310122, IMG submission 203503) | Marine microbial communities from Western Arctic Ocean, Canada - CB6_Bottom_1051 | ecosystem: Environmental > Aquatic > Marine > Oceanic | place: Canada: Western Arctic Ocean | collected...
ATGGTCGAGGACAAGAAATACTGGAACAACGTGAAAATATTAAGTTGAGCACCTTGGCCATGCGGCGACAATTGCATTACGATAGACAATCAAAGCTGGTAACCCAGATGAGCTAATGTGTCTCTTACATCAGAGCTAACTTTGTCCAAGAAGGTTTGACGACGTACAGTGACTAATATCTCACTTTTCCTTGCATATCTTAAAAAATACGTAAGCCAATAAACATTTGTTTCTGACGGGGTATAACAATGTTATGCCCCGTCAGCTTCAGTGGCTTAGAGAAAATGCTTTGTCCCTAACCCTTGCTTAATCGTAAACCTTTAGCACTGCCTTCGAAAATTCAATTTCACGAATATTCTTTCTAAACAAATCTCCGAGCTTAGTCAGATCATCATCTATCTTCGTTCCAGGGTTAAATAATTTTATATGCGGTTGAAAATTCCTTGCACCGAACGCATTTTTCCAGTCTGTGGTATTCTTTCGAAATGCTTTATCGAAGACTGGTTCAAATTTATAAACTGATCGTCGAAGTTTAAGAATTTCATCTATAGCCGTGTTTCTCTTGGTCAATCTGATTCCTACGCTCCTGCTACTCGGGACTTGATCAGCCCGAGGGTTTTCACCACCAGGGGCAAGGACCATAAACCTTGTCTCCTCTGTATTTACCTCTATGGTTACATATGATGTTGAGATTTTGAGACCTGGCATACGTCTTTTGCCATGATAGAGAGTTAAGTGCATTCCCCTCTGAATATTTTCCTGGGGGACGGCACAATCATTAGCTAAGAAGTTTCTAATTTGATTCTCTGATCCGTGTGACAAATAGAGCAGGTAAAAAATGCTGGGCGGATCAGTTCTCTTCTTGTTCATCATTCCTCGTTACCATCTAGATACCAGAAATGTCAAAAAGCAAAACAGCGATAGGGTCTAATCAGCTTTGGCTTCAAAACGGTCTTCTGGTTAATTTTTAGTGCCGCTTGTATTATTAAAGATGTTTAGTTTGGCAAACCTATCCCTGAATATGCAATCTCATATATGGTTCTCGTCGCATCATCAACAACATACATCGTTGTCTCTTTAAACTTACTTTTCGCTAGTTCATTAACGGCTATTCCCGCTGCCAACTCTAACGGCCATTTATATATGCCTGTACCCATCGAAACAAAGGCAATACTCTCAACATCGACCACTTGATTATAAAAGCTTAAAGCACTGCGATAAGCTCCAGCGAGTTCTTCTTTTTCCTTCGCCGCCCCCTCAATGTAACGCGGACAAACAGTATGAACTACATATTTAGCAGAGAGGTTAAATGCGGGTGTAATTACGGCCTCGCCGGGTTTTAATGGCCCGAGGAGCTTAGCTGCTTTTTCAAGTTCACTCCCGGCCGCCTTATGAATAATTCCTGAGATACCACTGCCAGCAAGAAGAGATGGGTTCGCAGCCAGGACAATAATCTCAGCTCCACTCTGCAAAATATCACCGAGATGAATGTTAATACTAATGACTCCGTAGATTTTCAGAGTTGATTAACGAGACAACGTCGGCAAACAAATCAATTCGAGCCTCTGAGAAATCAACAACCTGTCGAGCAAAGCTTTGTGTTAGCTTCTCAGTATTAGACTGGACAAGGCGTGGTGGAAACGGTGAATCGACTGCTTTTTCAATAAGATCAGTTCTGGTGCGGTGATACGATATCTTAGTGGAGAGATATTCCCAAAGGCAAAGCCAGTGACCATTGGCTTGTTTCTTGGTCAACCCTAGATAAAAAGCTTCAGCCATCCACTGTTTTTGTGCTTGATCCTTATTTACAGCGGCGTGTATTTTAACGAGCCTAAGTTTGCTTCTAATTTTCTTTAATAACTCAGACTCTTTGGACACAACCCAATTTCTGTAGATGTCATGAAGTTCCATGTCATAATTATCTAACCAGTTCATTGAGTCATGATAGTTACCGCCGTTAAAAACATGGCTGCGCCAATTGAAAACTCTTTTGACATAGTCTTCTAGTGTTCTTTTTTCTTTGTTGCAGAGGGGTGGCCAGTAAAACAACGACGAGGCCGTTTCACTCGCGCTTTTATTATCTTGTACTGCACCTCCAACGATAAAATCCCATGGAAAACAATACATTTGATCCCATAAAAGGCCACTCAACAAGTTCGATGATCTATAACAACAGCCAAAAATTTCGTCGGCCAGATCGATTAACTTAAGGGCTTTGCTCTCATCACACTTATAATTATTGGAATTTTCAGGCTCGTGCTTATTCATGGCGCAATGCCAAAAGAGCCAATCACAGATAGCCGTAGATAGAAAATACAGCTTAACCAGTTCGGGCGGGTAATCTTGGACCCAAAGCCATCCATTTTTCGGCTGATTTGTGTCTCGGATATCTATTGGTGTGATGTTAGACATGGATTTAGATTACGATAATTATACTTGTGCCATCATGTAAGTATTAGATAAAGAACCGCAGCAATAAAGATTAGCCAGAAAACAGCCATAAACCCAAAGCTGAGCAGACTCATAATAATACCAATAACCAGAGGCAGCCATATTGGTATCGTTATCACTATAAAAATAATTGCGACGATCTCTAGCATATAAGCTCAGACAAAAAGGCCAAATCGTTCGTCCAGAATAGTATGTATAGGGTGCAGATGGAACCATCCTCGTGTAAGGGGGTGTACTGGCTGGGCGGTTACTAGGAAATAGGGGCGGGTGCAGCTATCTAGGGCTGAAGAGCCTGAGGATAGGCATTGGACTGTAACGGTTGTGGAGCCTGATTAAGGCTTTGTTCATGTTCCTGAGGCAGCGATAACTCTGCTTGAGGCTGGATCTTGATAATCGCAGCCTCGAATTATTAGTTACTTAGCCTGTGATTGATAATCGTAGTAGCCACTGACAGGGATCATTAGATGAGCATTTGGGGTGTCTGGAAACATGGCGTAGGGTCCTCCTTCGTTAAAGTCGCTGCCAAACGCACTCAAGGACGATGGATCTTTAGGCATGAGCATTAAGTGCGCCCCGGATTCTATCCAATTTTGCGGATCGGATTCGGTCTCATGCAAAACCATTGGAGTGGTATTGTCTTCTCCTACATCGCCGTGAAGCATCCAAAGATAAACATCCCTTTCAATCACAGGTGGCTGTCCTGACATGTACTGCGTCAACCAATTAAGGCCAACGCTGTCCATGCATAGCGGCATCGCCTCGTGAGCGCTTGCCCATCCCGACTCTGGCTCGCTGCGGGGATTAGCTGAACGGCAATACCATTCATTACTGCCTTGTCGCAGAACATCACCATTTGCATCAAGTATCGTCGCCGCATCGCCAATGAAGCTTGGGGCAGCAGTTGAGTAAGCGGAAATTTTCCATTCCGCTGACGAGTGTGAAAGGGTATCCTCTTGCTTTAGCGCATCGCTACATCCAGCGATCCCTAGAAGCAATCCAATTAGCGTACACTTCCGCATAAAATTATTCATTCGTTGTTCCTTATTTTCTGTCCAAGTAATAGCACTTCAGTTGATAATCAAAAGATACTCGGTTTAGTGTCAGGAAACACCAGAAATGGCTACTTGTTCGTCCAGCATAGTATGTATAGGGGTGCAGATGGAACCATCCTTGTGCAAGGGGGTGTACCCCGGGGGTGGGGTAATTCCGGGGAGGTTTGTGGAAAACAGGGGGGGGCAATTGTGTTCATCATTGCAGTTTCGTGTGGGGGTTATGTGGGGGTTATGTAGTGGTAAAAAACGCCCTAAGAATTGTATTTTAGGCGGGTAGGTAGGCGGGTATTTAGATAAATAAGAGATAAGTTATTGATTATAAAGGCTGTTCAAGTCCGGCCTTTGGCACCAATCTTTCGTAACATCCTGACCGCTCCCAGTTATCCAATCCCAGTAAATATTTTGCCTATATACCATATAGTTGTAGTACCCTGCCCGTTACCGTAAGTTTCAATACTATTATTTACGATGGGTATTTTAATGGGTATATGCCTAAGAAAGCGAAAGACCTCTCTGCTAATTTCTACTTTGGTTTCTTCGCAGTTGTTAATTGTGGGTGTTTTAGGCCACGCTGCAGAAGCGCCGGCTAGCGATGGATCACGGGATAGCATCAATGCACGAGCTGATTATTTCCGATTGAACAACCAATACGAACCACCACCAGGTGAAGCTCTGCATCACTACACGGCGGGATTCGCTAAGATTCTCTGCTCCGCTGTCTTTGTCACGGGTCTCGATCCGGTCGATGCTGCGGCCAATGTGGGTGGTTTTATTTCTCCATTCGATCAGCGTCATCATGTGGTCAACACTCGCATTGACCGCGTACGCGAAGAAGTCTCTCTCGTTTTACTCGATGATGTGGTGAGGACCGCCAGGCGTTATGACAATCAAGGTTGTGTGGCACATTCCTTAGGAGAGAACAGTATTGAATTCACTCCATCAGCCGTCGAAGCAGACCTGCCACCGGCACATTCCACACCCTGGCCAATGGGCGATGTCATAGACCAAGATGCCTGGCCGAGCGGAGTGGACATCGAGTTGGTGCAACGTGCGCTTGATACCGGATTCGGTCTCCCGGAAGCTCGTACGCTGGGTCTGGTAGTTACGTATCAAGGGCGTGTTCTCGGTGAACGTTACAGTGACGAAGTCGACATACACACACCTTTGGAAAGTTGGTCCATGACCAAGAGCCTCACCGGTACACTAATGGGAATTTTGATTCAGCAGGGTGAATACGAACTCTGGCAGAATGCACCTGTTCCAGAATGGCAGGAAAACCCGAATGATCCGCGTCAGGAGATTCGTATCGGCGACATCATGCGCATGTCCAGTGGCATTATGATTAACGCGCCTTCCGATCCGGACTATGACACTAGTACTTATGCTGATCATTTTTACCTCTACACCGGCGGCGCTAATCAGTACAAATACGCAGCGACCCGCCCCGCAGAGTATCCCCCCAACACGATTGGTCGCTATCGTAATACCGATCCAGTGTTAACCAGTTATTTGATCCGTCTTGCAGTAGAAGGTCGGGGTGAGGATTACCACAGCTTTCCGCAACGGAATCTGTTCGACAAACTGGGTATTCGGACTGCGCTTATCGAGACAGATACCTATGGCAATTTTCTTGGACAAGGCCTTGCATTCATGTCAGCACGGGATTGGGCCAAACTAGGAAACTTATATTTGCAGGACGGCGTCTGGAATAGGGAAAGATTGCTGCCCGAGGGCTATGTGGAGTATGCCAGCACCACTGCACCTGCCTGGATAACAGATGGCCGACCGGTGTATGGCGGCGCCTTTTTCTGGGTGGACAATGAAGTAGGCGATGATGGAATGCCACCATCATTTTCTATGCGCGGTGCTGGTGGTCAGTCCACGACAATCATTCCGAGTCACGAACTGGTGGTAGTGCGCATCGGAAAATACACTGGTGCCTCAGAGGGAGGTGAAGCCCTGCAAGAGATGTTACCACTGTTGTTGGATGCAGTACCTAAAGTGCGATAGTGGTGACGGTACCTTAAATGTTAAAGTCCGGCCTTCGGTACCATTTTTACGTAACATCCCGCACCATCCCGTAGTGAAATCATCTCAGGAAACCCTAGTATTATCGTAATCACACATGGTTGGTCTACTTCTCGGAAGGGCAGTATCACGGCTAGATCACAAATTAGAAAGTTAATGCGCGGGAAAGACGCAACCCCGTTTTATAGATAGGAAAAGATGCATACAGCACGATTCTGTGTTTGTAGCGGCTATTAAGAAGAAAGAGGAGGGTTGTGTTGAGGAGGGGTTTCATAGGAACTCTCAAAAATACCTAACCGTTTGTCCAGAATAGTATGTAATAGTCCAATATGGAACCAAATAGGGCAAGTGGGGGTGCCCCGGGGGTGGGTGCGAGCTAGGCGGTTACTGGGCTTATCTAAGAGGCTCTAAGTGGCGATATAAGAGCGATGCAACCCTACTTAAGGACTAAGGCCGGCTGGACAGAGAATCGCCGCACTGAGCTATCTACCAAAGCAGACTACTGTCGAGCGCCAGCAAAAATTTATGGGTATGTATTTGGATATGTACAGAATTTATAATGGCTGTAAGGCTTTATTTACGGGGGAATATGGCGGAGAGGGAGGGATTCGAATATCTATTTATTTATCTTTTATATCAGTGGGTTACGGAAGCTATACTCGGTTTTCTCTCATGGTATCCAACTCAGTATCCAACTTGATACAAAAACTTCAGGTTTTTTGCTCCCCCACCCATAAAACACCAAAACCCCATTCTCCAGCCCCACCCCCGGGGCACCCCCCGTTTTCTCAGATAACAGCAGGTACCTCTATATATACTAATCTGGACGAACGATTTGGTTAATTTTTGGTATGCGCAGCGCGCCTATTGGGAACTGGTTTCGAGGGGCAAAAATTTTTTTGCAAAAAAGCGGACGTTGGGTAATCGCTTGATTTCACGCTCGCTTATGACTGCATTCGGCCAGGAGCGGACACTTAATCTTCCTGTGAATCCGGCGGAGCCAGCCGTTTCAATTCCTCAATCCAATGCGATTTGCATGACGAATAACTTCTCCTATGCTCGATCTACCGACCGGCGTCCTGCGGTGACGTGGTCGCGGACGCCACGCGCAGGGCCACCAGCTCTGGCGGCGTACGATCTCGGCCCAGGCCGGGCAGCCCGCGAACCGTGATTGCGATGTACTGGGTGCCGTCGAGCAGATAGGTAATCGGCGGCCCGATGGCGCGGCCAGGCAGCGGCACCTCCGCGACCACGTCACCGGTCAGCTTGTCGCGTGCCACCAGTAGAAACTCTCCCTCTGCATTCGGCGCAGACTGGCCCGAGAACAACAGCGTCTTCGTGAGGAGGACCTGGTCCCTCCCGCTCCCGAGCGGTGGAAGGTCCAAACCGGCGAGCGCCGGGTGATTGCGGACTTGCTCCGGCCCTATCCCATTGGCCTGCTGCCAGAGGACCTCGCCTTTGTTGAGATCGATCGCTGTGATGCGCCCGTACGGGGGCTTGAACAGTGGAAGATCGCGCGGACCCGGCGGCCGCCCACCGTCACGAACGTAGTTCAGCGTGGCGTCGCTCGACTCCCGGACATTACGTGGGTGTGCCGCAGCGGCAGGGACAGACAAGCCTTTGATGGTCCCTCCACTGCCCGAGGGCACATACAGAACGCCGGTGTCAGGGTCGACCGCTGCGCCCGTCCAGTTCGCGCCGGCCAGCAGCATGAGGGTCCCGTTCAATGTATTCGCCCCCTGGCCGGACAGAGATGGTGGCGTGAACAGCGGACCGTAGCGATACGCTTGGAGGATCTCGATCGCCTCCTGACGTAGCTCCGGCGTGAAGTCGATCAGCTCATCGATCGTGACATCCTGGCGGTCGAAGGGTGGCGGCTTAGTAGGAAACGGCTGCGTCGGTGACGCACGCTCGCCCGGAATGTCAGACGCGGGCACTGGCCGTTCCTCGATCGGCCAGACCGGCTCGCCGGTCACGCGGTCGAAGACGAAGACGAACCCGTGCTTGGTCACCTGCGCGACCGCGCGGATCGGCCGTCCGTCGACAGTGATATTGATGAGGTTCGGGGCGGCGGGCGGATCGAAATCCCACAGGTCGTGATGCACGAGCTGGAAGTGCCAGACGCGCTTGCCGGTTGCCGCCTCGAGTGCGACGAGGCTGGTCGCGAACAAGTTGTCGCCGGGCCGGTGTACGCCGTAGAGGTCATTCGTGCCCGTCGCGACTGGCAGGTACACGTAACCCAGCTCCGCGTCTGCGCTCATCGGTGTCCAGACGTTGGTGTTGCCCGTGTACTCCCACGACCCATCCTCCCACGTCTCGTTTCCGAACTCCCCTGGTTGCGGAATGGTGTGGAACGTCCACAGCAGCTCCCCGGTCCGCACGTCAAAACCCCGGACATGTCCGGGCGGCTGCTCCTTGTAGCTGGGCTGGTCGGACACGGCTGACCCGACAACCACCACGTCTCCCACGATCATCGGCGGCGAGGTGATGGAGTAGTTGATCGGTGGAGGGTCTCGCTTGGCCCGCGGGATGCCGACCATGAGGTCGACCCGTCCGTTCTCGCCGAAATCACCGCGCGGCTCGCCGGTCTCGGCATCGACGGCGAGCAGGTACGCGTCGCCGGTCCCCCACACCAACCGCGCCTCCCGGCCATCGGACCAATAGGCCAGGCCGCGGTTGCTGAAGCCGAGCATCATGATCGGAATGCCCGACGCGTAGCTCCTGGGGTCGTAAGTCCAGAGAGTCTCGCCAGTCGTCGCGTCGATGGCGGCGGCCTGAGACAACGGCGTCGAGATATACAGAACCCCGTCGACCATCAGAGGGGCGGCTTTCAGGCCCGAAATCTGCACCGTGTCGACATCATTGGGCACCTGTAGGTTCGGATACTCTTGCGTCAGCCGATCAAGATCGAACTGCCCGTCGACCGACCGCCACCTCCAGGCGACCTGGAGATCTGCGACGTTGTCCTTGTCGATCTGATCGAGCGGCGAGTATTTGGTGCTGCCGGTATCGCCACCAAAAAAGCGCCACTCGCCGTTCTGGGCGCCGTCCTGAGCGTGGGCGGGAACGATGCCCAAGCACGCGATCAGAACGAGGTCTCGGCAGATCATCGATGCGGACTTGAAGGACATGCCTCGGTATCTTTTCGACTCGACCCTCGGCCCGGGCTTTGTGCAGTTCTTCGACATTGCTTACCCCTCCTATCTGCCAGCTACGACTGCCACCCCTTCAATCTCGATGAGCGCGGTGTCGGAGTACAGCGATTCCACACCGATCAGTGTCGTAGTCGGGAGATTGTCTTCGTTAAAACCATTGTTCTGTCGAGCGACTCCGAGAACTACCGCGTCGCCCGGTTGATTGTGCGTCGTCAGACCCTTTTGGACAAAGCTCGCTCAATCTAAGAGGCACATCAGCTCATCCAGGTTAATAATCCAGCCTGCCTATCGTAATACATCTGTCGACGCATCGCCAAGGTGTTGATCTTAATCCTTTCACGTTGTTCCAGTATTTTATGTCCACGTCCATAATATATATCCGCAGGCGTCAGGTTATCCAGTGACTCATGATATTGCTCATGATTGTAGTAGTTCACGAATCGCTGTCAGCCTAAGTCGGATAAAAGACAGCTTTCGATGGGGGGGATTTTTTCTTCTTCTATCTGGTTTTAAGTGCTTACCCACTGCTTACCCAAAATACAGACAATAAAAAGCACCTATCGATAAATCTTTAAGTGCTTTATATTAATGTGTTATGTGGTAGCTATGGGTACTACTGAATAGTGACCATAAAACCTTGTTATATATAGGTATTTATATTATTAAATTTAAAGGTACCCCCAAAAGTACCCCCAAATGTTTTCGTCACCCTAGCTTTTGACCTCCACCCCTTTTCTCACCCACCGCCCATTCAGCAGACCCACCCCCGGGGTACCCCCCCTTAACTCAGGATGGTTCCATCTCACCCCTATACATACTATTGTGGACGAACGATCCGCTAACCAGACAAGAAGAAGAAACCATGCAAGATTTCGCCAACTACAGAACAAGCACCGATTTAGGAGCCTCTAGAGCCTACAGTGCCGCCTGGTCACCAGATATTCCCAGTCTTATCTTTGGGGTTCTTCTAGGTGTCGCTGCGTGTCTGGTGGGGCTAAAGGTAGTCCAGACTAAAGCGGATCAAGCAGTATTTATTGAGGCTCCAATAACTGTTGAAGAGGTAGTTGAGAAGCCTTTAGAGTTTGATTTTTATGACGCACTTAAAACCTATGTGGTTTTGCCTAGGACTTATGATTAGCTACTACTTCATCGGAAAGAGGATTGAATGTTTAGCTTTATAGGAAAAGCGTTTGCCTCCCTACTTTTTCTGTTCTGGTTTCCTATCGGGCTGATGGCCTGGTTTACTCACTTGTATGCATGTTTTTCGGATGACCGCTGGGAATTTCTAATCGCAGGCGCCATTATGTTGCCGATAGCTGTCATACATGGGACGCCACTTTATTCCTCATTCCACATTAAGCTGGTGAGATACAGCCAATTTTATGTGCTATAACTAAACCTTACTGCTAAGGAGGGTTCCATTATGAAATCTTGGTTAGCATGCTTCTTTTGTCTTATGGTAATTGCGACACCAGCTTTTCCAGCTGATAACGAACAAATGACTTCCATGCAGTCAACACCGGAAGAATTCAAAGAATTCAGCCAGGTAATGCAGGGTCGGTGGATATCCGAAATCATCTGGATAAACGACTGGCCTGGATTCGGTAAGAGAGGTGACTCTGTAACCGGCTATGTAGAATACCAAATAGGTGAGGGCGGCAAAGTGATAAACGGGCGGTATTATGCGGGTCCAGGTTCAGCAACAGTTCTCATATACTACGATGTAGGAAAAAAACAAATTCTTGAACATCAGGTTTCTTCCGGTGGAAATGTCTGGGTTAACATTATCTACAAAGAAAACGGCGAGTGGAATTATAAAATCACGGGTAGCACAGGTGACGGAAAAAAAATCACAGGATCAGCAATTAGATACATTTCAGACCAAGGACAAACCCATAGATGGATTGGGGAAATGTTTATTGACGGCGAGGAACTTGATCCTTTACGCGACTCATTTCGCAGAATAGGTGACTGATAGATACTTCTGATAGCTTCAGGGAATTACACGATATGGTTTGACGACGTACACTAGGTCAAGTGGCGGTATGAGCTGGCTGGAGCACAGGGCTCTCAAGATAAGCAGATCAACAAATTAAAAGGGAAAGCGGTATGAGTAAGCAATACAAGCACCTTTATTTGATAACTAAAATATTCTTACCTTTGGCGGCACTGCTCAGTGCTTCAACAGGCGCTTTGTCGCAGTCGGCTGAAGCACCGACTTATTACGGGGATGCCCTTGATGCATTAAGTCGTAACTGTGCCGAATGCCATCGGCCGGAAGGTCCAAATCTGGGCGGGGTGCAAGCACCGTTTTCTGTCCTGAATTACGAACAAGCAAAAATTTGGGCACCGTTTATATCCCTGCGACTAAAAGACGGGTCGATGCCTCCTTGGGGAGCGCACCAACAACATCAGGGAACTTTCAAGAACGAGCGTTATATATCTGATAAGGATAAGCAGCTTCTGATCAGCTGGGTTGAGGCTGGTGCACTTGAAGGTGATGCCAAGGATCAGCCTACTGCAGATGAACTCGCTCTTAGCGCACCGGCGAACGAGCCTACACTAGCACCGGACGGATCGATGTGGTGGATGGGAGTGCCCGATGCGACAGTTGCCTTTGCTGACCCGGTGCAGGTATGCGAAGAAGCATCAGATTGGCAACCTACGATACTCATGCACCGTACCGGCGGTGATTTAAGCAAGCATCAATGGGCTCAAGCATCAGAGATCCGGCCCGGCAGCTCCACAATGCACCACGGGACTTCCAACTATCTGGGGGTAGCCGTTCCTGGTCGAGGCCCTCAAATCTATCCAGATGGATGGGGCTTTCTTGTACCCGCAGATCCATTTATTACCCTTAATATGCACTATGCCAAGCAGTCAGGTCCTGGCACTGCTGTGGAAGATAACACCGTTGGCGGTTTCCTCTTCTATGAGCCTGGTGACGTAATCGATTACGTGGTTCAAAACACGATTCCAATGAACAGGGACATTGTGATTCCACCAGGCGATCCCAACTACATGGCGACGCACGAGCACACGATCGAGGAAGACATTCTCCTGCTTGCACTGGCCCCTCATTCTCACTATCGCGGCAAGGCCGTCAAGATTGAGCTGCAACTCCCAGGGGTTGATGAGCTGGAAACCCTGCTCTGGGTGCCCGACTATGACTTCAACTGGCAATTCCACTACGAGTACGAGGAACCGAGATTCCTGCCAGCCGGCTCGAAATATCATGTGACCTGGTGGTTTGATAACTCCGCTGAAAACCCAGCGAACCCCGATCCTGCGGCCGAAGTTCGATGGGGCCCTCGATCATCAGATGAAATGATGAACGCCCGCTATTACTTCACCAAGGCAGAGCCGCAGGGGATCGTCGTGGGAGAGCCTATTTCCGAATCCCTGCTTGCTCAGGCCCGACGGGCAGAACAATATTACCGAGGACAGTATGCAGGGTGGGAAACGGAAAACATTAGTGAATTGTGCGGATCACAGCTAGCACCCTAGAAAACACGGTCCAAATACGTTAATTCTCAGCCTAAAAATTACAAAGAGTTCTATCCAGTAGAACTCTGATATCTTCTTCTACTTAACAAGGAACTTGCTATGTATTCCAAGTTCAGACTGACGATTGTATTTCTTTGTGCTGGTCTTCTTTCCTCTGCTATAGCAGATAACCAGGATTCGAAAACAGTGCTACCCATCAAAATCAGTAAAGGCGATGCAGCAGGAATGCTCTTTCAGCGCGACGATGCGACAGCAACTACACATGCTGATGGTCATCAGACTGTAAGCGTCACTTCGATGGCTAGTAGCGATGGAAAATTTTATAGTGGCATGTATCGCTCAAGCAAAACTCGCTTCGAAATCAGTGAGCCTTATGGCGTAGATGAATTTATGTATTTTCTTAGCGGGAGTGTCACCCTGACTTCTACCGACGGTAGTGTGATGACAGTGCACGCGGGCGAAGCTATAACAATGCCTAAGGAATGGACAGGGACCTGGGATACGGATGGTTTTGAGAAGATCTGGGTAATCCATTCGTCTGACGACTAGGCTCGCAGCAACACCATGCTCCTTTTTTGATTATTACTTTTATGTGTTGATGCATTTATAAAAAAGTAACTTTATTAAGAGTACCTGCATTTTCTATTGCTTACTGATGTGAGCACCCCTACAGAGGTCGCTGTCATGCGAGTGATAAAAAAACAATTCATTAGAAAACTAAACATCCTCTTGATTTCGAGTTGCCTAATTCCCTTAATAGTAAATGGGCAGAACTTAGAAGACGGTGAGTGGGGTTATTTCGGCGGCGACAATAACTTCAATCGTTACTCTCCAGTAGATCAGATCAACGCAGGTAATGTGGACCAACTCAGTATTCTGTGGCGCAGAGATGCTACCGCTGCCTCTTTACGGGAAGATTACAATGGCATGAGTTTTGAGAAAAACCTGCGATCAACTCCACTGTTAGTAGATGGCGTTTTATACGCACCTAATATTTTTGGCTTAGTGGAAGCGTTCGATCCGGCAACAGGTGAAACAGTCTGGATTCAAGAGCCCTACCAACAAACTATGTTGGAAGCGGCTGGCATTAGTACCCGCGGCATTGCCTACTGGCAACAGGGAATCGGTCGACGGCTCATGGTGGTGCGAGGCAGCTATCTCTACGCCTTAAACCCAGAAACTGGCGAAACCTTTGCTGATTTTGGTCGCGAGGAGCCGGGCAGAATTAATCTTGCCTATAGCGCTGCGAATGCAAATAACTTTTCACTTACCACTTCTCCTCTGGTGATTGGAAATACTGCTGTTATAGGCGGTTTTCTAAATGGTGCCGGCGATAGCGGCAGTCGCAAAGAAGCGGCACCGGAAAATATCCGCGGCTTCGATGTAACAAACGGTGAACTTAAATGGGAATTTAATGTAGTACCACAAGCTGGAGAGTTTGGTTACGATACTTGGGAAGAGGGATCTGCCGAATGGTCCGGCGACATAGGATCCTGGTGTTGCATGTCTGCCGACGATGAACTGGGTATTGTTTATGTGCCCTTAAGCGCGCCAACCTCCGCCTACTACGGCGGTCATCGCCCCGGTGATAACTTGTTCTCCAATAGTCTTGTGGCATTGGATGCTGAGACCGGTGAAAGAATCTGGCATTTCCAAATGATCCATCATGACCTGTGGGAGTACGACAATGGCAGCCCTCCTATACTGGGTGATATCACAGTGGACGGTCGCACCATCAAAGCTGTCATGCAGGCGAACAAAAACGGTTTTGTCTACGTGTTCGATCGCACCAATGGTGAACCGGTATGGCCAATTGTAGAAACACCCGTTCCTCAATCCATTGTCGAAGGCGAAGCAACGTCCGCAACGCAACCGATTCCATCCAAACCTCCCGCTTTCGATCGCCAGGGAATCACACTCGATGATCTGATCGACTTTACGCCAGCGTTACGCAGTCAAGCCCTCGAACTTATCGATAATTTCACTATTGGCCCACTCTATACGCCACCCTCTCCGTGGATCGAAGCTGGCAATCAGGGAACCCTAACTCTGCCCAGCACCTGGGGAGCCGGAAACTGGAATACTGGTGCTTTCGACCCTGAAACTGGAATGTACTTTGCCGTTTCTTATACCAAAGCAGATAATTTGGGTATTGCGCCAACCAGTTCTGAATCAGCAACTATGACCCATTCGCTATCACGAGAAGCGCCAGGTGTACCCAATATTCAAGGCATACCTCTGCTAAAGCCCCCTTATGGTCGAGTGACAGCACTCGATATGAATACCGGCGAACTGGCATGGACAGTAGCTAATGGCGATGGGCCGCGCGATCACCCCTTGTTAAAAGATTTAGATCTACCTCCTTTAGGGATTCCCAATAGACCCGCTCCTCTGGTGACCAAGTCTCTCTTGTTCGTTGGTGAAGGCAGTGATGCGGTTGTCGGAACTGTGCCGGGTGCTGGCGGTGCCTATGATGGTCCCGACACAGGTTTTGATGAGTCCTGGCGTTGGGGAACATTATTCAGAGCTTTCGATAAGTCATCGGGCAATACTGTATTCGAAATTGATCTATCGGCGGGCACGACTGGTGCGCCCATGACTTATATGCATGAAGGGAAGCAGTATATTGTTGTGGCAGTTTCGTCCCAAGCGACTGAGCCTGAGTGGGTAGCCTTAGGGCTTAGCCAGTGAAACGAAATATGAGGGTATTTTGGAAAATCCCAAGTGTCCGCTATGGGTCGGAAGCGGTCACTTTCGGGTCTAATTAGAATAGGTAAGTAATTCGCGAGTTTCAGCTCTGAAAGGGTCCGCTTTCGGCCAATAGCGGACGTTAGAAAACGTGGCCTGCCCCACTTATTGCGCGACGCGCGGCATTCAGCTTCATTCAAGTCCCGCCCAAACATTGTTGTATTCGGCACTCTAGTTCGCAGCTAAGTATTCAATAATTTCCTTGTTGATAAAGTGAACAGCTAAGCCAGGTGCGGGGCCGCTTTCTAGAAGTTCGCTGTAGGCGTTTGCCCAATATCTCTTTTCATCTTCGGGTATATTAGTAAAGTTCGAAAGCAAGGAGAGCTGGATTGTCGCAAAAGAGCGGGACTGGGCTGGCATATTGTCCTTTGCATAGGAAAGAAACACCCGCATCTCTTCAAAATTCTGCTCCGTGGCGAGCTTCGTAGCGAACAGGCTATAGGCGCTGGCGCTTCGCATAGGAGAGTTTGTTACGCAGCTCGTCCTGTCTAGCCAACCGTCCATGAATTCATGAAACTCAGTGAGGGTCGTGGCGGTTATGGTTGATACAGGAACGAAGATATCGTCGGTTTTAAAAATTCTATCCCAGCCGTAAAGAAACGACAGCGTGCGATTATGACCGTGGTCGGTTTCCATGTTTCGTTGGTGATGGGTGATTAGTGGCATTTCTAGGCCGGCCAACAGTTGCTCATAAT
>Ga0310122_10001369_pt1 | contig 15634 bp, 16 predicted proteins | sample CB6_Bottom_1051__FD_203503 | JGI IMG/M metagenome (GOLD analysis project Ga0310122, IMG submission 203503) | Marine microbial communities from Western Arctic Ocean, Canada - CB6_Bottom_1051 | ecosystem: Environmental > Aquatic > Marine > Oceanic | place: Canada: Western Arctic Ocean | collected...
CCGTCTCCGTTCAGGAAACCAACCCAGAAAGGATGATGTATGCAAGGTCGTTCGTCCCCACCTGCACCCCGCGGGTCTGCCAGTCGATCAGGAAGGGGTCGTAGGTTTCGGGATCGTAGGGGAAGAAGATATTCCCGAGGTGCGCATCTTCGTGGATCAATGTGAGATTGCCACCTTCGGTGAGCCGCTTTCGCCCCCTCAGGTCGGTCATTTCCGGAATCGCATCCAGAATCCGCTCGTAGATGCTTCGCCGGGCAGGCGAGAGAAATTCGCCCATGAGATCGACGAAAGACAGAACGCCCTTACGGACGCGTTCGACCTTGATGCCGTAAACGACGTGGTCTGGCTCGGGCATTTGTCCGACCTCGCTACTGAGATCGGGATGGTCCCGGCCTCAGGCCACCATCCGTCGCAGGTTGTCCTCGTAAACCTCGAAACGCTCCCCCTCGGTCTCCTCGGGATCGACCAGCTTCATGAACATGGCGCTGCCCGGCTTGTCCGTGCCGACCTCCCGGTGACTGCTGATGTGGGCCGGATCTTTGCCGCTCCAGACGACCTCGCCGTCCTGCATGTAGATGAAGTCGTTGGCATAGCGGCCGATCATCTCGTCCATGCGGTCGCGGTAGATGATCCCCTGCTCGCAGGCGGTGCGCCGGATGCTGCGGACGATTTCGGGTGTATCCGACTCGTTCGAGTCGAACTGCGCCAGCGGCGCCTCGACCTCGCTGACGAAATCGATCGCGTCGAGGTCTACGGTGCCGAAGCCGCGTTCGGCGGCGACCAGCAGGTGGTTGCGGTCGCGCCGGAACGGTGGCGTCGGCCAGTCCGATTTCGGGTCATGGCCCATTAGATAGGTGCCACAGGCGTCGGTCGCCGTCGTCTGGTCGCCGGCGATGAGCGCGTCGCCGACACGGCCCTCGCCACCCCATTCCTGGCCGAACTGCCCGACCGTGGCATCGACGATGTTCAGGCAGGGCTGGGTGATCATCGCGAGGTCCGGGAGCGTATAGGACAGCCGGATGGCGTGATGGTAATAAGAGCGGATCCGCCCGGGAGGGTTGAGATGTGGCGTGATCCCGAACAGGTTCTTCATGCACATGGTCACGCCCATGAAGCCGTGGTTCTTCATCTTGGCGACGGAGACGACGGCGTCCGCCTCCCCGAAGCAGGTGTGGAGGGAGTAGCGGTCGAACATGTTGCCGCCCCCGGGCACGTCGTAGAGCGCGAACGGCGGCAGATTGCACTCGACGTACTCCACCCCGAACTCGCGCAGGTGCCTCAGGTAGTTGAGCTGCGACTCCGGCTCTCCCGGAATCACGTAACCCCGCGTGTCAGCCGCCACCAGATCGGCCGCGGTCCGCTCCCGCAGCAGCCGCAGCACGGCCATACAGACGCTGTCGTCCACCAGCTCCCGTCGACGGCCACGGAAATAGTGGACGCTTGAGTGCATCATGTTGAACTTGATGACGATCTTCTTCGCCTTCTCCAGCTTCTCCCACGAGCGCGTCAGCGGATCCGTGATCCGGCGCAGGGCCTCGTAGACATCCTCATTGGTCGCCGATCGGTGGTCGCAGCGGGCGGCCCGCACAGTATAGTCTTTGCCTGATGACATGCGTCTCTCCAGTCGTTGAGATCGTCCGACCCAGCAGATAGAAATCTGGATTCTCCCCGAGACCACGGATTCGGGCAGAAGGACCAGTTATGAAACACTAACGCTTCCGGCGGCGGCGTCAGCAGAGCGCGTTTGCGCTCGTCGGCGTTGTCCCAGCCATCGGCGTCCGATGGTTGCAGGAAGCGCTCAGGCCCGGAATAGGCCTCGCCGGCAGGTGTGTACTTGCAGAACAAGTGGTACGTCGGTCCGGCACCGTCCACGGAAGCGTGCCGTGGCCAGGGACTCGGTGAAGATGATCGGCGTGCCGGCGGCGCAGGGACCCGTTTTATCACCGGGTGCACCCCCTGCGACAGATCGACCCAGTCCCCCGGCACGGGGTTGTGCGCCTGTCGGGCATCCAGATAGCGCGTCTGGGCATTGTACACCCAATATAAACGAACCTCCCCACCTTACCAGCTATAGGCAGTCGCCGGTGCCTGATGTTGAGATCCGCTCGAAGGGCTGCGCTCTCGTCCAGGTTTACACGGTGGCCAACGAGCGCAGTTCAGGGTCGGCAACGACACCGAGAAAACAACGATTCACCGGGGTCCGCCTTTCGGGTACCGTGACCCTGAGGGAGGCGGGCCGGAACCTGCTCGACGCGCGCCTTCGGGGGTGCGGTCGCGCCGGGACAGTTCGAATCCCCTCGCAAGGAGCGTCTTCTACAGCGTCTTTCGCCCCCGCGATAGCGGGCGTGATCGGCGCGCTTCACGGCACGGAAACGCTGATCTCTGCCCTGAGCAACGGCACCCACATCATCCGCAGCAGCGCAGGTCTGGCCTTGGGTGAAGTCCTTTTCCTCCATATATGCCGCCAGATCATTCACCTGGGGCATCGCCCCCAGGATGCGCGTCACGATCATCGGATACTGCCGCAATTCCGCCAGGGCGAGCCGCTTCCACCGGGAGTGGTAGTCGGGCGACTTGCGGCGTTGTTATCGCCGGCGTCCTTCCGCCCTCCAAGCGAAACACTATTCAGGTTGTGACAAGCCAGAGGTACTGTTATCCTGTTGGCGCAAGTGATTACAAGGAGGCATCAATGGTTCGCACCCAGATCCAGCTGACTGAAGAGCAGGCGGCCCTGGTGAAACAGATCGCTGCCGAACGACAGGTGTCCATGTCCAATGTCATCCGGGAAGCGCTGGACTACTCGTTACAGTCTCGCACCAGCCTTCTGTCGATTGGCGACCGCATTCAGCGGGCGATCGATGCCTCGGGGCGATTCCGATCCGGCACGGCGGTTGGCTCCACGAAGCATGACGACCACCTGACCGAGGCCTACCGGGAATGACCGTCTTCGTCGATACCTCCGCTCTCTATGCTGTGCTGGATGCTGACGACGACAACCATCCTCCGGCCGCCGCGGAGTGGCGGCGCCTGCTGCTCAGCGCATCTACCGTAGTACCACCAACTATGTCCTGGTCGAGACAGCGGCGTTGCTGCAGCACCGCCTGGGGCTGGAAGCTGTCCGCGGCGACTAGTGCTGTCCGGCGCAATGGTGGCCGTGCGCGGACGGAATTTGCGCCGGACAGCACTAGCTGAGCGCCCCCGCGCCAGCGTCCCTCCACGCCGCAGCGAACTCGATCTCCATCGACCTCACATCCGTGTGATTGGCGGTCTCCAGTTTTTCCGGCTGACTCAGATACGAATCGACGGTGATCTGCACCCACTCGCGCAGCGACATCCGGAACGACAGCCCCACCTCGCTCTCGGCCTTGTCCAGGGACATCAGGATCGGGCAACAGGAAAACGGGGCATAGGACCACTCCTGCCACGGCAGCGCGGTGTACCGTCCCAGCGTCTCGGAGGGCACGGCCGCAACGTTCAGCGGCTTGTTCGCAGCGTCGGCCATCACCTGCAGGAAGTTGCCGAAAGCCGGCGTCTCCCGCTGAGCGTAGTTGTATATCGAACGCGTGCTGCCACCGCCGTAGAGTAGCTCGATCAGGAACCGCGACAAATCGTCTGAGAACCCGACCTGTACGGCGTGGGCGCCACCATCGGGCAGCAGCATGGGGTCCCCGTCGAGGATCCGCGACAGCCAGAACGCGAATCTACCCGACGGGTCATCGGGTCCCAGCGTGGCCGGCACGCGCACGACGATCCACGGCCAGTCGTCGGGTGACTCCAGCATCACCCGTTCCATGTGACGCTTGCCCTCGCCGTAATCGGACAGGTTCGGGCGGTATTTCCACGAATGGTTAGCATTGTCCAGATCGGACTCGCGAACCGGCTCCAGGTAGCGGTAGTCGACGGCGAAGCGCTCCTCGTCGGTCAGCGGTGTCCCGACAGTATGCCGGGTCAGCGCGTGGCCGCCTTCGCCGTACACCGATACCGTGCTGGCCACGACGTAGCGCCCCACGTTGCCGCGCAAAGCGCGGACGACCCCCTCTGCCTCGGAGCGGTTGAAGCACAGATTATCGATCACGCCGTCGAACCTGCGACCCCTCAGCCTGGCCGCCATACCCTCGGCGTCGGTGCGATCCCCCTCGATGTGCTCGATGTCATTCCAGAACGGGGGCCTGGTGCTGCCCCGGCTGAACACCGTCACCGCATGACCAGCCTCCAGCAGCTGTTGGACAGCACCACGACCGAAATAGCGAGTACCGCCTATTGCAAGAACATCCATAATCGATCATCTCCCTGAAGTGATGGAGAGCGTATCGACGCCGCGAGGGACATCCTCCCCGCCCGCTTCGCGAATCGCCGCCACGCAGGCATTGCCGGCATCGACATCGAGGTCGGCGACAACGACACGTGCCCCTTGGCGGGCGAATGACTGCGATGTGGCGCGACCAATACCGTTGGCCCCACCCGTGATCACAGCCACCTTGCCTTCGTCGCATCTCTACCATCCGATTTTCGAGGAGCTGAGGCGATGGTGGGACCGTCCGCGGGCACGCCCACCGTCTGTTTCATAGGGCAGATAAGCTCATTTGCGGTGATGGGTCAAGAGACCTGTGGGTGGAAGTGCCAGACTTCGTGTGGAAGAAGCCCATCGACGCAACCCTGGTTTGACTGACGATCGATATTGGTCTTATGTCTGACCAACGCATGATCGACCATGAGCCGCGGACACCGCTAGCGGTAGGCACGATCCACCCACCAGTGCCAGCGGCCCCTATCTTGTCCACCCAGGGTGTAGATGGTGCGCGAGCCCTCCGGCGACGCCTGGGGAAATCTGACGCGTTCCCAGTCCATTGGTGCGCCACCGTCAGCAGATCGCAGGGAGGCGCGAAACCCAATTGACCAGATGATCCAACGAATTCGTGAGCTGGAGGCGGTCAGTCGTTTGCTGGCGCCCGATGAGAGCGCGCGGGCCGAGGCGCGAGACCGCGTCGTGGCGTACACCGAGGCATTTTACGCTCGCCTGCCCCACGCCAAGGGCTACGAGATCGGGAAGGAGGCCGCGCGCGAGATCCGCGATTTCCCCATCGAGGAGCGCGGCACCGATCTGTCGGACCTGCTGTCGCTGGTGGAGCGAACGGTGGACACTCCCGGCATCAACAGCGCCTCGGCGGGTCACATGGGGTACATCCCCGGAGGGGGCATCTACGCGGCCGCCCTGGGTGATCTGATCGCCGCCGTGACCAACCGCTACGCGGGCGTGCGGTTCGCCAGCCCCGGCGCCGTGGAGATGGAGGAAGCGGCACTGGCCTGGATGGCGGACCTGGTGGGTTTCGGCGCAGGATGGGGCGGCAACCTCACCTCGGGCGGCAGCCTGGCCAACCTCATCGGGGTAGTGACGGCTCGGGAGGCCCATGGCCTTCGAGCCCGGGAGTACGAGCGCGCCGTCGTCTATTCCACGAGTCAGGTTCACCACTGCATCGACAAAGCCCTGAGGGTGGCGGGCATGGCCGACGCGATCCGCCGCGAGGTGGGCATAGATACCCGGCATCGGATGGATCCGGAGGCCCTGGCCAGGGCCGTGGACGCGGACCGGGTGGCGGGCCTGAATCCCTGGATGGTAGTGGCTTCGGCGGGCACCACCGACGTGGGCGCCGTGGATCCCCTGAGTGAGGTGGGGGCGCTGGCCCGCGCCGAGGGCCTCTGGTACCACGTGGACGCGGCCTACGGCGGGTTCTTCGCCCTCTGTGAAGACGTGGCGTCCTCCCTCCGGGGCATGGAGCTGGCCGATTCGGTAGTGCTGGATCCCCACAAGGGCCTGTTCCTGCCCTTCGGCTCCGGCGCCGTGCTCGTCAAGGACAAGGCGGCCTTGTACCGGGCCCACGACTACCAGGCTCACTACATGCAGGACGCGGTGTCCGAGCAGACCGTGGCCCTGGCATCCCCGGGCGACCTCTCTCCTGAATTCAGCAAGCACTTCCGGGGTCCCCGGCTGTGGCTGCCGCTGAAGCTTTACGGCGTCGCCCCGTTCCGGGCCTGCCTCGAGGAGAAGCTGCTTCTGACCCGGTACTTCTACGAGGAAGTGCAAAAGCTCGGATTTGAGGTGGGTCCCGAGCCCGATCTCAGCGTGGCCATCTACCGGTGGGTGCCCGCGACGGGCGACGCCGACGCCTTCAACGAGCGGCTCCTGGCGGCGCTGCACGAGGACGGGCGTATCTTCGTGTCGTCCACCCGGATCAACGGGCACTTCGTGCTGCGGGCGGCCATCCTCTCGTATCGGACGCGGCTGGAGCACGTCCAGCTGCTGCTGGAAATACTGAAGGAAAAGGTGGCAATGTTGGAGGGGATGGAGCGCGGTTAGGACCCGCGTCAGCCCCGGCTTCAACAGCGCCTCTGGAGGAGATATCCGTGCCCAAGCCGATTGACAGCGAGATCCACAGTGAGGACTTGCACCGCGCGCTCCCATCTGCCCTCACAGACTCCACCTCGACAGAGGTCCTGTCGGGCGAGATCGCGGGCTTGCGTACCATCCTCCACGCTGTGGCACCTGGTGAGAGTTTGCCGCTTGAGATTTCGGCAGATACAGGCCGTGTCTACGTCTTTATTTCCGGCAGCGGCAGCGCCTGGAACGGCACGACACAAGAGGTCCTCGAGCTCGCCCTATGGGCACCGCGCCACAACACGCCGATCTCGGTTACAGCCTCAGACTCGCGGCTGTTGTTCCTCGAGCTTGTCATCGAACTGTCACCAACCGACCTGGTTGAGCTCGAGCAGAACGCCGGGCTCTTCCCGCTTTTCATCTCCTACTCGAACTGCAAGACCTACAAAGAAAAGATCAAAAGCGACAAGACCATCTCCCGAACCCTGCTGCCAGAATTCACCTTTCCACGACTCTGTGTCGGGTCGGTGCAGACCACGGGTGACGATCGCGTCGCCGCCCACGAGCACCCTATGCTCGAGCAACTCTTTCTCGGCTTGAAGGACAACAACTGCCGCGTCCACGCCGGTGCAACGACTTTTGCCTTTGGCGACGGCGCCTTACTCCACATCCCACTCGGATCACGTCACGGCGTCGACGTCGAGGCGCCGCACAAGCTGCATTACATCTGGATCGACCTGTTCAGCAACAGGGAGGGCATGCAGTGGATCGCGCGGGAACACATCCACGAGACCGGGAGTTGATTCCATTTGAGTACGCCAATGGTTTCCTTGCTGGCGTGACGCTATCCAATCGGCCTGACGGAGATCCGCCCTGTCAGCGAGGAATCTGCACACAGGTGAATTCGGCCAACGCGATGCCATGTACCAATGAGCAGATTCAGACCTTCAAGCACAGCGGCTAACTCGTCATCGAGAATCTGATCGAGCCGGATACGCTGCTCGTCCACGGCGCCTCGATCAATGTGCGAGCCGAACCTCGATTCGGGATGTTCGTCAAATCAAGCACCGACACCAGGAGAAGCTCAAGACCGAAATCCCCGAAGACCTGTGGAAATACTGGGGAATTCAAGCCCGTAAGGAGAGGGAAAAGTGGCGAAAGAATCGTGTGTAATCGTCGGGGCCGGCGGCATCAGCAACGCCTGGTTCCCGCCCCTGATCGCTGAGAAGGTGGACATCCGCGGCGTCGTCGACCTCGATGTCGACCGCGCCCGGGCCCAGTGCGAGAAATACGAGATCGAGGCCGAAATCTCCGACAACCAGACTGCCATGCTGAAGAAGACGCGGCCGGATTTCGTCGTCGACCTGACCGTGCCCGAGGCCCACTGCAAGGTCGTCTGCAGCGCCCTCAGGTCCGGCTGTCACGTCATCGGCGAGAAGCCCATGGCCAACAGCATGACCGAGGCTCGGCGCATGGTTCGCACCAGTGAGCAGACCGGCAGGATGTATATGGTCAGCCAGTCCCGACGCTGGGTGCCGCGGCACGAAGCCGTCCGCAAGATGGTCGCCGGCCGCAAAATCGGCGACCTGACCACGCTCAACTGCGACTTCTTCATGGCCTGCCACTTCGGTGGCTTCCGCGACCAGATGGAGAGTCCGCTGATCCTCGACATGTCCATCCATCACTTCGACCTGGCGCGCTATCTCGCGGGCAGCGACCCGGTGGCCGTCTACGCCCTGGAGACCAGCCCCAGGGGCAGTTGGTACGCCGGCGACGCGGCGGCCAGCTGCATCTTCGAAATGACCGACGGCGTCACTTTCACCTATCGAGGCAGCTGGTGCGCCGAGGGCCTCCACACCAGCTGGCAGGGCAACTGGCGCATCACCGGCGAGCGGGGCAGCATCCTCTACGAGCAGGATCAGCCACCGGTCGCACAGGTGGCGACCGGAAAGACCGGATTCACTCGCACTCTGAAAGACCTCAAGCCGCCCAGAGAGACGATGAAGCACGAAGGCATGCGCGGCTCCCTGCGCGAGATGCTCGCCTTCCTGCGTAACGGCAAGCTCCCCCAGACCGAGTGCCACGACAACATCAAGTCGCTCGCCATGGTCTTCGGGGTCATGAAAAGTGCCCGCACGGGCAGACGAGTGAAGATCACCTAGATCACATCAAGTCGCTCGCCATGGTCTTCGGGATCGTGGCGGACCCGCAAGCGTATGAACATTGACGTGTTGAGAGGGAGGAAGTGATGGCGAAAACAACCGCGAAGAGACAGACCCCCCGAGCCACCCCGGCGCCCGCCCACACGGCCGGCATCCGCATCGGTACCATGGCCAACACCGGCGAGCCCGAGTACCTCAGACAGATTCTGCCGCACGGCTTCGAGTCCTTCCAGATCAACTTCTGGCAGGAGATCGGCATCCACCTGCCGACCCGTGCCCGCGAGATACAGGAAACGCTGGACGGCACCAGTGCCGTCGTCAGCTGTCTGGGCATGTTTGGCAACGCCCTCGACCCGTCCGACCCCAAGCACAAGCAGACCCTGGCCGGCTGGCGTGCCTGCATCGACAATGCCCACCTCTTCGGTTGCGACCTGGTCTGTGGCTTTTCCGGGCGCATGGTCGGCCAGCCGATCGACGCCTCCATGAAACGCTTCAAGAAAGTCTTCGGAGATCTGTCAAAACGCGCCTCCGACCGGGGCGTGCGCATCGCCTTCGAGAACTGTGACATGGGCGGCGACTGGAACAGCGGCGCCTGGAACATCGCTCACAATCCAACTGCCTGGGAGATGATGTTCAACGAAGTACCGGCCGACAACCTGGGCCTGGAATGGGAGCCCTGCCACCAGATGGTCAGCCTCATCGAGCCCATCCCGCAGCTGCGCAAGTGGGCCCCAAAAGTCTTCCACGTGCACGGTAAGGACTGCACCATCGCCTGGGACATCGTGCGCGAATACGGCGTCCACGGACCGAACCAGTTCGCCTGGCACCGCACCCCGGGCTTCGGCGACACCAACTGGGCCGACGTCATCAGCATCCTGCGGACCAACGGCTATGTCGGCAGCATTGACATCGAAGGCTGGCACGACCCGGTCTACCGCGGCGATCTGGAAATGACCGGCCAGGTGCGGGGCCTCAACTACCTCAAGGACTGCCGCGGGGGCGAGTTCGTCGCCAATCCGGAGTAGCTGCCGGATCGACCACGCCATCGCTCTTGCCGATGCCCTCGGCGACCTGAGGCAGCCGGGTACTTCACAGCCGTACCGCTTTGGTTACTTATCGGTAAAGCGCGTCCCCCTGCAGCCGGCAGTCGAAGCGAACCAGGTACGGCCACTGCCGATGATGCACCATGGACACCCCCCATGACACACCTGGGGCGCGTCCTTCGGTGAAGTCATCGTCGCGACAGGGACCCGGCGCCTTGGGAGGATCCGTATCGGCGATCTTGTGAAAATGCAGTCCGTCATCGCTATACTGCAGCGTGTTGCCCTGCGGCCCGACACTGGCAACCAGACAGCCGACGCCGCTGGCATGCGGCCAGACACAGACTTCGTGACCGCTGTCCAGCACGGGATTGCCGTCGCACTTGCGGTAGGGACCCGCCGGCGAGTCGGCGATCGCCAGGCCCATGCGGGTTTCGCTCGGCGTGCGGTTGTGCTGCCTTCCTTTGTAGTACATCCAATAACCACCCTCGCGCACGACCAGGCAGCTGTCGTCCACCCGCATGCTGTCGAATTGCTCCGGATCGTCGCTGGGGCGCAGAATGGGATGGTCCTCGACGCGCGTCCAGGGCCCGCGTGGCGATGCGGCCGAAGCCACGCCAATGGCGGTGCGAGTGCCTCCCGGTCCGCCATCGTCGTTGGTGAACGGCTCGGGGACCGCGGTGTAGAACAGATAGTACAATCCCGAAGCGACCAGAATGGTCGGGGTGAAGACGGCGTGCTGGTCGAAGGAGCCCTCCCCTCCCGCACCCAGCGCTTCGCCCTGCTCCGACCACGTGTGACCGTCGTCGCTGGTGGCGTACCACACCGTCGCGGAATAGCCGTCCACCGAATGCATAGTGCGCGAGTACCACACGTAGTAGACCTCGTCCACTCGAATCACCGGGCTCGGGTCTCGACGGGTCACCCCCTCCTGGAGGGGAATGGCGGTTGAGTAGGTGAAGCCGTCGAAGTGCGGGAATGGATTCGGCACGGGCAATCGCCAGCCTTCCTACAGGGCGTACTGTGGGATCTTCATCAGTTCGCCGTCCTTGAGGGCCGACTCGTGGGCGACGATGCCGCTGACCGTCATGGTCAGGGCCTGGACCACGTCGATGAGCGGTTTGCGGTCCTGCAGGATCGACTCAACGAACTCGCTCATCAGATAGCCGTGGGAGCCGCCGTGGCCGCCGGCGTCGACACCGGGCGGAAGCGGCGGCCGGCTGGAGGCTGACGGCACTTGGTCCTTCTGACCACTCTGAAACTCACCGTAGAAGGTCCCCTTCTCGGTGCGGATCCTCCCCCTCTCGCCACCCACGCCCGGCGTATCCCAACTGACCGCCATCCGCGCCATGCCGCCTTCGCTGGTTCGGAACAACGCGATCTCGGTGCCAAACGGATTTCCGAATTGATTGTTTTCCGGCTTCAGATGCTCGACCGGGCTTGTCATGCCCATACAGGAAACCTCGGTAAAGCTGCCGCCGGTCACGCCCACATAGTAGGCGTTGGAGTGCGTGGGGTACCACTGCGGTGGCAGACCCGTGCGCCAGCTCTTGTGCGCGGCCAGCGGCGTGCCGAAGTAGTGCCAGTACTCGCCTTCGGCGTAGACGATCTTGCCCAGGGTTCCAGACTTGTACATCTCCCGCATGCAATAGAGATCATCGTGGAAATAAGATGTTTCGAACATCATATACTTGCGGCCCGTTGTCTTGACCGCTGCGAAGAGCGCGTCCGCCTCCTCCAGCGAACCAAAGACGGCCGGCACGGCCGAAGCCACATGCTTGCCGGCCTTGAGCGCGGCGATGGCCAGGCGGCCGTGGCTCGGCGCGTCGGTGGCGACGAAGATGGCCTCGAGCGAATCGTCACCGATCAGCTCTTCACACGTCGAATACGTCGTCTCGCAGCGACACAGCTTTGCCAACTCGGCGCACTTGTCCGGATTCAGATCGGCAACGGCGGCGACGATCACATTCGGGTGGTCCTGAAAATGGAAAGCCGCGCCGAAGCCGCACACGCCATACCCGGCGATGCCGATCCGGATCTTGCGATCTGAAACGGGCTGCCAGTTCTTGGCCGCCTCCGTATCGGTGACCGCCTGCTCGAAACCCTGGATCGCGGCCGCTCCGGCGGTGCCCTCGGGCCCACTGTCTCCCCCTACGGAGGCCGCCTGTCCACCGGAGTGACCTGCCTTACTCCTCGCGCTCATATAAGCCCTCCTCTGCTCTGCATTCGTCTTCCCTCGATTTGGTCTACTCGTCCTTGAAGGCGTACAGATGTTTCTCTGTTCGCACGTATTGGCCTAGGGACCAGGCCGCGCTACCCCTCCGCCTCGATGCCCCCACCGCCCCCTTCACGAGGCGCCTCCCACCTCAACCGCGGCGTAGATGCCGGCCCGCGTGGCCGCCAGGCCGATCTCGACATGCGTGGTCCAGCTCGTCGCAATAACCACTCCCTGCAGATCTCCCCGTGCCAGCATGGCCCGATAGTCGGTGTAACCATCGGCGCGTTACCCCTGCGACTCCTGCAGGCGGTCTATCTTCCGATCGACGCGATCCTGATACACATCGCACACCGCCGGGATGTGCACATCCTCCATGTCCGCTACTAGGTCGGCCAGGCCTGCGCCACGACCGCCGAGTCAGACGAATCCGAGGTTGACGCGATCCATTCCTCTCCTTCTTCTCCAGGGCAATGGTTATCGGCTGCCCCTCACAGCGCCTGAGGTTACGACGGACAACCGGCTGTGATGTGGCGTTGCTTCAGATGGCGACAGCGGACGCTTGACCGACCACCCGTTGAGCCGACACGCAAGAGAAAGCACGATAGGCTGGCTGCGCAAGGGGTGCGGCCCATATCGCCGCCAGGATGCGTGACACACGCGATGAAACCGGGGGTTTGAGGGAAACTGTTGCACCAACAGGTAAATCCGCAACACCCCTCGCGCTCGCCGTCGTCTCCCGCCGCCTGCACCAACGCGGTCAGCAATGTCCGCGGGCCCCCGCCTTCGTCGCCCGCCGGCTCGCGAGCACCAAACGGAGATGTCATCTTCGTGCTTCCGGCTTGATTTGTATATGATTGTAATATACATTCACGCCTATGGCCGATACGACATCCATGCCGGAGTTTGAGGGATTTCAGTGGAGCGGTGGGAACGCGGAGAAGAACTGGGAACACCATGGAGTCGCGCCCGCCGAATCCGAGCAGGTATTCTTCAACAGACCGCTCCTTGTCGGGGATGATGTAAAACACTCGTCCCGTGAGAAGCGATGGTACGCACTCGGCCAGTCGGATGAAGGACGGGAACTGTTCATCGCGTTTACGATGCGAAATAGGCTTATCCGGGTTATTTCTTCCCGTGATATGAGTCGAGAGGAAAGGAGAATCTACAGATGATGAAGAAGCGCATGCCAAAATTCAAGAGTGAAGACCAAGAGCGAGAGTTCTGGAAAAAGCACGATTCATCGGACTACATCGACTGGGCAAAGGCAAAACCGACCGTGTTCCCGAATCTCAAGCCATCCACCAAAACCATCTCACTTCGCCTTCCCGAATCGATGGTTGAAGAACTGAAGCTCCTCGCCAACAAGCGAGATGTGCCGTACCAATCCCTTCTCAAGATCTTCCTCGCAGAACGCATCGAGGCGGAATTCGCGCGGCGCCAGCCAAAATCCGCCTGAGTGGCAACACGGATCAAGATGGCTCGACGATTGTCACGGCCGAGTGCGCACCGGTTCCGCTGGTCAGAAGGTGCAGTTTATCGAAGCTCATCAGGACCAGATCTTCATCGCCGAATGCCCCCCAGACAAAGAGACGCGGCCGTCCCAGCGCACCACGTGCGCGCCGGAGCTGCGGCCGCTCGCCTCCCAGCCGGCCGCCACTTTGTCGCCGACCCATGCCGACCCGACTCACCTCGGATCCGTCGCCTTCAACCAGACCAGGTTTTCCGTTAGCCGTTGATACGGCGCGGCGGCTTCGTCTTCGGGCTTGTCCAGACAGATCAGCTCATTGCGCCCGTCGCCATCGATATCTGCTGCGGCGATTACCTGTTCGATACCCGGAATCTCGAACCGTTTCCAGTCGGAATTCCGATACCACCAGGCCCCGCAGATAATGTCATGGCTGCCGTCGCCGGCGACGTCGCAGGGCAGGATCTCCAGGGCAGGATAGGGTTTGTCCAGGTCGACATAGTGGTGCTCGAAGCAGGCAAAGGACGGGCGCTCCGCTAGGCGCTTGAACACCTGCACCTGTGCCCTTTTCCACTCTTTGCCGACGATCTCCTGTTCTCCGTCGCCATCGACATCCATCGCGAAAGCCTCGTGGGTACCCTGTCCCCGGGTATGGACCACACACTCCCAGCTGGCGCCCTTGTCTCTGGTTTCGTAGGTCATCATCCGGGCGTCCCGATTGCGCGGAGCACTCCATCCCCCCTCGGCCATTTCCGCCACGAACACCCTGGTCGCGCCTTCTTCTGGCTGAACCTGCATGGAATGCCCGAACGTCAGACCGGAGTCGATCTCGTGCTCTTTCCACGGCGCTTGCGGATTTTCCCGGTACAGATTCTCGAACCAGGAGAATTTCCCCTCCTGGTACTCCGATTCGCACATCAGAATATCCGGCCTGCCGTTGCCGCTGATATCGACGAATGCTGCCTGGCACATATTGCGGAAATCCCGGGTGATAGGGGCCTCGATCCAGGCATCGGTAAAGGGATCGTCCCCGGAGCAGGTGAACAGGCTGGGACCGCACATGATCTCCATGCGTCCGTCGCCATTCACGTCGGCTAGGTCGGTGCCTTCCCGCAGCTCTTTTTCAGTCGTAATGGTACACCGCTGCCATGGTTGGGTCACATCTGGCCCGGCCTTGTAGATATCCACGGCCCCGGGGGTTATAGCGGCGGTAACCAGTTCGTTCTTGCCATCGTTGTCGATGTCGGCAAACACCACGTCGTGACAGCCGCGTACTTCCGGATCGATGATAGACATGGTCCACGGATCCCGCAGGTTTTCTCCCGGCTTGAACCACACCACCCTGCCGTTGGGAGCGTATTCGCCCGTGACCACCTCCGGTCTGCCGTCACCGTCCACATCTTCTATCGCCAGCCCCATGTGGAAGCGGCCTTCGGCTATGACGCCGCGTTCAAAGGTGGAAGGACGGTACCACAGAAGCGCGCCATCTCCCCCAGCGATCAGCTCTATATGGCCATCGTCATCCAGGTCGCCGGCCGCAAATCCGCATAACCCCATGTTATGGGCTACCGGTGGATCCGGGTCCACCAGCAGCAGCTGCCAGTAGGCTGCGTCATCCCTCGTCGCCCTGTGATTCACTCCTGGTGACATCACTCCCCCTTTGCGGCCAACCGCGAGGCTCCGCTTTCTCGTGCGTCGATGCTGCTACATTTTCTGCCGCTATTTTTCAATGTCCCGTCAACTTCGATTGATCCACAGTTCAACGGGTTGGTACGGCCCACCGTAGTTGACTCCCATGATATCCATATAGCCGTCACCGGTGGTATCCCCCACACACAGGCAGTGCGAGGCCTTTTCGGAGAGCAGTTGCCGCTCCCACTCGAGTGAATCGCCCCGATTCAGATATACCAGTACCCGTCTGCGCTCAGACTGTATCATCTCCGCCGCGACGATATCGGGGTGCCCGTTGCCGTTTAAATCACAAACCCTCAGCGAGTGCACGAAATCAATCGAGTCGTCGATCAGGTGCTCTGCCCCACTCCCTCGGATCGGGCCAACACCACGTCGACGCGGCCTCTCCCGCTCATATCCGCACACCGCACCATGGCGTCGCCGGGCCAATCCGCCGCGAAGACATGCTCGGCAAAGTCGCCCACCATTACATCGGCCGGAGTCTCGTACCAGCGACCGCCAATGACGATCTCCGGCCTGCCGTCGCCGTCTACGTCGGCGGTGTTGAGACCTTCCCCAAGAGGGCACGGAATCTCCCGGTGGCGCCACCCGCCATCCGCCCGTTTCCAGACCAGGATCTTGCCGCCGTTTTGCCCCTGATCCCGGGTTGTGATCTCCATCCGCCCGTCACCATCCAGGTCCGCC
>Ga0310122_10001370_pt1 | contig 15632 bp, 13 predicted proteins | sample CB6_Bottom_1051__FD_203503 | JGI IMG/M metagenome (GOLD analysis project Ga0310122, IMG submission 203503) | Marine microbial communities from Western Arctic Ocean, Canada - CB6_Bottom_1051 | ecosystem: Environmental > Aquatic > Marine > Oceanic | place: Canada: Western Arctic Ocean | collected...
GCTGAAACAGCTCCTGAAGCACCTAGCCGTGCTAGATCGGCCGCAAAAGGAGTTAAATAAGTGTCAACACTGATTCTTTTTTTTTGATCTTTTGAAAATTTTATTACTTTATCTACGTAGTATTTTATGTGTGAGGATAGTATCCATTCCCATGGTATAGTTTCTATTTTAATTTTTTCAAGAGAATCAATAACTTCACTTTTATTTAAGTATTCAATCAATTTTTCTAATCGAATTGAAGATTCTGGTGATTTTGGGTGCGTATGCTGTGCGAAACTAGATTCGTAAACAAAACCGGTAGTCATTTAAAAGCTCTAATAAAATTCATTTAAAAAGATATTAATGTTTTAACCTAACAAGAATTGTTCTTTTTTCCAACAATCTTAATCAAATAAAAGATTTTAATTTTGGAAATGATTTAATGCAAATGTTTTATATTTTTATAAAAGTATTTTAGCAAAAAAACATAATATAAGCATAATACATTGATTATATTAATTAAAATTTAATTAAAATTTTCGAAAGTTTTATAAAAGAAACTTGACTAGCTCAGTTCTTCCTTATAGAATTTCTGTAACTTACAGTATACACAATATTAGGAGAATTATTATGTCAGAAGATGAGCAATTAGATTTAGTAGTAATTAACGGAACTATTGTGCTTGGTGGAGGGAGATATCGTATAGGTGTTGGAGTTAAAAATGGGAAAGTTGCAGTATTAGCTCCAGAAGAGATGATGCCCAAAGCTAAAGAAACGATAGATGCTAAAGGGAATTTCATTTTACCTGGTATTGTTGACTCTGAAGCTCATCCAGGTTGCTATGTACCATTTGAATACGATATGAAAACAGAATCAAAAGCTGCAGCATGTGCAGGTATAACAACATGGGGAATTCAGGCACCTACAACTAGACTGGGGACCAAACCGTTCAAGGAAATAGTTAGTAAGTCTGATGTTGTCTCATTCAATCAAAGTTTCCCTTCAGGTAGAGATGTAATCAATGATGTTAGCCATGTTGACGCTTATTTGACTTATATGCTTGAAACAGATGAACAAGCAAATGAAATCCCGCAATATGCTGAGGAACACGGTGTTACATCTTATAAACTCTATCTCCAAACAAGGAGTATGAAGGGTATGGCAGATGATGATGACACAAATTGGCCAAGTCGCAGAGCAGGACTAGGAACTGGCATAGACGATGGTACTGTTTTCTTGGTCATGGAACAGGTTGCCCACCTTGGCTATCCAGGGATAGTTCACATTCATCCAGAGAACTGGGAAATAGCTAGGATTTTCGAAGCTCGTCTTCGAGCATCCGGCCGTACTGATTTTGGTGCTTGGACAGATCGTTCACCTGATTTTTTGGAAGCACAGCATATTCGTGCTTATTCATATTTAGCCAACCAAACTCCTGGGCATGTACCTTTGTACCTTCAACATTGTACTACTAAGTTAAGTTTTGAAGAAGTTCTAAAAGCTAGAGCAGAAGGTCTTGAAGTCTATGCTCAAACTGGTCCTCCATGGCTCTGGGCTGAACCAGAGTATGGTTGGAGAATCAATGTCCCTTTAAGGCGTAGAGAAAATATTGATGCTCTCTGGAAGGCGCTTTCTGATGGAATAGTAGATGTTGTTGGTTCAGATCATGTTGTAGGATGGGAACCTTCATCTTATGCAGAAATGTACAATCCCAATATTTGGGATTGTCGAACGGGCTTCAGTCGTGTCGAATTATTTTTGCCAGTTTTACTTTCTGAAGGCGTAAACAAAAACAGAATCAGTATTGAAAGAGTTGTACAAGTAAGTTGTGAAAATCCAGCAAAAACTTCAGGATTATGGGGACAGAAAGGATCTTTATTGCCGGGATTTGATGCTGACATGGTTATTATTGATCTTGGTCGTGAGGTTAAAGTTAGTAAGGAACATATTAATACTCGTTCAGGTTGGTCAATAATGGAAGGTCACACATTTAATGGGTGGCCCATTAAAACGATCCTCCGAGGTAAGGTGAGCGCTGAATGGGCAGATGATTCTCCTGGAATGAGGCCTGTTGGAGAACCAAATGGTTCTTATTTGCCAAGAAAATTAAGAGCTAAAAATGAAGTTATAAATGCTGGAAGCCCTGCAAGAATATCAGTTACTGACAGATGGGAAAAGTCTGATTTCGATAGACCTGGTTTTTCAAAAGAAACACTTAAATACACAGAGGTCAAAAAAACATAATCTTCACTTTAATTAAAACAAAGTTTGAATAAATTTTACAAATTTTAATGACTGAGCCTATTTTAACTTTTGCAAATGTCTCTAAAAGTTTTAAAGAAATATGTGCACTGGAAGAAATTAATTTCAGTATTAATCAGGGAGAATTTTTAGCACTAATTGGCCCCTCTGGCTGTGGAAAGTCTACTGTTTTAAGGCTAGCATCTGGGTTGGAAAAACAAACAACGGGAGAAATAGATCTTTTAACGAAAAAAGTTGGATATGTTTTTCAAGATGCTAACTTGATGCCTTGGCGGACAGTGAGGAAAAATATTGGTTTACTTGCTGAACTTGAAAAATTTGACAGAGAAAAAATTAAAAAAAAGACAGATGAAGTACTCAAATTGGTTGGTTTAGAAGAATTTGCCAATCATTATCCAATTGCTTTATCAGGTGGGATGAAAATGCGAGCAAGTTTAGCTCGATCTCTGGTTTTAGATCCTGAACTGTTCCTTTTTGATGAACCATTTGGGGCTCTTGATCTGATAACTAGGGGCAGATTAAACGTAGAATTGATGCAGTTGTATACCAGCAAAAAATTCACTTCCTTGTTTGTTACACATTCAGTTGAAGAAGCCTTGTTCCTTAGTTCAAGGGTTTTTGTTTTCTCAGGGAGACCAGGAAAAATAAAAGGAGAATTTAAAGTTCCTTTTGACTATCCTCGCGATCCGAAAATACGCTATAGTTCTGTATTTGCGAAATTGTCTGGAAAAGTAGGAAAAATATTAGAGGATTATTCATGAATACATCAAGGTATTAAATGTTACGTTCTTACTTATATCGTTTAATTCCGCCAATATTGGTACTCCTCTTCGTGGTTGGGATTCATTATTATATAACTTATGGAGTTTTGGAGCCTACTAGGAGGTTCTTACTTCCACCACCACACTCCATCATCTATGAAGGTTTTTTTGTCCCCAAGCATCGAGATGAAATCTTCAGAGCTTTGTTGTTAACAACGAAAGTTTCAATTATTGGATTAGGAATAGCATGTTTAATCGGTTTTTTTACAGCACTCTTAATGAGTCAGGCAAAGTGGCTTGAACGTTCGCTATATCCATGGGCTGTTTTTACCCAGACTGTCCCAATTTTGGCACTTGTCCCTATCATCGGCTTTTGGTTTGGTTTTAATATTACAGCTCGAATAATTGTCGTGGTAATCATTTCTATTTTTCCAATAATAATAAACACTCTTACAGGTTTACTTGGTGCCAGCAGGGATCTGCACGATCTCCTCACCCTTCACAAAGCAAGTCGTTGGACTCGTGCTACAAAACTTATGATTCCTTATGCACTGCCAGACCTGTTTACAGGACTTAGAACTTCCGCTGGACTTGCTATAATTGGTTCCATCGTAGGAGATTTTTTCTTTGGTAGAGGTAGTCCTGGTCTAGGTATGTTACTCAAAGTTTATGGTTCAAGACTTAGAACAGAGGAACTTTTATCTGCAACTATTGTAGCCTGTTTATTGGGGGTTTTTGTTTTCTGGAGCTTTTCATATATAGGAAGAAAAATGGTTGGACATTGGTCTGAAGCATGGTCCAGCTAAGATAATTTGATGTTGTAACTGTCATTCAGAAAAAACTAATTCTTACAATTGGTCATTTTATAAACGAGAATGAACTTATGAAAGAAATTATGCAAAAAAAATTGGAATTTTATGACAATTATAGAAGAGGTCCTCCATAATTTATTAATTTGCTTTGATACTTATTAATAATTTTATGATAAATATTTAAATAAAAAAGGTAAAAATGGAGATGAAAAAAATAGTTTTCTCATCAGTTATTCTTTGTTGTTCATTAGGAGTGTCAGATGTATTTGCTAGATCTACCTCCTTGTCAGGAATTTGTCCTAATCCGTTAGCGATTCAATTGGATTGGCAACCAGAATCGGAACATGGTGGTATTTATCAGTTGGTAGGAGATGGTTATAAAATTGATAAAGACAATAAGTGGGTTAGTGGACCTCTTATGGCATCTGGCATCAAGACCGGTATCAATGTAGAGGTCCGAATAGGAGGTCCTCCTGTAGGTTTTCAACCTGCACAGGCCTTGATGTATGCTGATCCTAGTATTTTTATGGGTTTTGCCCGCGTAACAGAGCTCATAAGTAGTTACAAGGATCTGCCAATAGTAGCTGTAATGGCCACTCTTGATAAGAGTCCATTTTCAATATACTGGGACGCTGCTACTTATCCGGATGTGAATAGTATTTCTGATCTAAAAAAACATGACGTAACGATAATGCTGGGGAGACCTGACATTGGATGGAAGTATTTTGTTGCCAAGGGGATAATGAAAAAATCTCAAATGGATCTTAGTGATATGGCCAAGCCCGCGGCTTTTATAAGTGCTAATGGGAAATTAGCTGAAGCTGGTTTTGCTACTGCAGAACCCTTTCTATATGAAGTTGAGATAGCAGAATGGGGTAAGCCTGTTAAAGTACAACTGCTTCATGATGCTGGCTTTCCAGAGTACTTCCAAGCTTTGGCAGTAAAAAAAGAAGATATTGATAAAAAATCAGAGTGTTTAGAAAAACTCGTGCCTATAATTCAACAATCTCATGTTGATTATATCAATAATCCTAATAAAACAAATAAGTTGATTGTTAAGCTTGCCAATACATATCTCACAGGATGGGTATATACAATGCCGGCCGCAATTTTTTCGCATAGGCAGCAATTGGCATTGGATATTGTAGGTAACGGTGACAATTATTTTATTGGTGACTTTGTTCCCAGCAGAGTAGAGAGACTGGTTGAAATAGTAGGGTTTGTTACAGATGTTGATGTTTCATCTTTGGACCCAAAAGAGATGGTCACAAATAAATTCCTTGATCCATCAATTGGACTGTGATGAAAAAACCCAAATCGATCCTGCTCGCAATGATCCAACCAAGGGTCATTGTCGAGCCGGATCCAGAAAAAAATGTTGATAAAGCAATAAGTTATATTGAAAGTGCCTCTAAGAAAAAGGTAGATTTAGTTCTTTTTCCTGAAGGATATCCTGGACCAATTCTTCGCAAGCCTAAAATTTTCTATGATGCTGGACCAAGGATTACTGTTGCTGCAAAAGATCATAAAGTCGCTGTTTGTTGGAGTAGGATGGAACATTGTGATGACGGTCACTTTCGCTTAGTCGTTTATGTAATCGACTCCAATGGTTCTCAAATATTGCGCTACGAGCGGACACATCCAGCAACACTACCTCTTAGAGAAACAGAAGTATGGGTGGCACCTGGCGATGAAGGCCCTCCTCTTTTCAGTCTGAACGGAGTACCCATGTCAGTGGTTGTATGTTCGGAATTGTGGATACCGGAATATGCTCGTGTAGCAGCAATTTGCGGGGTCGAAGTAATTCTTTCTCCTGCAGGAGGCAGATTCACATCTTTAAAAGAGAATTGGGAAATTGTTGCCAGAGCTCGTGCAATTGAAAATTTGTGTTATCTAGCCCTCACTAATAATATTTGGGGCGATGAGGTTGGTTCTGCGATGATAACTGGTCCAGAAAAAGTAGAAGCATTCTCTGGAACTCAAGAAATGATCTGCGCTACCATTGATCTTGAAAGAGTAAGATGGCTTCGTGCAAGGGACGACTCAATATCTGAGCCAAAACCTTTCTCATCAATTCCTGGTCTCCTTCGAGCACGCAGGCCTGAATTATTCAAGGAACTTGTTAAATCACAAAAGAACCTTTTTGATTACTTCAATAAAAAAAACACTAGTGAAGTGATAGAAGAGGTAGCCTAGAAGATGCTTGTACGTGGTAAATATATCCTTACTTCAGCAGATCCAGAAGAAATTAAAGATGGAGCATTAAGAATCCAAGATGGAATTATTACCGAAATTGATGATTGGAGATTGCTCCGTTCAAAATTTCCCGATGATGAAATCACAGGAGGACCAAATGATATAGTTATTCCAGGGTTGATAAATGCCCATGGCCATTTTTCTGAAGCTCTTACTACTGGAATTGCAGAACAATACACACTTTGGGAATGGATTCAGGCTCTTGTAGCGCGTACTGCACCATTTTTAGATGATGAAATGGCTCATGTTGGGACACTTCTCTCTGGGATACAAATGCTTCAAAGTGGAGTCACACTTGTCAATGATATGTTCGTTTATGATCCCTTAAGTCCAAAGGCTGCTACTCCAGAGGTTGTCAAAGCACTTGAAAAAATTGGACTAAGAGGGATTGTTTCCTTTGGCGCTGGAGACATAAGATCTGATATAACCACAAAAAAGCTATTGAAAGAGCACGAATCTTTAGCTGAAGCAGCAGAAAATAGTAAATTGTGCGATTTCAGAGTTGGCGTTGCAACTTTAGGAGTTCAATCTCCGGAGTTGTTTAAAGAGACTATAAATTTTGCTAAAGAGGGCAATTTTGGGATTCATATACACCTTCAAGAAATCCGTGAGGAAGTTACAGCAATAAGGAATAATCTTGGTTTTACACCAATTCAATACTGTGCACAGAGCGGACTTTTTGATTTTCCAACAATTGCAGCTCATTGTGTATGGATAGATTCTGAGGACACTAAAATTTTAGCAGATCACTCTGTTGGTGTTGCGCATAACCCGATGTCAAATATGATCTTGGCTTCGGGAGTTTGCCCTGTTCCAGAATTACGTGGCATGGGAGTTAACGTTGGAATTGGTATTGATGGGGCTGGTAGTAACGACAGTCAGAATATGTTGGAATCTCTAAAAATCACACCCTTGTTGCAGAGAGTTAAGCACCTTCAGGCAACGGCTTTATCCGCTCGAGATGCTTTCAAGATGGCTACTATTGAAGGGGCTCGAGCTCTTTGCGTTGATAAAGAAATAGGTTCATTAGAAATGGGGAAAAAAGCAGATTTTGTTGTTTTAAATGGTAATTCTCCTGTTTTGGCAAATGTTCACGACCCATTTCAAGCTTTGGTTTACTGTGCCGGAACAAGAGAAGTAAAGGAAGTTTGGATCTCTGGTGAAATAGTTCTCAAAGATGGTGAGGTTATTAATGTATCTACGGAAGAAGTGGTTGAACGCTCACGGCCGCTTGCAATTAAACTTGTGAAATCTGCTGGTCTTTCCAATTTATCTAGCTTGTTTTAAATCAAGGATTTAAATGTGCTATTTTATGTTTTTTGGATCCTAATTCAAAGTAGAAAATCATTTTGATCAGTAAACTATTATTTTTAATGATTGATTAATAAATTTTTTAAACAAACCAATATTATCTCACTTCACTTAGTATATACTAATAAAATTATATTAAAAATTTAAAAATAATGAGGATTTGTGGCTATTGATATTTTTGAATTTGCGGGTGACTTTTTAACAGAAACAGATAAAGAAGTATTTAAAGCTGCAGGTTGGGGACGCAGAGCAGGATTTGGGAATAGACCAGCCATTTTGGTAGTTGATGTTAACTATAATTTTTGCGGCGATCATTCTGAACCCATTTTAGAATCTATAAAACGTTGGAGGTACTCATGCGGGGGAGTAGCTTGGGATCTAGCTATACCTGCAATACAGAAAATTCTTAAAAGTGCTAGAGAAAAAAGGTTGCCCATAATTTACACAACCAACCCTCGTAGAGAAGATGGTTTTGATTTAGGAATATGGACTTTAAAAAGTCATAGAGCTGAAGATCAAGTTGATGTACAAGGGCATATGGGCAATGACATTGTAAAAGAAATTGCTCCTGAAGTTTCTGACCTTTTCATAGAAAAACGAAAACCATCGGCTTTTTTTGGGACACCTCTAATGAGTCATTTGAATATGATGAAAGCTGATTCACTAATTATTGTTGGATCTACAACTAGTGGATGCGTCAGGGCTTCAGCAGTAGATGCACTTTCTTATGACATAAAAGTTACTATTCCCCATGAGGCAGTTTTTGATAGAGGAGAAGCATCTCATAAATTAGCGTTGTTCGATTTGCATATGAAATATGTTGACGTAACTGACTTAGATGAAGTATCAGAATATTTGAAAAATTTAACTCCTGGTCTTTTTGATGAAACCTTCCCACCATCCGCTCAAGCCTTAAAAGATTCTAAATGATTGATTATACCTAAGAAATTTTTTAAATCTAAATCATGTACATATAAATTAAGTTTCTTTCAACATTTTATGATTTTGAAGAAGGAAGCATCCACTATTCCTCAATAAAAGTTAAATTAGCATGTTTGTTATGAATGAACTAACAAGAGATAACAGATTTCATGAATCTGAAATTAAAATTCGTTATCCATTTAAAATAGATCCTTCTTTATGCATTTATTCTCCACAGGAGAATGTTGACTCAATTGGCCATCCAAAGATCAAAAGTTGGGTGAAATTCATAAAAAATGAATGGACTCCTAGCCAAACGCCGAAGGGATTAAAAAGAGTAGCTCTCATCATACCTTGCACCAAATATAAGCCCTATCTTACAAGTCGAGAACACAAAGCTATAAATAACTCACTTTTTAGTAACGGGTGGAATTCGATTGGAGTAAGTGAGGCCCCAACAGCATTGGAAAAATTTATAGAAGAAAACGATGATCAAAGAATTTTCCACGAAGGTTCACTCAAAAAAAACAATTTAATTTTAGATCGAATAGTTATTTCTGAACCACTAGGACTTGTACCTTATGAATTTGTCTACTACTGGAAAGGCAAACAAAGTCCTGCAACATCTTATGATGATCCTGGTTTATTTGAATCAAGAGGTACATCAGTTTCTCCTTATAGACAAGATTGTACTGCAACAAAAATCAGTGGTCAAAAATGGCGTTGGGGTATAGAAGAGAGGAGTTCCTATGTGCAAATGCACAACCATTTAGTAGAAGTTGTTACCACTACCCTTCTAAGAGTATCTAAAAATTATCATTGCATAGGAGCTTGGGTATCTCCTGGCTTAACACATCGAAGTTTTTTGGCAGATAAAAAACTTCGGCATGAGGAGAAAATACCTCTGAATCGTAAAACAAAAAATGGCATACAAAAACTTTTTGGAGTGCTTGACTTTGCACCTAATTTATTAACTATAATGCCAACGGTCGAACAACTAAAAATTTCTCAAAAAGAATTGGGAATAAGATTAAAAAAAGAGGGTAGAAATTCATCTCCTAGATCAGTACGTGCAGTCTATGCAAGAGGTGATGGAAATGATACACCATTGGGACTCTATGAAACATTACAACATTTGTTAAAATGGCTTAAAAAAATTGAAAAAAATAATGAGTATGAATCCTAATATACATGAAATTAAAGCACCTTCAGATGGGTCTGTTCTTGGTGAAATTGAAAATTTATCCGTGAATGACATCCCTAATATTGTTTCCAAAGCAAGGAAAGCCTTCAAGACTTGGTGTTTTTCAGCTCCTCATGAAAGGGCTCAAATTTTGAGAACTGCAGCCAAAAAATTAATGTTAAAACAAAACGAACTTGAAATTTTACATGCCAAAGAAAGCGGTAAAATACTTATACAGTCTCGAAAGGAAATATCTGGAGCAGTGGAACTTCTTGAAGCTAATGCTCATATAGGACAATTCAAATCTGGGAATCTTGCTCCAACAGGTGCCTTTCCTAATGGTGAACGTGATCTAACAATTATTGAAAGAGTGCCTCTCGGTGTTGTGGTTTGTGTTATACCTTTCAATTTTCCTATTGAATTGACTTTCGAAAAAGCAGCAGCAGCTATTGTTGCAGGCAATGTAGTGTTGCTAAAGCCTCCTCCTCAAAATCCCCTTGCAACCATGATGGCAGCTCAAATTCTTAATGAGTCCGGTTTACCGGATGGAGTCCTTCAAATTCTTCCTGGTTGCAACAAGTTTAGTGCTGCTTTATGTGCAGAATCAGGAGTCGATGCTGTTAGCTTGACAGGAAGTGTTCAAGCAGGAATTTCATTAGCAAAAGCTTCAGCAAAATTACTTAGGCCTCTTCATCTGGAATTGGGTGGTAATGGAGTTGCGTTGATTCTTGAAGATGTGGATCTTAAATACGTTGTCTCAGAAACTTTACGAGGACGTTTACTAATGAATGGACAAGCATGTGCCGGGACAAAAAGGATTGTTGTTAAAGAGAATATTGCAGATGATTTTACAGAGCTTCTCAATGATGCACTCAGCAAAATAAAAATGGGGAATCCTGAACTTCCAGAAAGTCAATTAGGACCACTTATTAATCTTGAAAGTGCCTCAAGAGTTGCTAGTCAGGTTGAATGCATTGTTAAGCAGGGGGGAAAACTTCTAAGGGGAAATAAGTATAACGGAAGTGCTTGGTTTTCTCCAACTATTCTAGAAAATGTGCCTAAAGATGCAGATGTAGCCAAAGACGTTGAAATATTTGGACCTGTTTTCCCAATTATAAGAGTTCAAAACGATCAGGAAGCAATTGAAGTTGCAAACCAAACTTCTCTCAAACTTACAGCAGCAGTTTTTTCATCTGATTTGGAACATGCTTTTGAACTTGCACATAAGCTTGATTTTGGAGGAATTGTAATCAACGGTACGAATAACTACCGTCCACCAGTCGTTCCTTTTGGAGGTGTTGGCTTAGCTGGAACAGGCAGAGAAGGGCTAGGCTATACATATGATGAATTGACCCGATCACGTTTTATAGCTGTTAGGAATCTCAGGCCATCCAGTAAACATATCTTAAAGGGTTTATGAATGATTTAAAATTAAAGGAACAAATTGCTTTAACGGCAAGAATGCTTGTCCGCGCAGGACTCATTGTGGGCTTTGGCCATGTTTCAGCTCGAACCAAAGATGGTCTTTTTATCACCAATACTCAACCCCTAGCGTATACAGTGGCAAAGGATATTCTCTTTTATAGTTTTTCAAGTTCAGCGAAAATCAAAATAAAAAACATTCCTCTCGAAACTCCGATGCATGCTGCTATCTACAATAAGCGAAAGAATGTTAAGGCAATCTGCAGAGGGCATGGACAATATGTTTCAGCTTGGGCAGTAAGCTCAGAGGAACTTCCTTTACTTCATGGTCTTGGAGCAATTGCAGGAGAAAAAGTAAATAATCACAACGACATTAATTTGATCACTAGTTCGAAATCTGCAACAAATCTCGCCAAAACATTGGGAACTGATGCTTCACTTATCCTTGGTTCAAATGGATGTCTAGCTACTGGAGGTAATCTTCTAGAAGCTGCTGTTAGACTTTATTTTCTTGAAGAGCGAGCACGAATTGCAATACTAGCAAGAAATACTGGAATTAAACTGAGAAAGATTTCAAAAAAAGATTGGGAAAAGCGAATTTCAAATACGAGAGCTGAAACCTTAAGAGCAATGAAATGGTTTGAAAAAACTTTTGGAGAAACTAAAAACGATCTGCATGATTAATGGTATAAAAAATAGGATTTAGGTATGTCTGAAGGTACAAAAAATAACAGATTTGATAATAAACCTGTCTACAATGATGGAGAAATCGCAGATTACCGTCAAAGATTTCTTAAACACCTTGCTCAGACCGTTCCGGGAGAGAAAGAAATGATAGTGGTAGAAGCGAAAGGCTGTGCAATAAAAACAGCCGAAGGGCTTCCATGTCTTGATATGATTTCTGGTATTGCAGTGGCAAACGTTGGTCATTCGCATCCAGAGGTTGTTGATGCTGTTCAAAAACAAATGGAAAAGTTTGCACATGTCAACGTTTATGGGCGCTTTACTTTAATACCACAAGTGGAAATTGCCGAACGCTTATCAAGCGTTTCACCAGGCAATCTTGATGTGGCATTTCTCACAAGCTCTGGAACAGAAGCAAATGAAGGAGCATTGAAATTAGCTCGAAAGTACACTGGGCGCCCTGGATTTGTAGCATTCGAACGTTCATTTCATGGTCGAACTTTTGGTTCCCTTTCTGTTAGCTGGCGTAAGGAATGGAGAGTTCCATTTGAACCACTTCTTGAGAAAGTGACTTTTGTCCCATTTGATGATTTGAATGGAGCTGAAAATGCAATTGGAGACGAAACAGCTGCTGTCATTGTTGAACCTATTCAGGGTGAGGGAGGAGTGAGAATCCCGAATGATGATTTTCTCCCAGGTTTGCGCAAACTTTGTGATGAAAGAGGTGCATTGCTCATTTGTGATGAAGTTCAGGGAGCTATGGGTAGAGCAGGATACTGGTACTCTTGTCAACATTGGGATGTGACTCCAGACATCATCACTTTAGCGAAATCACTTGGTGGAGGTCTCCCTCTAGGAGCAATTCTCTCAACTGAAAAAATTTTTTCCACATTTCTTGATCCTCCACTTTCTCATCTAACTACTTTCGGCGGAAATCCAGTTTCTTGTGCAGCAGCAATTGCCGCATTCGATGTTATTCAAAAAGAAGGTCTCATTGATCAAACCAAAGAACTGGGAAATTACTTGAAAGAGCGACTTAGTTCTGCACAAAGGGAATTCCCAGATTCAATTTCTGAAATCAGAGGTATTGGACTTTGGTACGCAATTGATTTGTCCCCAGAAAGTATCACTCTTCCCCTAGTTCAAGAGATGCAAAATAGAGGAGTCATAGTTGGCTCGATGCTGAATTCTAATGGAACAATCCGAATTGCTCCGCCATTAATTATTCGACCTGCTGAAATAGATACTTTCATTGGTGTTCTTAAAGCTTCTTTAAGGACTTTGAAAAATCAGAATGGGAATCATTCGTGAATGAAAAAGAATATTCTTCAGAAGAATTTATTTTTAGAGGCGTATGGTTTCTTACCATGAATTAGCAGGAAGATGTCCACGATGGTTCAGTTCAAATTGAAAATGGGACAATTCAGAACTTTAACTCGTACTCTGATAAAAAAAAGATCCCCTGAACTGGAAACAGTTGAGGACAATAACGGTATAGTAACTCCAGGATTCGTCAATGTTCATACTTACTTTTCATAAAAGCACTCATACTAGCCATGGACTCAGTATTGCCTTGTTTGAATGTGGTATAAAAATTGACACTCATGTGAGCGAAATTTTTTTCTAATGATAACAAAACTGTTCAAAGGATAAAGATGATCAAGAAAAGGAATTTTCTTAGCTACCATATTCGCAGGTGGTATTGTTATATTGACGATATTCTTGCAAATGAAACAGGAATGCTCGCAGATGGGAACCCCATACGTAAGGTTGTAGTAGCGGCTGCATTACAAAATCCATATTCAGGAATATTTTCCGAGGATCTTGATAACATCATAAAAGACTCTGCTGCATTGGGGGCCGCTTTTAGTGAGAGACTTTTAAAAGCTTTAGAGGGACAACCAGTTCAAAGTTATGGAAAAAGCTGTATTGTTGGTACACTAGGGGAGTATGAACACGGTAATGCATTTCTCACAACAGCCTTTGCTAATCCTATTCGAGAGGCGCTTGGCGGTGGAGTAGCTTGGGTACCTTCAACTGGAAAGAGGGGTACTGTAGGAGAATCAATTGACATCCCTCTTGCATGTAAAGACGCACTTTATGTTCGCTCTCATTATGACACCATTACGGCTTCTTTTCCAGATGCCCCTTCCACTGATGAAGTGGTTGTAATTGTTGCTGTGTCGACACGGGGACGTATTCACGCACGTTTAGGTGGATTGAAATTTGATGAATTAGAAGGTATTGATGGACTTAGATAACAGAAAGAATTTACATTACATATTGAACATAACTTGATACAAATGGATATTTCCCATGAATAGAAATGGATTTCGATTTTTCAATTGGGGTTAAGAAAAATTGAATACTCTAAATTACTAAAAAAAAATTATTAATCAAAAAATTTTCTGAAATATAAGCTTATGGATGGATATAAACTCAAAGAAGACCTGCTTGTACCAGCTTCTTACGGAATTGCCACAGTTGTTGAAGAGGGTCAATGTATTGAGATTGTAGATGTTGAAGGAAAACAAGTTGGAGATTTCATGGCTTGGGTGCGTGATAGGCAAGATGAATGGTTCTCACCAGCTCACACTGTGACTCAAAATTGGCGAGTCAAACTGAATGTTGGAGACCTGTTGGTAACTAACAGGCGCAGAGATATTTTCAAATTGCTTCATGACGATGTTGGTTATCATGACATAGTTGTTCCTTGCTGCGACCAGCAAGCTTATATTCGGCGATATGGAATAAATGAACATCGAAGTTGCCTTGAAAATATTCGTGAAGCATTGGGAACAATTGGTGAGAATCGTCATCTTTCCGGAGAACTTGCATGGAATATGTTTATGAAGAATCGAATTGGGGATGATGGTGAAATGATTTACGAAGAACCAATCCATGTTTCTGGATCAAAACTTATTTTGGAAGCATTAAATAATTCTGTAGTTGCACTTTCAGCATGCCCTCAAGACCAGACTCCAACCAATGGTTGGAGTTGTTCTAAAATGCGTCTTAAAATTTGGGAACTGAGACAGAAATAAAAGTACCTAACTTTTTATGATCGAATTCCTCTTAAAGTACAATTAAGTAGTGTATAACAATTAAATCCAAATTCACTTCTTCCAAGTAACATCCACAATTCCTTTATAATACAGCAAATGATGATATATGTTGGATTCTCCTAAACCAACTCCATCACCTCCTGTAAATAATCCACCCTAATTCTTCACAGTCAGAAACCCTCCAAGTAAAATCCCCACATTCTTGTAAAACAAACCGATTGATGTTATATATTGGGTTCTCCTAAACTACCAATAGGAAACCAAGTGAGACATCTACTCATCATATTATCCTTCCTTCTTCTTTCTTCTCCTCTGTTTGGTCAGTCATCCAAATATGAAAGTGTCAGTCAATGTGTTCTCCAAACGATGAAGGAGAGGGAGTTGACTGGTAATGAAATGTTTAAGATGGTCAAGGAAGAATGTGAGAGGATTTTAGGAAGGTTAGAGGATAAAAAGAGGGGGGTTTTGTATTTTGGTTTAAGGAATGGAAAGTATGGATGGGAAGAGGATGGTGATGAAAAAAAGAACAGTAAATATGTGGGGGAAGTTAAATATGGAATACCATATGGTCAAGGAACATTAACTTATCTTAATGGAGACAAATATGTGGGGGAAGTCAAATATGGAATACCATATGGTCAAGGAACATACACTTTCCCTAATGGAGACAAGTATGTAGGAGAATGGAAGGATGGGAAAAAACATGGTTATGGAACATTAACTTATCTTAATGGAGAAAAGTATGTGGGGGAATTTAAGGATGGGGAAAAACATGGTCATGGAACATACACTTTTTCTGATGGAAGGAAGTATGTGGGGGAATACAAGGATGACAAAAAACATGGTCATGGAACATTCATTTGGTCAAATGGAGACAAGTATGTAGGGGAATACAAGGATGGGGAAGAAAATAGTCAAGGAACATACACTTGGTCAAATGGAGACAAGTATGTAGGGGAATACAAGGATGGGGTAA
>Ga0310122_10001371_pt1 | contig 15625 bp, 14 predicted proteins | sample CB6_Bottom_1051__FD_203503 | JGI IMG/M metagenome (GOLD analysis project Ga0310122, IMG submission 203503) | Marine microbial communities from Western Arctic Ocean, Canada - CB6_Bottom_1051 | ecosystem: Environmental > Aquatic > Marine > Oceanic | place: Canada: Western Arctic Ocean | collected...
AGACAATAACGAACGACGCATTGTGAAACGGCGCTTATGATCTCGGCTTTCTACAAAAGATACAGCCGTCACCTCTTCTGGTTGATCGTGCTGTCATTCCCATTTCTCTATGTGACGGCGGAATCAATTCCGTCAAATAATGATCTCGAAACCTGGTTACCAACTGAATCCGCGGTCCGCGTCAACTACGACGACTTCAAAGCAAAGTTTGGCGCCGAAGAGATCATCCTGATCGGGCTCGATTCCGATCAGATTGACGACGAATTGGCCGAGGCCGTTTGCGCGAGAATCGAGGCTCTTGAAGGGATTCGTACCTGCTGGTCACCCAATCGTTTGCGGTCGGTCATGGACGAATTCGGTGTTCCCAGCGACGAAATTGACGAGCACCTGAGTGGGCTAGCAGTTGCCAAAGACAATAGCCTGATCGGATTAGTCGCGCTGTTGTCGACGAACGGTTTGGAACATCGAATCGAAACCGTCACTGCCGTCCGCGAACAACTTCGATATTGCCAGATTGACGAAGAACGTTTTCATCTGGCCGGTGCGCCCGTCGTCGTCGCGGAACTTGATCGCCTCGGCAACAAGGAAAAGAACCGGCAGTTCTTTCTGATCACTCTCGCGATTTGTTTCGTTCTGATCCTCGGACTACTCCGAGAAATAAAGCTATCGCTGGCAATCCTCGGTTTGACGGTCTCGGCGCGCTGCCGGTCATGGTCATGGTCTTCACGCTGGCGGTCGTCGTGCATTTTCTGCACTACTACGCCGCTTCCGATCAACAAGACGACGCGTTGCAAGTCGCTCTGACAAAAGCATGGCGTCCCTGTTGCCTGGCAACTCTGACAACGACAATCGGTTTGGTGTCATTGACTGTCAGTGATTTCGAGCCTGTGAGCCAATTTGGATACGCCGCTTCGGTGGGATGCGTGGTTGCGTTGCTGACGGGCCTGGGATTGATGCCGGCCGTGTTGACGCTGTGGCCGCCCAAAGACCTTTCGATGCAAATCAAGACCGACTGGTTTGGAAATGTCGCCGGAGGATTGCTGAAACGAAGTTGGCGAGTCGTCACGGTCACCGGCATGCTGCTCGTTTTGACCGGTTTCGGGTGGGCACAACTTGATTCCAAGATCGATCCCTTGGACTTCCTGCCCAAAGATGGAAAAGTCCTGACCGACGTCCGGCGAATTCAATCAGACCTGACAAGTACCGACTCGATCGAAGCCGTCGTCGACTTCGGCAAAGACGACATCAGTTTCGTCGAAAAACTAGATCGCGTCCGCGCCATAGAGGCAACAATTCAAGCGCATCCGGCCATCAATCACACGATGTCTTTGGCCAGTTTTTTTCCGCGGAATTTGCCCGAAAATCCTTTCGAAACGGCCAGCTTGCTGAGCCGCGCCGAACAACGACACCGTGAAAACGATTTTGTTTCCGGGGGACAACGGTACTGGCGGATTTCCGCACGGGTCGTCCCCGCAGCCGCTGCTTCGCAGCAACAAGTGCTTGAAGAACTAACAGCCAAGACGGCCGGGCATCCGGTTACGTACACGGGGATTGCCCCTTTGCTGGAATGTGCACAACGGCAGATCTTCAAAGGATTTCGAGAGAGCTTTGCATTGGCCTTCGCCATTATCACGTTGGTGATGATCGTCTCGTTGCGGTCATGGAAGGCCGGGCTGATTGCGATGATCCCCAACCTGACTCCGATTTGCATCGTCTTTGGAACGATGGGTTGGATCGGCGTGCCCGTCGATATCGGAATGATGATGTCGGGCAGCATCGCGTTGGGAATTGCCGTCGACGGAACTTTCCATTTCTTGGTTCGGTATCAGGAACATTTCAATCGCGATTCGAACTCTCAATCGGCCGCGCGTCAGGCGCTGCTACAAACCGGCCCGCCGATTTTTCAGGCGACCATCATTGCCAGCGCTGGCATGCTGGCGTTGACGCTGAGCAGCTTCGGCCCGACGGCTCGCTTTGGGATTCTGATGGCCACAATGTTGGTCGCCGCACTTGTGGGCGATCTCGTATTGTTGCCATGCCTGCTCTATCTGCGACGGCCATTGAAGATGGTAACGCATCTGCGCCCTCACATCGCCAATTTGGGCCGACGGAAAGCAAAATCCACACGAAGCCGCCGCCACGGACTGAACCGTCCGGCCAATTAGACCCAGTCTAATTCAAGTGTTGCGTCTTCGAGCCTATGAAAACCGACTGGAAGCACTCGTAGGCCGCTACGGTTATCGGTGACGCGCTCCAGCCTTTTCGTGGCGTGCTTGAATCGTCGGTGATGTTCTTTCTGGGCGTCCATCACCCAGCCATCATCCTCGACCACGTGGATCGCTTGTTGACGAATCGGAATACGAATTTCAGTGCCGTCAGGGAAACTTACTGGGAAGATATGGCATCGATCAATCTCCGGGACGACGGCATCAATCGTTTTCGGTATCGGATCTCAGGCGACGAAAAAATTGCGATGAGACCGAAAACATCAATACCGTTCCGAAGCAATAGAGGAGCACGCCAAGCCAATCGTCGTCGTTGAAGCTAATCCAACCCCAGTAGGCCCAGACCGATCCAACGATCACACCCACCAGGGCACAGATCTTGAGTTTGGTGCGCGACATCGGTTTCCATGCAATTCAAACAGCGGAAGTGCGCCATGCTTCTTTAATAAGTCGACAGGCGGTACGCCATTGCGGGACGGCGAAATAGTAGGTTGTCACCGAACTCCCCTGGAAAGCGGCCTCGAAGCAGATGTTTTTAAATTCATGTGACCTACCGATGGGAGGTGGGCCGCCGCCCCTCAACGAATCGAAACACGTTAGTCAACCAGAGGATTTATACAACAAAAGGCCGCGTTGAATGAAGAAGGAAGGCGTTTTCGGCATTAATGCCGAAAACAGCGGCCGAACCGTGTTGGGCGTCGCAGGCTACGTTGCGCGAAAGAGAAGTTCGTAGGCCACAAAACTGAAAGCTGAGAACAGAAACAGAAGAAGGCCCCAAACTGCGTATCGATGACGACGATACAGCAGTCCCATCACCATAAAGAGAAACGCAATGCCGCAGGCTGACAACCCCAAGCACTCAAGTATTGGCGGCTGTCGTGAAGGCAGTACGGAGAGGCCGTTAGCGAACCGCCATTGGGCGAAAATGATTGCCGCCGGGACAAGGTGGACCGCTGTGATCGCGAAGCAGCAGATCACGAGTGGCCAACGAATGCGAGCAGCATCCGACGGCAGTTCAGGCTGCTGAGAGGTGGGCTCGAATTCGACACGACGGTCCATGAAGCGACGCCCAACGGAATTCACTACGACAACGTGTCGCGATGAAGGGTTTACACAAGCAATTTTGCAAATCTGGCGAAGCCTGAGCGGAGTCTCCCCGGCCTTACCGGTGCTCCAATCCGCAATTCTCGGATGCTGTTGAAAGCAAGCTGAACGCGGCCATCTGGCGACTTAGTTAATGTCTGCGATCACCAATGGCAACATCTATGATCCACGACCGTCCGGAGGTGGTCCGGAACTGGCTCCTCGGGCGTCTTCGGGTTTTTTGCCTTTTGACTTGCTTCGACCGCGACCGCGGCCTTTTCCGCTTTCGCAGCCTTTTCATTGGTTGGGTAGCGGCAACCCCTGCAAGTCAGTGAGATTCATGCGAGCGAGACGGATTGACGATTCCAGGTCTTCCTTGTTTTTCTTGACCGACTTGGCATCGCCCTTTTTCTTGGCGGTTTCCGCCAGTAGACGAAATGTCTGGCGAGCGGCTTCAATCTCTGGCTGCCATTCTTCCTTGGGCTGACCTTCCAACCGCATCAGCCATGTCATGTAATACTGCGAGTTGGCCAATGCCTCGCGAGCCGACCTCAACACTTTTGGATCGGCGTTCTTGTCGTCCTGCATTTCGTCGACCAGGCTCGTCAAATCCTTGTGAGCCTCGGGCAGCTTCTTGACGAACATCTGCGCCTTGGCACGTTCGAGCCGGATGCGGCGGGTTTCGGCAACCTTTTCCTTGGGCAACAGCGTCAATGCCACGTTGTAGCCGTCGACGGCTTCAGCCCACTTCTGATTGGCGGCGTTTGCGTCAGCCACACTCAACAAAATCGACACATCGTCCAGCGTCATTCTGTCTTGACCGGGACCGAGGTGGTAGGCCACAACCGGAACGGGCAACAGAATCCAGACGAGAAACAGGATTTTTCTCATTTCCTTATCCTTGGTTGGCTGTCAAACGTGGAATGGTTGGTTCGCGGATTATACCGTCCGAGAGACTTCCGTTGAAACCTCATCTCGTTTTTCTCGGATGTTTTCCATCTTCCGGCCGACGGCTACGGGAACGCCGGGACGCCAACCGGTGCCGCCATAATGTAGCAGCAACGGCAAAACTGCAAGTAGGAAAGCGCCGCACGCGCAGGCGATCAGAGCCCACTCGCGGCGCGTCAATTCTTCGAACTTGCTGCGCGAAGTCGTCTGAGTCAATTGCTTTAGCAAATCGGTGCTCAGGTGATGTTCGTTGCCGTTGTGATACGTTCCGCGTAACCGCAGAGCGATCTGGCGTAACGTCGATGTGTCTTGCCGCGATTGGCCGCCGTCGATGAACTTTCCGGTGACTGGGTCTCCCACACCGATCACCAGGACATTCGAAACAGACGCCGGCATCTTCGGCATGCCTGTCGCCGGAACCGTGTCTCCGTCACTGACCAGCACGACGGTTGTACTTTTGGGCTCCCACGGTTTGGCGGTCCGCGCGGCCTCTTCGAGACCCGAAAAGATGTCCGTTTTTCCCGGCGTAAACGCATAGTGCATCGGCAAGTCTTCCAACACGTTTCTGACAACTTCAATGTCGGTCGTGTCGATGACGACCGGTTTAGCTCCCGTATAAACCGCGATCACGCTGATGCGGTATTGTTCGATCGGAACCCGCTTGAAAAACGAATCCAGCACTTCCGACGCCCGCTTCATGCGGCTCAGTTCTTTTGTCGGCCCCGCGTCTTGCAGCCGCATGCTAGGAGAAACATCGAGCACCATCAGGATGTGCCGGTACTTTCCATCGGGAAGAATCTCGGCCTCGTGCACTTTCGGAGTCTCGTACATCAGCGAAATCATGCCCCAGCACAGAGCGGCGACCGCGGCAACTCGCAGGAAAGTGGCGACGCCGACCCACGGCATTGGCTTTTGTGCCGGGCCGAAGGCCAGATGAGCGATGCGGCGGCAGCGTCGCGCGTGGAGCATCTCGGCTACGACCGCCAACACGACAACCATGCAAGTGACAGCTTCGGCTACCATGGCGTGTACCTCAATCCAAACAAGCACATTGCGAACAGGCCGAGTACCGACAATCCGGCAATGCTGAAGGGGACGAAGTTGTCCATGACTTCCGCACTGCTCTTTTCAAGTTTCGTTTCCTGCATCTCGTCGATTCGCTGGAAGACGCCTTTCAGACTCTCCGTGTCTCCCGGATTGAAAACCTCGCCGCCCGTCAGATGAGTGATGTTGACGATCGAGTCGGGGATGTTCGTGTTGGAAATGTGAATGGCATACACCGCGATGTTATCCTGTTTCAGCCTCTTGGCGATGTCGACATCGTTTCCGGATCGCAGATCAAAGCTATAACCATCGGAGACCAGAATAATCATCCGGTCGCCTTCCTCGCGGTTGATCAGGATTTTGCGGCATGCGAGTAACGCCTTTCCGATTTCCGTTCCGCCAAACCATGGTGGCGCAACTTCCGGCCGCATGAACGGTGGCGAGCAGCGGATGGCTGACACATCCGACGTCAGCGGCACCCAATGCAAAACGGAATTGCCGAAAAAGGTCAGTCCGAACGCGTCACCTTCGCGGAAATCAAGAAACTCGTTGATGGCGGCCATCGATGCGTCGTATCGAGTTCCGCTGCCGAACGGAGCCGTCATGCTGCCCGAGATGTCGACGCAAAACTCGATGTTCGTCAACGAGCGTTTGGTCTTTGGTTCGCTCAGTTGTTGCGGCACAGCCAGAAGAAAAATCACGACGGCCAACAACATCGCCGGCAGCGATTCGGCGAGACCGATGAAGAACCGCAGCCGTCCCCCCGACGGTTGTACTCCGTGATCGAACGGCAGCACGACGCGCCGTCCAGCTCGGCGCCAGACCCACACCAACAACATTGCGGGAATAACCAGCAGATACAGGACGGTCGGGTAAGTAAAACTCATTCAGCCAACCTTATCGGAGAATTGTCTCAGTAGCCGAAGTCGCAAGACTTCGGGAAATCGTTTGTGGCCTCCCGAACTCTTGCGAGTCCGGCTACGCGGCAAGAGTAGGTCTCGCTAGCCGAGCGAGTTCCTGAACGAACGAATATTTCCAAGGTCCCGCTCGGCTCGCGGGACCTACTTACGTTGTCTCCAATGCGTCGGCGGGTAGGTTTTGATAAGGACTCAATAACTTCGCAACGTCGACATCTTCTTGTTTGTGTGGACTGTGCAGCCAGATTTCGAGTTGCCGCAACAACGGACCGGCGTCTTCGTGCTCACGCAATTTGACGATGGCGTCAGCGGCGGTCAAATCGTTGAGTTTCAGTTTGCGACGCCAATACGCGAGCAACATTCGTTCCAGCTCGGCTTGTTTAGCGTGATCCAGTTTTCCGTCGATACCGGCTTCGACGAGCGGACGTAAGCGATCCGAGAGTGACCTCGGTTTCGAGCTGTCAGTTCCCACGGCGGCCTTTCGTTTGCGTCCAACGAACACGATCGCCAACAGTCCCAGAACCCAGACGATTCCGCCGACCCACAACGCCAACCGATACCCGCCGAGAAACGGAGACGAGACCGCCGTCAGTTCATTCGGCTGCACCTGTCCCGGCGGCAGCACCGGACTCACTTCGACCATGATCGATGGCACGTCGTCGGTTGACGATCCGTCCTTGCGTTTCAGCAAAGTCTTGAGATCGAACTTGCCCGGCTCGCGTGCGTCATAAACGATGTCGTATCGATAACTGTCTCCGTGTGGAAACGCCTCGACGATCCGCATCACAACCGGTGCTTGCGAACCTTCAATCGGAAGGACTTCAAGTTCCGAGCCCGGCAGCACGATTTGATCGATTCGGGCCGGCATGCCCACAGTCGATGCCCGTTGATCGTCGGCCGACACAATACTCGTCGCCAGCGTTATTGCGAGCAACAAGCCGGCTTGTCTTGCGTTCCAACTTTGTAACATTCGAGAGATCACTACCTGGCGCCTCGGCCCAAAAGAGCACGCGATTCAAAGAAATATCGGAGTCTGTGGGCGAACGGCTGATCGGTACGAATCACCAGATGATCGATGCCGCCGCGTTTCAACTCTTGGTCGATCGTGTCCTGATCCAGCCACTGACGGCGTCCGTGGGTCACAAACTCTCGCCCCGTTTCCGCTTCTTGGGCCCGCATGATTCCCGCTCCGCGCAAGTTGGTTTCCGCGGGATCCTGCAGTTGCAAGACGGCGCAATCATGCAGTTGGGCCATGTGCTTCAATGACGGCAATGCCCGTGGATCGTGCAGATCGCTGAGCACGATGATCAGCGCCCGGCTGGGCAGACTGGGACTCAACTCGGTAATCTGCCGTGCGAGCGACGTCGATTCGTCGTATCGGAATCGCCGCAACAGATGCAGCCACTCCATAACCTGATGCTTCGACAGGCTGGGGTCGAGCCGCAATCCATTCTCACCGACGCCCACGATGCCGACGGGACTGATCCGATCAAGGCATGCCAGTGCCAGGCCGCCGGCAATATGAACGGCGACAGCATACTTGCTGCGTTTGGTCGAGCTGACGGTCATTGACGCCGACGTATCCATCAGCAAATAACACGGCATCCGTTTCGGAGCCTCGAATTCCTTCACGTAGAGTTTCCGCGTTCGAGCGGTGACGCGCCAGTCGATCGTGCGAACGGGATCTCCCCACTGATATTGCCGCGATTGAACAAACTCGACACCCGAACCCAAAAACGGCGAGCTATCGGTCCCGTAACTCAGGCTATCCGCCAGCCGCTTCACGGCAATCAAGAACTGCCGGGAATCGAGAGTATCAATGGATTCCAGATATCCGTCCACGAGTTTGGTTCCGTGGTAACAAACTGCGGGAAACTAATTCCGATTCTGCACTATTCGTTTAACGGCGAGCCGCAGGCGACTGCGTGTGTGTAACTGGATCCACTACGAAACGCAGACGCCTGCGGCTTGCCGTTAAACGAGGAATTCAATATTGCACACGACGTACCCATGCTATTTCGAGGGTCCGCCAATCTCGGTCAGCAATTCTTGCAGAACGACCGCACCGTCCAGCCCATCGGCGAGTGCTTCGTAGTTCAAGCGGATACGGTGCAGGATGACATCGGCGGCCAGAGCGTACAAATCTTCGGGAATGACGTAATCGCGGCCGTGAATCAACGCCCGCGCGCGGGACGCTTTGATCAACGCGATTCCCGCGCGCGGACTGCAGCCCAGTTCAATCGCCGGATGCCGACGCGTCCGCCGGACGATCTCGACGACGTGTTCCATGAATGTGTCACTGACGTGCATCTGATGCACGGTTTCCATCGCCGCGACCAATTGCTCGCTCGACCCAACCGGTTCATGCTCGAGGACATCAAACTCGGTAATCGCAATCGCGCCGCGGCCTTCGCGACGAATGCCCAACGCGGCGTTGCGTTTGAGAATATCTTTTTCGTCGTCGATCGTCGGATACTCGAGCCGATGACACAGCATGAAGCGGTCGAGCTGCGCTTCGGGCAGCTCAAACACTCCGGCCTGTTCGACGGGATTCTGAGTCGCGATGACAAGAAACGGAGCCGGCAGCTTGAATGTCTCGTTGCCGATCGTGACCTTTCGCTCTTGCATGGCTTCAAGCAGAGCACCCTGCACTTTCGGAGCCGCCCGGTTAATCTCGTCACCCAGCAGCAGGTTGGTAAACACCGGCCCCTTGTGCGTGCGGAATTCGTTCGTCTTCTGATCGAGAATCTCGGAACCGAGAATATCGGACGGCAGCAAATCGATCGTGAATTGAATGCGCGCGAAATCAAGGTCGATCGATTTCGACAGCAGCGACACAAGCAGCGTCTTCGCCAGTCCGGGCACGCCCTGCAACAACAGGTGCCCTCCGGTAAACAGTGCAATCAACAAGCGTTCGACGACAACATCCTGTCCGACAACAACCGTTGCCACACGCTCTCGAATATCTTGAATGAACTTAATTGTGTCATCGGTTGAGGTTTGATTCGCTGTTGCCATCGGCCGCCGTTTCCTCATTCCCGGTCAGTCATGTTGTCTCACAAATATACATACTACCCTAGCCAGAAGCGATGTTTCGACGCAATCGCCAATCCTCTGTAACCGAGAATCTCTCAAAGACACAGGCACCGGGATCAGCCCGATGCCTGTCATTCACAAAAAGGAAGCCAGTGCCCGTGCTCACAACAAAAAAACCGGGTTGCCGTTTCCAGCAACCCGGTTATTTGGGCTTATTCCGTCAGCACCTGCTGACGCAGGCACAAACCGGCTTGGGCCGGCTAGTCTTGGTAGTCGACTTCGATGTAACCCTTCTTAACGCGGACGTCGACGGCGTACTTGCCGTAGTCGTATCGCGTTCTCGTTCCGCTTCTGTTGCACTTGATCCTTGGGCCGCGGGTGCAGCAGCACTGCTTCGGCACGCAGATCTTGATGTACACGCATCGCGGCGGCTGTGGGCAGCAATTGCACGGATCACAGCACTTCGGGCGTGGGCACGGATCCAAGACCTTGATGATCTTGATTTCGGCACAAGGAGCCATCTCGTCGAGGTCCTTGTATTTCACACAATTGAACAACTGAATTGTCTGCATCGCGGCTCCACTTGAAACCGGATCAGGCATGGCCTTGGGGGCTGTTCCCTTAGGGGCCGGTGTGTCTTGTGTAAAGAACACCCTTGTTCCAAACAGAGATGGGCCATCAGCCATCGCCGCGGACGACGATGCCAGGACCATTCCTGCGACAATCATTCCCAGTAGCTTCTTCATTTCACATGCTCCTTCAGATGTTGAGTGCCAGTGTTACGGGACACTCAAGTGTTACCGTTCTCACGTGAGAAAAAATCATACCGAGGCGTATCGCAAAGCACTCGGCATACACTGATTTAAGTATACACCATTGACTTTGCGCCGTTGTCGGTAACTCCTAGTAAATCCAGCAAAGTTGGGTTGAGTTGCGCTGGCTTTAACGATTACGAATAATGGGAAAGGGCTTCATCCGCAAGGCAACCGGCGTACCTTTTCCGCAGTTTTCCGAATTTTTTGGATTTGTGAACGGGGCTGTTGATTGGCGTGGCGAACGGATACGGACATTGCAACAACCGCGCGTCGTTCACATAATGACCGCTGCCACCGGGACTCCCGTTCGGCGAGAATTCCAAGGAGTACACAACGTAACATTCGGCCAAGCCGAGGATCTCGATGCCACGCGCAAACAAGTGGTTCTTTTCCGTAAGTTACAGCCTGACATTCGTGTTGGGATTGGCGATTGGCACGTCGTCGATGGCTGGTTGTGGTGGCAGTGAAGATGACAACAAGACCGCCTCGAACGGTGGCAAGAAGACTGCCAAGAAAAAGAAATCGTCAGCCAAGAACCGATCGAAACCCTCCAAGTCGAATACGCGGGTATCGGTTGGCCGGAAAGAAATTGACGGTATTCCGTACGATGTCTTCTATGACGATCCTTCAACAATCGTGCAAACAGAAGGCAACGTGTCTGACAAGACCACCGGCAATAATACTGGCGGTGGTGGATCCGGCACGGCCCCAACGGAAAACACGGACACGAAACCCAAGACGGCTTCCACGGGTACTCTTTGGAAAGAGATCATTCCCAAAGAGATACTCGAAGCGGAAATCAAGAAGATCCGCAACAAGTTCACTCGATACACGCAATCAGTCGGTAATTTCAATCAGAACATTTTCCAGATTCCTCCCGACGCGGCGACGCTGGCGATGCTGGCTGAAATCGCGATCGAGCACCCCGATGCCGTCAGTTGGAAGGACAACGCCAAGTACGTGCGTGATCTCGCCAACAAGATGGTTGAAGAAGATGTGATCCGAGGCCGTAAATCATACGACCGCGTCAAAGGGGCATTCGAAAATATCGTCGACGCCATGAACGGCACCGTCCCGCCGGGAATGGAGAAAACCGAAGACAAGAAACTGTTCAGTGACGTTGCGGATTTCGGCTTCCTCATGAAAAGATTGGAACGGGCCGAGAGTTGGACAAATACAAATGTCGGCAATGAGAACGCGATGAAGGCAGAAGCCGAAGCGGCGTTACAAGAAGCCTATATCATTGCCGCGATTGCAAAAGTCATCTTAACCGAAGGATACGGTTACGCGGATGACGACAAGGATTTCGTGGCGCTGGCACTTCCCATGCACGAAGCGAGCTTGAAAATGGCAACGGCCATCAAGAGTTCGGCTTTCGGTGCGTTTGATGAAGGTCTGAATACAGTTTCTCAGCAATGTACTAAATGTCATACAATCTACAAGAATGACTAAATCACTTTCTTACGATTCGTGAAACGTGAACCGCCGGCACCAATTGTCACAAACGGATAATGACGATGAACTATCGATACGTCTTTCTGCTGACAGCGTCAGCCGCCGCATTTGTTTTCGCCGAAACCGTTCGCGCGGACGTCATTGAACTTAAGGGAGGCCAGAAGATCGAAGGTGAGGTCCTAAAAGAGACTTCCGATGCCATTTTCGTTGACATCGGCGTCGATGTTGTCCGTATCCCTGTCTCCAGAATCGCGTCCCGCGAGAAATCCGAGTCCAAAGAAGCCGGCCCCAAAGATGTCAAACAGACTGAAATCTACAGCACCGCCAAACTGAAACAGCGCAGTGTGAAAGACCTGACGCTCGAATACGGCGCCGGCGTCGTGCTGGTGCAGACGCCCGCGGGACTGGGATCGGGTTTCATTATTAACGACCGAGGCCATTGCGTCACGAATTATCACGTGATCGAACGCGAGACGCGAATTGCCGTGACGATCTTTCAAAAGAATAAGGGTGGCGAATTCACTCGCCGCCGCATCGATGACGTCAAGATTGTTGCTTTGAATCCGTTTTTTGATCTTGCGTTGCTGCAGATTCCCAAACAAAAGGACTTCAAGTTTCGGTCCGTCTACCTGGCCGACAGTAATGACTATCGCGAAGGAGACTTGGTTTTCGCCATTGGAAACCCGCTGGGATTGGAACGCTCGGTTTCGCAAGGCATCGTCAGCACTCGCAACCGCAATTTCCAGGGTTTGGTCTACATTCAGACGACGGCGCAGATCAATCCGGGCAACAGCGGCGGGCCGCTGTTCAATGCACGCGGCGAGGTCGTCGGCATTACCAATATGAAGCTGCAATTCGCCGAAGGATTGGCGTTCGCCATTCCGGTGACCTACTTGAAGCACTTCTTGGATAATCGCGACGCGTTTGCTTTTGACAAGAACAACTCAAATTCCGGTTACCGCTATCTACAAGCTCCGCGACGCAAGATGACGGTTCCGCCGCCGACGCGGTAACGTAGATCCGCGAAACGAACGAGTTCATTCTCTCCCAGATAAGAATTGGAAATTTTATGCGAGTCCTTAGTCATCGCCGGTTTTTCGTCTGTTCGATTCTGATACTCACGCTGTTCGGGTTGCATCGTCCGGTTCTGGCCGCAGACGCGGTTCCGACCGACCGTCTGCTTCCGCCGGAAGTGAAGGTGTATTTTTCCATTCCAAGCGTCACGGAATTCAAGGCCCGGTTGAAACAATCGTCGTTCGGCAAATTGATGGAAGACAAAGGATTGGCCGATTTTTGGAGTGACGTGCAGAAGCAACTCGACGAAGCATCGTCCGATTTGAAAGACAATCTCGGACTGTCACTCGATGAACTGCTCGCCATTCCGAACGGCGAAGTTGCGTTTGCGATTGTGCAGCCGGAAGGAAAAAACATTGGCATCGTGGCGTTTCTGGATTTTGGCGACGGACGTGAAAAGGTTGACCAACTGCTGGACAAAGCCGTCGAGGCCCTTGACGAGAACGGATGGACATTAAGAACGGAAGAGTTCGAAGACACACAGATCGATGTTTACAAGTTGAACGCGGAAGACAACAACGCTGGCGGAAGAAAAAACAATTCCGAGTTTGCATTTTTCGTGAAGGATTCGGTCGCTGTTATCGGCAGCAGTGCCGATGTCCTGGAATCCGTGCTCGTACGCTGGGACGGGAAGCACAACAGCACGTTTGCCGACAACGAGGTCTACACCTACATCATCGATCGCTGCAGCGATTCCAATTCGGTTCCCGCCGCGACATGGTTCATCGACCCCATTGGCCTGGTGAAAGGCACGATCAATTCCGCCAAACAACCAAACTTCCAGGCCCAAATGGTGCTTGGCTTTCTTCCCACATTGGGCCTTGAGAAAGTCAAGGCGATTGGCGGTGCAGTCGATATTGCGACCGAAGAGTTCGACTCGGTTGGAAAGACGATGATTTATGTTCCGCCGCCGCTATCTGGGGTCTTGAACGTGTTGCAGTTTCCGGCGACCGAGCAATCACCGCCCGCATGGGTTTCCGATCAGTTCACCGCGATGTATTCGTTCAACTGGGACGTTATTGGCGCTTATAACGCGACCGAAACACTGACGGATTCATTCCAAGGCCCAGCGACATTCGCGACACTTATCGCCAACTTGGCCAACAGCGGCCCCATGATCAACATCAAGACCGATATCGTCGACCAATTGTCGGGCAAGATGCACTTTTTGCGTGGCGCGGCCGATGCAGCGAACCCTCTGGAACAGAAGTTCCTGATGGCGCTTGAACTGCAGAATCCGGACAAGCTGAAAGGCACTCTTGAAAAACTCACGAATACGCCAGGTTTTTCGGGAAAGTCGCGGGACTTTCGGGGTGAGACGATTTATGAAATTCCGCGGCCGGGAGCCTCGAGCCCGGTTGGGATCGCCGTCGCACGCGAACACTTTATGATTGCGAGTGATGTCACAACGCTGGAAGCCGCAATCCGGGACGATGCCACTCGTTCGAGTCTGGCAAAAAGCCGGGACTTCCAGCGAATTGCCCAGCATTTTCCCGCGAAAACCTCGATTCAAGGATTTCAGAAGCAGGATTCCCAAATCCAGGCGCTTTACGAGATGCTGCGGTCGGGAAACAGCAATCTGATTCCCGGTGGCGGGAAAGATCTGATACCCGGCATCGATTTCCAGAAGCTGCCACCGTTTGAGACGATTCAAAAGTATTTGAAGCCGTCCGGCACGTACACCATCCCCGACGAGCGTGGGGCGTTAATTGTCAGTTTTAGCGTCAAGTAACGGCTGTTCAACGAAAGCGCGCAAGTCAAGCAGGCTACATCCGACGGTCTCGAATTTGGGATTCGTCCGATTCTCGCGATACATTGGCCGCATGGTGGTGTTAGGTGTTTGTTCGGCAAAGTCCGGTTTCCGCTCCATCACCGGTTTTCGTTGGCGTTTACAATCCGGCACAGTCATTTAACGGGAAACGAAATATGCGTCACTTATTGACATTGTCCGTTCTGATTTCAGTGGTTTTCGCAATTCCCAATCTGCTTCTGGCCGACGACGATGTGAAGCCGGATGAATTATTCACTCAGTTGGATAAGAACAAAGATGGAAAAGTCACGGCGGACGAGGTTTCGGAAAAACAGAAGAAATTCTTCGAACGCCTGCTTCGCGTCGGCGACACCGACAAGAACAAATCGCTTTCTAAGAGTGAATTTGTCAAAGCATTGGATCCCGATGACGAAACGATTCCGCCGACACGGGAATTGAGTGGTAACCGCGGCGGCCGCCGGCCACAGGGTAATCCGGAAGAATTTTTCAAGCGTCTCGACCGCAACAAGGATGGCAAAGTGACTCGAGACGAATTGCCCGAGCAGGCGCGGCAGCGACTCGGCAAACTGTTCGATCAATTGGGAAAGGACGAACTCACAAAAGAAGATTTCGCGAAACTTCGCGATCGCTTCGGTCCGAATCAAAAGCGGCCAAATCAAAAGCGGCCGAAACAATCCGGCGATGGCGATGCCGCCAAACGGGCGGAACAATACTTCTCGAAGCTGGACACGAACGGCGACGGCAACCTTTCAGTGTCTGAAGCACCAGAGAAGGGAAAAGGAATCGTCGAACAGATGCTGAAACGTGCAGGGAAAGGCCCCAGGGATGCGCTGACCAAAGCGGAATTTATGAAGCTGGCCGCACGTGGCGGCGGGCGTCCCGACCGGTCAAAGCAAACGGACAGGCCCAAGCCTGGTGGCGGCCGCAATGGATTTGGCGGCCCGCTGATTTTTCGCAAGCTGGATTTCAATCAGGACGGCAAGATCACGCGGGCGGAACTGGCACGCGCTGCCGAACTGTTCGATGAACTCGACAGTGACAAGAGCGGCTCACTCGACCCGCGCGAACTGTTCGGCAGCCCACCCGGTGGCGGACGCCCGGGAGATCGTCCCAACATTGCGATCCGGCCCCAACGTCCCGATGGGACCGATGGGAAGAAAAGCGACCGGAAGCGGCCCAACACTGGCAATCGGCCTGACGGTGGTCGCGGGACGGACTTTGTCAAACGTGTTTTGCAACAAGCCGACAAGAACGGTG
>Ga0310122_10001372_pt1 | contig 15612 bp, 12 predicted proteins | sample CB6_Bottom_1051__FD_203503 | JGI IMG/M metagenome (GOLD analysis project Ga0310122, IMG submission 203503) | Marine microbial communities from Western Arctic Ocean, Canada - CB6_Bottom_1051 | ecosystem: Environmental > Aquatic > Marine > Oceanic | place: Canada: Western Arctic Ocean | collected...
CGGATCGTGGCCTCACGGAGACGCGCGAGCGAATGATCGACGTGGGACAGGAGATGCGGCGCCGATCGGGACCCGGCGCGCTCGCCCAACGCCTGGTCACGGAATTCCAGCCCGATCGAAATTACGCGATCGACTCGGTTCGTCATCCCGTCGAAGTCGAGATCCTGCGCAATTGCGGTCAGGCCTTTCATCTGATCTGGATCGACGCGAAGCTCGAGATCCGCTTCGCACGGTTGCAAGCGCGGGGTCGCCGCGGCGACCCGAAGACGGTCGCTGAGCTCGAAGCGCTCGAGGCACGCGAGCGCGGAAGCGACGATCCGAACGCCCAGCAGCTCGACGCCGTTCAAGCCGAAGCCAGCTTTACCCTGTCCAACGATGAAAGCCTCGACGAGTTCCAGGATCAGATCCAATCCTGGGTCCAACGGAATCTCGCCTTTTCGCGACCGGGCTGGGACGATTATTTCATGGGCATCGCACGAGTCGTCGCCTCGCGCAGCAATTGTGTGAAGCGCAAGGTCGCCGCCGTCGTCACGCTCGATCGACGAATCATCTCGACCGGCTACAACGGGACGCCGCGTGGTACGACCAATTGCAACGAAGGCGGCTGTCCGCGCTGCAACGAACTGGCGCCGGGAGGCACGCGACTCGATGAATGCCTCTGCTCGCACGGCGAAGAAAATGCGATCACCCAGGCCGCCTATCATGGTGTCTCGCTCAAGGGTGGCACGATCTATACGACGTTCTCACCCTGTCTGCCCTGTACGAAGATGATCATCAACTCGGGGCTCGCGGAGGTCGTCTACCAGAGCGATTATCCGCTCGGACAAGTTTCTCTAGACCTGTTGGCAGAAGCTGGCGTCAAGACACGCAAGAGCGATTCAGGCTAGATCGAGCGCGCGTTCGGCTGCGATACGAATCGCCACGCAAGTTGTCATTCGAATGTACCCGGTACTTGCGCCCGGGTTGCCGGCCACTCGATGGATCTGCCCAGCTAGCGTCAGGTATGACTCAATTCCTTCCGGGTTTTTGCCGATTTGCACTGACGGCGGGCGCTGCCGAATTGAACGGCCGTTCCGACCGGACTCCTGACGCTTGGATCGATCATGAGGCGCGGATGCGACCGAAGCCGACTCGACTGCTCGACCATCGCGAATACCCGGTGCTCTACGTCGATGACGAAAGAGATAATCTGCGGGTCTTCGAACTCACGTTTCGACGTGATTTCACCATCCTGACGGCGGAAAGCGCCAAGGAAGGGCTCGAAGTGTTGTCGCAGCATCCGGTCGCCGTCGTGCTCTCGGATCAGAAGATGCCAGGAATCGAAGGGGTTGAATTCTTGCGCCAGGTTTGCGAAATCGACCCACGCACTCTGCGCATTCTGGTTTCGGCCTATGGGGATGCGAAGATTCTCGGTGCGGCCATCAACGACGGAAATATCTATCGCTATATCGCGAAGCCCTGGGAGCCTGAGGATCTGCGTCTCACGGTCCAACGCGCGATCGAGTCCTACGCGTTGGAAGCGGAACGCGCCACGCTGCTCGAAGAATTGATGATCTTGAATCGGCTCTCTCGCAAGATCCATAGAGAGCTGGATCGAGACAGTCTCTACGAAACATTGCTCGACGCATTAAGGGATGAACTCCACTTCGACGGGTGTGCACTCCTATTGGCCGATGCGGATTCCGGAAAGCTCCGATTCGTCGCTTCGGAACCCGGGGACGACGTCGCGAGTCGTCTCCCGGAGATAGAAATCGCTCGCCATACGGCTCCGGATTTCCTCGCCCGGCTCCATCGTGGCGATTCTCAGACGCTAGTCGGAGACGAAGCCTGCGATCTCGAACCGCCGATTCGGACCTGGCTGACCGAGGTCTCGGCAGAAGAGATCTTCGTCGTGCCGCTTTTTGGGAAAAAGGGAATCGTCGGTGCGCTCGCGGTCGACAACCGTCGCGGCGGACAGCGCCTCGGAATCGACGGCCGCATGCTCATCGAAGGTCTGGCCACGCAAGCCGTCATCGCCATCGAGAATGCACAACTCGTCGACGACCTGCGTCGAACGCGGGCGGCCGCGCTTCGCGTGGATCGATTGGGAACGCTTGGGACGCTGGCGGCAGGGCTGGCTCACGAGATCAACAATCCCCTCGTTTCGCTGAACACTTTCTTGACGCTGGCGCCGGATAAGCGCGAAACCGAGGATCCGAGTTTCTGGGGCGAATATCATGAACTCGCTTGTGGCGAGCTCGAACGCATTCGCGGGTTGGTCGAGTCGATGAGTCGCCTGGGTCGCGGCGGACCCACACCGGCCTTGCAACGAGAATCGGTCGATGTGGGTGGCGTCGCCCGCCAGGTCGTCCGTCTTCTTCATCGCGAAACCGAGAAGGTCGGCGTGAGCGTCGACCTCATGATCGCCGACAACCTGCCCGAGGTCTCGGTCGTTCGAGATCAGATTCATCAGGTCGTGCTCAACCTCTCACTCAATGCCATTCAAGCAAGCTCCGATGGTGATTCGATCGAGATCGCCATGGAAGCAGAGGGCCCCGACGATGCGCCGACGGGTGTCCGAATCCGCTTTCTGGACACGGGTGAGGGGATCTCGGAAGAGGACCTCGATCGGATTTTCGACCCCTTCTTCACGACCAAGGATCCAGACAAGGGAACCGGCCTGGGGCTCATGATCTCTCATCAGATCATTACCGATCACGGGGGCTCCATCGAAGTCGAGAGTCGCGTCGGGGAGGGTGCCGCCTTCCATGTTCGACTGCCCTGCGAGGGGCCGATCGACGACGGCGCCAGCGATCACGCTTGACGCTCGGTGGCGGATCCCAGAAGATCCCGCGGCTCGGCCAGACAGGCGGGCCAGCCGGGTCTGAGGGGATTGCGCGATGTTCAGGAATCAATTTCGAGTAGCCAATGGGGGATCACGAGTCTGGCCCGACGGTCTGGCCGTCGCCTTGCTGGGTCTCGGACTCGTCCTTTCAGCGGCTCGCGCCGACGCCGAGCCCAAGCTTCTCTTGCTGCCGATCGTCGTACATAGCGCCGAAGATCCCGACTACCTTCGCAACGGCCTTTCCGACATGTTGAGCGCGCGCTTCGCAAGAATCGGAGCGCTCGAATTGCTTCGTCCCGACGATCCGGACCAAGGTACGACGAAGCTCGCGCGTGCCCTCGAACTCGGTCGCGAGGCCGGTGCGGACTTCGTCCTCTACGGCTCGTTCACGCGCTTTGGTCAGGGTGCGAGCCTCGACGTCCAATGCTCGCCAACGGATGAAGGCAAGAGGCGTGAACCGCTGCGCGAAATTTTCGTCCACTCCGGCAGCATCGGCGAGATCATCCCCGACCTCGACGAGCTCGCCGGAAAGGTGAGCCGCTTCGCCATGGGTGAGAACGTTTTGCCCGCATCGCCGGCGCCCGGAGCCTTTGGCGCTCTGGCCCCGGTGGGCAACGCGGAATTGCTCGGTCGAATCGAGGCGCTCGAGGCCGCGCTCTTCGAGATCCTGGAAGCTGCCGACGATGAGGCCAGCGAGGAGCTGCGCTAAGCTGCGCGGCGTTCGTCGGGCGGGCGTGCACGATTCAGTGCCAGATTCAAAGCAGAGTTCTGAAATGGGGCGGTGTAGCTCAGTCGGTTAGAGCGGCGGCTTCATAAGCCGTAGGTCGGTGGTTCAAGTCCACTCACCGCTACCAGTTCTACCTCTAGTCGATCTCATTACCCACGTAGCCCACGAAATCACCATCGCCGATCGCCAGATCGCGTCCCCGATTTCGTAGTCGTTGCGCTCGGCTGGATCGACGGAAGAGTATTGAACGAACTCCCAATCGTTGCCTTCCGAGTCGTGGAAGTAGACACGGGTGCGATGCGGATGTTGGTTGGGAACGGTTGAATCCCGGTAGCCGGCCGCCTTGAGTCGAACGCGGACCGCTTCGGCATCGGACACCTCGTAGCCGAGATGATTGAGTCCGGGTTTGGCGCCGTAGGGTACCCAGGCTTCGGCCGGCGTCGCGGTCGCCTCGGTGAGGGCGAGGTCGGTCTCGTCGGTCCCGATGTGCACCCAGCGAGACCCGGATCGGGGTCTTGCCCTCACCGCGAACCTGGAAGGTCGGGAGCGCGGTGCGAATGAAGCGGATGGCGTCATCGATGTCACGGACGACGAGATTGGCGTGCCCGAGTCGAGCGATCCTGGCAGACCTCCTGGGCGCGAAGACATCATCGCTCGGCGCAGCCGGCCGGCCCATCGATGGGTCGCCTCGATAGCCCATCGATGGTCTCTCTTCCTTGATCTGAGAATGCGTGCATGGTGGCTCCCCGCTGGGCGTTTCTGTCCGAGGGACTTCATTTGTTCGATCAATGCGTGCGTCTACGGCGGCGGTTGGTACCAGACCGGTGACGTGACCGCGCGCTCTTGAATCGTCGCCGGGACGAGCGCATGACGTTTCGTTCCCAGACGAATCGCATCCCAGGTACTCCAGCGACAGGTCGGAACCTGAAGGACGCGCACGTAGTAGAAGGCTTGCTGTTTCGAATCGAAAGAAGGATCCCGCCACCAGGCGCGCAGAGCCTGGGCGCCGCTCGCCGCGTCCGGCGTGCAGGTTTCGAGATCCGGCTCGGCGGCTTTCTCTGGACAGCGATGGTGGGTCGCGTCTGGTGCGGCTCCTCCCGGGCAACCGACATCGAAGATCGCTTCGTAGGCAACGCCATCTTCGACCCAGCCCTTGATGATCTGGACCCGCTCGAGATCCGCTTCGAGTGGATCCTTCAAGGCGACGATCAAGAAGGTTGGTGCCTGGGCGGAAGGACTCGAATCCCTTCCGGTTTTCGCAGAGAGACTTCCGCCCATCGGTACGCCGCGTGCGTAACCGACCCGGCGGATCTCGCCGTCGAGTTCGTCGGCTTCGAAGTCCCAACCCGCAAAGAACCGGACCCGAATTCGAGGACCGGACGTGGAGAAGGCTTCGCGCCGGCGAAGCGCGTCGAAGAGTTCGGCGCGGGTATTGGCGTCCGCCCAGATCCCGGCCAGCCCGGCGGCCCCCCAGGAGGTCGAGACCTTGGGTTGGCGTTCGAGGGTCGAATTATTCGACTCCCGCCACGACAACCGACGCTCCGCAGTCGAATCCCCGATCCCAATCTTTCCCGTGTAATTCGATTCTTCAAAAGGGCTCGACGCGTTATGCCCATCGGTCGAGCCGATCATGCCGAGCTGGTAGGGATTGGCGCCAATGTTTTCCCGCAGTTGCAGGCCCGCTTTGAGTGCATCTCGGACATAGCTGCCGACGGGTCGACTCGAAAGCGAGGGGTTCAGGGTTCGCCACGGCGCCATCTCGAAAGCCGCCCATTCATCGTCGGGCGAGAGGATCGGCAAGGTCTCGGATTGGCCCTTGATCTGCAGGACTTCGACCATGGGCTCGTTGTGCGCTCTTCGCTCGGCCCAGGAGCGATCGATCGCGCTGCCATCCCATTGGGTACGCGCGAACATGAGGCCGTTGCTTCCGTTCGAGTTGTGGGGAATCGCGAGTAGATCGTCGCCTTGCGCGCGTACGACGTCCATCCATTTCCAGAGGTCTTCCGGGTTCTGCGAGTCCATCGAGGAAAAGGGGCGAACCGGGACGTTGCTGCCTCGAAAGAGAACATTGCGATGGAGATTCTGGAAGGAGGGGTTCGAGCTGTACTCGTAGCCGACGAAGGCGGTGAAGACGCCGGGGTCGTCGTAGCGGTTCGCGAGATCGACGAGTTCCCGCCATGCGGGTGCGACGACGGCATCGGTCACGAGTTCGGGAATGGGTCGTCGTCGTGCGAATGTATTCTTGATTCTCTTCCAGGCGACAAGGGAGGCGTTGCCATCGAGGCGAAACCAATCCTGCATGAGTGGGAGGGCGTGGAGTGGATGTCTGATGGCGGTCGTCGCCTGGATCACGCCGAGATATTCCGCGTGGTCGGTCAGCGCCATGAAGTCCAGGGGGGGACCCGCGAGCTGGATGGGCCGACCGCCGACATGGGGGATGCTCTGGCCGAGCGCGTAGCGATAGGCGTTCTCCGGGCCCACTCGAACGCCAGCCCCGAAGGCATCGAGCGACCAACTCGAATGAATGTGTAGATCTCCGAAGAACGCCCGGCGATTCGCGGCAGGGAGCGCCCGCTCGGGCGGGGCGTTCGTTGCGGTCACATCGTCTGATGTTGCTTCGTCGAGGCAAGCCAGCGTCGACAGCGACAGCGCCAGCGCGACAATTCCGGCACCCATGGACGCGGTCACCCGATTGATCGAGCCTTTCCGAGCGCGCGCCGCGAAAGTCATGCGGGTCGCCGTCTGGCCATGTTAGTCGTTCCCATAAGCGGCGCCGCCATCGACCTTCAGAATCGTTCCGGTCGTGTAGCGTGACGCATCGCTGGCCAGATAGAGAGCGGCACCGACGATCTCTTCGGGCTCGCCGCCTCGACCGAGTGGGATCATTTGCTTCAGCTGCTCGACCATCGCATCGGGCCACGCCTTGCTGATGTCCGTCATGAAAGCGCCGGGCATGATGCAATTGACGCGGACCTTCGGCGCGAACGTACGCGCGAAGCTCTTCGTCAGGTTGTGAAGCGCGGCCTTCGCCGCCCCGTATGGAATTTCGGCTGCGGAGGGTTGTACGGCTGCGACGCTGCTGACGCCGATGATCGAGCCTCCGTCTGCGTTCACCATGGCCTGCCCGAGGACGGCGGTGAGACGGAAGGCCCCCTTCAGGTTCACACCCATCACCTTGTCGTAAAGCGCTTCAGTCACCTCGGTGATACTGGGATAGAGCGGCGACATGCCCGCGTTGTTGACCAATACGTCGATGCGACCGAAATGATCGAGCGTCTCTTTCGCCAGGGCATCGCATTGCTCCCAGTTGGCCACGTGGCAGCCAACGGCGAGCGCTCGCTGACCGGTCTGATTCTCGACTTCGCGTGCGAGTTTCTCGCAGGCATCCTTCTTTCGGCTGGCGATGACGACGTCTGCCCCGACGGCTGCAAATGCCTGAATCATCTGTTTGCCTAGACCCCGACTGCCACCGGTAACCAGCGCGACCTTTCCGTCGAGCCGGAAGAGCGATGTCGGATCGACACTGGACGTCATGATTCGTTTTGTCCTTTCGGGTTCGAGACGGTCTTCCCGAGTCGGTGCTTCTGGACCTTGCCGCTGGCCGTCCGCGGCAGTTCCGTTTCGAGGATGATCTCACGTGGTTGTTTGAAGCGAGCCAGCCGGGTCTTCAACCATTCTAGGAGAAGAGCGGGCTCGATTGTCGCCCGCTTCGTGAGGACGATGTGAGCGCGCCCCGCCTCGCCCCACTCCGGGTCGGGCACGGCGACCACGGCCGCATCGTCGATCTCGGGATGAGCGATCAGGGTGGCTTCGACTTCCGCCGGATAGACGTTCTCTCCACCGGAGATGTACATCTCGCGCGATCGGCCGACCAACGTCAGATCGAATTCTTCGTCGCGCGTCGCGAGGTCCCCGGTTCGCACCCAGCCCTCGCGCAGGGTCTCGGCCGTCGCGGCCGGACGCTGCCAATAGCCGAGCATCGTGATCGGTCCTCGCACGACGATTTCACCGACCTGACCCGGCGCGACGTCGCGCCAGACACCGGCCTCCCTTTCGATTGTCTCGGGGTCGACCAGGCGAAGCTCCGCATGTCGAACGGGTCGGCCGACGCTGCCTGCTTTCTCGAGAGCGTATCGGGCATCGAGGCAGGTGAGGATCGAAGTCTCGGTCTGTCCATAGCCCTGCCGGATCAGTAGGCCGTGTTCGTGAAAGGCGTGGATCATCTCCGGGGCTGCCGCCGCGCCGGCGCTGAACGCGAAGCGAAGACAGCTCGGTGGCGTCGACAGGGGTTCGCCGCTCTCGAGAGCCTCGAGTAGACGCTGATACATGGTGGGGACGCCGCCAAAATACGTCACCGATTCCGATTCGATGGCCGTCCAGACCCGGGCCGCCGAGAAGCCTTCCTGGAGAATGAGGCCGGCTCCCTTGAACGTCGCCGGAAGCGCCAGGATCAGCAGGCCCAAGGAGTGAAAGAGGGGCGCCGCGACGAGCACGCGGTCCGAAGACTCGATGGCGAAATATTCCTCGGCGTTCCGGCTGTTGTAGAGCGCCTTTCGATGCGGGAGCAGGGCGCCCTTCGGCTCGCCCGTGGTTCCCGAGGTGTACATCAGGATCATCGGATCATCGGGTCGGACGGGATGGAGGGTCGAGCTCGGCGTGTGGGCAGCCAATCCCTCTTCGTAGGGATCGGAGTCGTTTCCGCTTTGCTCTCGGGCCGTATCGTTGCCAACGTCCAGCAGACGGGGCGGCTCGGTCTTCATGAGCGTGCCGGCTTCGTCTGCCCGCGATCGCCATGGCTGTTCGACCAGGAGCACTCGAGGCGTTGCGTCGTCGAGTTGGAACGCGACTTCGGCCGCCGTCAGGCGGGCGTTGATCGGAAGTACGATGGCAGCCAGGCGAGCGGTCGCAAAAACGGCCTCGAGCATCGCGCCCCGGTTGCCCAACCACAGGGCGACGCGGTCGCCGGCGCCGACCCCCTCGGCCTCGAGCCATGCCGTCAATCTTCGAATCCGGTCTTCGGCGGTCGCATAGTCACAGCGGCGATGCTCGTCGACCCAGGCGAGAGCGGTGGGTTGTTCGGCGGCCCAACGCGCGATCCAGGAACCCACGTTGTGATCGGGCGATGGCTCGCCGGTCGCGGACGAATGGGAGGGAGAGATCGAAGCGGGGGTGTTCGAGAGGTCGTTGGCGGAGATCGAGGATTTCATCGCGGGCGCCGAGAGTACCTGGGCGCCCTTTGGGCGCCAGCGTCGGGCGGGCGCCCGACGGGGCACCGTCGTGGTGGCACCGCGGGCGAGTCAGGTCGGGGTATCCTCGGGGTATGTTGGATCGAGACTGCCAGGACGTGCTCGAGGGAATGGGTGTTCGCGGGGGCCGGATGCTGATTGCGGTTTCCGGGGGCCGCGACTCGATGGTCTTGCTCGACCTGTTGAAACGCTGTCTGCCCAGGCTCGCCGGAGAGGAGGTGGAAGGCGTAGTCGCCCATGTCCATCACGGCCTCCGAGGGGCCGATTCGGATGCCGATCAGCGCCATGTCGAGGCCGCGGCCCGGGAGGCAGGCCTCGACTTCTGTTCGCGCCGCGTCGATCCCGAGCGGGAGCGGGAGGGCCTTTCGAGTCGGGAGAGGCCGACGATCGAGGAGGCCGCTCGCAATCTTCGTCGCGAGGCGCTGCTGGAAATGGCCGCTGAGACCGGATGCGATTGGATTTCCACCGCTCATCACGCCGGGGATCAAGCGGAAACGGTGCTGCTGCGCCTGTTCCGGGGCACGGGACCCGATGGCCTGGCGGCGATGGCTCCGCGCAGTACCGATGGACGATGGTTGAAACCACTGCTGCGGGTTTTGCCCGGGGCGATCGAGGATTGGGCGCGCGAGAAGGGAGTCGAGTGGCGAGAGGACGCCTCCAACCAGGACCGGCGATTTGCGCGTAACCGACTCCGGCTCGATTGGATTTCGCAGCTTTCGGAGAATTTCAACCCGCAGCTTCTAAGGGCCTTGAGCGATCTTGCCGAAGCACAAAGATGGGATGTCGAATGGACGCGCGGACTCGTCGAGGAAGCCAGCAAGGAGCAGATTGAATTTGGAGAGGCCGGAGTTCGCTTTGCACTCGATGGTTGGGACAGCTTGCCCGAGGCTTTGGCGCGACGACTGGTTCGACTCGCGCTGGACGAATCGGGCCTGGGTCGCGATATCACGAGGGTTCATCTCGTCCGCGTGCTCGAGTTCTTGCGTCGAGGACGATCCGCTCCGAGAAACAAGAAACTGGAGCTACCCGGGGGGTTTCTGGTTCAGCGAAGAGACGATTGCTTCGAACTCTTCCAGCCAGGACACTGAAACGGGATCGATCCGCTCGAAAATGCTAGGGTACATGGGCGAGATTGAACGGATTTTTCGGGACCTGGGCGATTCGGCAAAGAGTCTGGCGGCGAATTCCCGGACCGACTCGAGGGCCATTGTCCGGCCTGAGGAGGGTTTACTCCGACTTTGGGGGAAGTCGAAGAGCCCAGCCCGTTGGCCGAGGTTTGAACCTCTCGTCGAGCGAGAGGGTCGGAGCACTGGACTCGCGACCTCATGTGCCCAGAATACAAGGCTTCAGCGGAGGATTGCTTCCCTGAAACGCGCCCGCGAATTTGGTGATCGGAGCATCGTGTGAATCAGCAGTTCTACAAGAATCTGGCCCTCTGGGTCGTCATCCTCGTCGTGATGCTCTTGCTCTTTACGACTCTGAAGCAGAGTGACGCGCCGCCCCCGAATATCCCGTTCAGCGAGTTCATGGACAGCGTCGCCACCGGCGAAATCGAATCCGTCACGATCGAGGAAGGTCATATCAAGGGTGAGTACACGGACGGCCGCGAATTCACGACGTATACCGCGCCGACCGCCGTCACGAACGAATTTCTGAAGGACTTCAAGGAACGCAATATCCGAACGGAGTTGAAGCCACGGGACGAGGGCAGCTTCTGGCGTCAGATCCTGATCATGTGGTTCCCCCTGGTTCTCTTCATCGGACTCTGGATCTTCTTCATCCGGCAGATGCAGAGCGGCGGCGGCAAGGCCATGAGTTTTGGCAAGTCCAAGGCCCGCCTGCTGACCGAGGGCCAGCAATCCGTCACGTTCAAGGACGTCGCGGGCATCGACGAATCGAAAACCGAACTCGAGGAGATTATCGAGTTCCTCCGTGAGCCGAAGAAATTCACGCGCCTGGGCGGCCGGATTCCGAAGGGCGTATTGCTCGTGGGACCTCCGGGTACGGGAAAGACCCTTCTCGCAAGGGCGGTCGCGGGCGAAGCGGCCGTTCCCTTCTTCTCGATCTCGGGCAGTGACTTCGTCGAGATGTTCGTCGGCGTCGGCGCATCCCGAGTCCGCGACCTCTTCCAGCAGGGAAAAAAGCAGGCGCCCTGCATCATCTTCATCGACGAAATCGATGCGGTCGGTCGTCACCGCGGCGCAGGCATGGGTGGTGGGCACGACGAGCGCGAGCAGACGCTGAACCAACTTTTGGTCGAAATGGATGGGTTCGAAAGTAACGAGGGCGTCATCTTGATCGCGGCGACCAACCGTCCGGACGTACTCGATCCGGCATTGCTGCGTCCTGGCCGATTTGATCGCCGGGTCGTCGTGCCGAGACCGGATCTCCGGGGCCGTCTGGAGATTCTCAAGATCCATACGCGTCGGGTTCCCCTGGCAGAGGATGTCGATCTCGAATTGCAGGCACGAGGGACCCCCGGCATGGTCGGCGCGGATCTCCAGAACCTGGTCAACGAGGCCGCGCTCCTGGCAGCACGCCGCGACGCAACACGGGTCGCTCAAGAAGATTTCGAGAACGCCAAGGACAAGGTCCTGATGGGAGCCGAGCGGCGCAGCATGATCATGTCCGACGAAGACAAGCGCATCACGGCCTTTCACGAATCCGGGCATGCGCTGATCGCGATACTCACGCCCGAAGATTCGGATCCCGTCCACAAGGTCACGATCATTCCCCGTGGTTCGGCGCTTGGCCTGACTCAGACGCTGCCCGAAGAGGACCGGCTCAACTACACCAAGGACCAGATCTTCGCCGTGATTCGATACGCGATGGGCGGGCGGGCCGCAGAGGAGATCGTATTCGGTCACTTCTCGACCGGAGCCAGCAATGATCTAAAGCAAGCGACGGACTGGGCGCGACGGATGGTGACGGAATATGGAATGAGCGATGGGCTGGGTCCAGTTTCGTATGGCGATTCGCACGCCGATGTCTTTCTAGGTCGCGATCTGGTCGCGCGCAAAGACTACAGCGAGCAGAAGGCGCGTGAGATCGATGAAGAGATCGCGGCGATTCTCAGCGAGAGATACAAGGAGGCGCATCAGCTTCTGCTCGACAATCGGGATCTGTTGAATCGAGTCACCGACGCGCTTCTCGAACGCGAAACCCTCGAAGGGTCGCAGCTGGCCATTCTGCTGAAGGGCGAAGAATTGCCGCCCCCGGAACCGAGCGAAGAAGTTTCCAAGGCTTCCTCTGCACGGGGAGAACGAGACGAGCCCGATGAGGGTTCCGATCCGGCGGATGACAAGAGGGGCGGAAGTGTTCCGGACCCGGAGCCGATGCCGAGTTAGGGGGCGACCGCTGTTTGTGAAGCCCGTCGGGTGACGCAAACGGACGGGTCGTGTCGAGTGCGATCGGGGGAGCGCGAACGTGATCACGGTATTGTGGAATTTCGGGGCGGACTTGGCGGAGTTCTTCAACTCCCGCTTCGACCCCTTCCGCGATACGGTCGACATTCTGCTCGTGACCGCCGGGATCTATTGGCTGCTCTTGCTGATTCAAGGGACCCGGGCGATTCAGATCCTGGTTGGCTTGATCGTCTTGATTGCGCTTTCCCTGGCGTCGGAACTATTTCAGCTCGCCGCACTCGGAATGATTCTCGAACGATTTCTCGGCTCGGCAGTCCTGATCATCGTCATTCTATTCCAGAACGATATCCGTCGTGCGCTGGCGCGAGTAGGCCGCGGGTTCTTCCCTTCCTTTTCTGCGGAACGAGAGACGCAGGTCGTGGAAGAGATCGTGCGAACTGCGGGCGCTCTCTCGCAGCGAGGTCACGGCGCCCTGATCGTACTCGAGCGGGAAAGCAATCTCGGCGATTTGATCGAAGCCGGCGTCCCCGTCGACGCGCAGATCTCGAAGGAACTCTTGACGAGCATCTTTCAGCCCTCGTCGCCCATGCACGATGGGGCCGTCGTGATTCAGGAGGGCCGCGTGTCGTCGGCCGGATGCATTCTGCCGCTGACCCTGCGCACGGATCTGCCTGAGGGGCTCGGTACGCGTCATCGCGCCGCAGTCGGGATTACCGAAGAGACGGACGCGCTCGTCGTCGTCGTCTCAGAAGAGACAGCGAACATCTCGGTCGTTCTCGGAGGCCAGATGCTTCGCGAGCTCGACGCGCCTCGTCTACGTGTCGTGCTGCGTGAAATCCTCGGTGGTGAACGCAAGGAATTACCCGATCCATCGGAAGTCACGAGCGGACTCGAAATCGCCGAAGGACCCGAATCACAGACTGCGCAGAAGGGCGAGCGGGCTACGGCCAGCTGACGAACGGCCGAAGGGCCGGAGAGGGAGCAGCGACCGATGGCGTCGCGTTTTCAGAATTTGCGACCGGGTGTTCTGGTGCTGGCACTCGCGATTAGCGTCTTTATCTGGGCCGTTGCCCAAGGCACGTCCAGTATCCAGGAATCCTTCGATGTTCCGGTCGAGCTGGTCGGGGTCGAGGAAGGCCTGGTCGTTACGGACCAGAACTCGGACGCGATCAACGTTCGCTTGCGCGGAAGTCGCGCGTCTCTTCGCAATCTCGATCGCGACCAGATGAAATATCGCGTGGACGCAAGCGGCGGCAAGCCCGGCGTCGCAGTCTACGAGGTCGACGTCGAGACCATCGAACATCCTACCGGTACGACTTTCGCGGGCCATTCCCCATCGAGAATTCAAGTGCGTTTCGAAAAACGCGGGCGCAAGGCCGTCACGGTCCGGGCGGAGATCCAGGGCGTTCCGGCACCTGGTTTTCATGTCGCCGGTGTCGTCATCGAGCCCGCGAAGGTCTGGCTCGAAGGGGCGCGCAGTCAAGTGATGCGACTCAATGAAGTCGTGACCGAGACGATCGATATCGCGGGCCTCGCGGCCAACGAAAATCGCGAGGTACGGCTAGTTCTTGGCGGCGGCACGGTCTGGGCCGAAGACAACAGCCCGCTACAGGTCGAGGTTCGAATCGAACCCGATCCGCTTCCCGAGCCGATCCTGGATCTCGAGAATCCGAAAGGCGCCGAGGAGGAAGTATGAGCGGCGATTCGACGCGAAAACTCTTCGGCACCGACGGGATTCGAGGAACCGCGAACTCCTACCCGATGACGCCCGAGGTTGCACTTGCGCTGGGTCGTGCCATTGCTCATGTGTTCCGAGACCAGGAGGGCGGTCGCAAAGAGATCCTGATCGGCAAAGACACGCGGCTTTCCGGTTATATGTTCGAAGATGCGCTGGCGGCGGGCATTTGTTCGATGGGCGTGAACGTGATTCAGGTCGGTCCGGTCCCGACGCCGGCACTGGCGTTCTTGACCCGCGATATGCGCTGCAACGCCGGTGTCATGATCACGGCCAGTCACAATGCCTATCAGGACAACGGGATCAAGTTTTTCGCCGCCGATGGATTCAAACTCCCCGATAGCGATGAGATCCGAATCGAGAGATTGATCGAATCGGGCGAAGTGGCGGAAGTCAGCGTAGCCCCCGACGAGATCGGACAAGCTCAACGAATCGACGATGCCCGTGGCCGCTATATCGTCTACCTGAAGAACACCTTCCCGAGAGATCAGACACTCAAGGACATGCGCATCGTCATCGATTGCGCCAACGGTGCGGGCTACCGGGTCGGTCCGACCGTCTTTCGAGAGCTTGGTGCCGAAGTCTTCGAAATCGGCTGCGAACCCAACGGGCGCAACATCAATGAAGACTGCGGATCCTTGTACCCGGAACGAACGGTGAGCAAGGTTCTCGAGCTACGCGCGGATATCGGGATCGCCCTCGACGGCGACGCGGATCGTGTAGTTGTGATCGATGAGCGCGGTGAGATCTTTGATGGCGATCTGTTGATGTGGCTCTGCGCTCGAGACATGCACGCTCGCGGTAGGCTCGCAAACGATACAGTGGTGGCGACGGTCATGAGCAACCTCGGCCTCGAAGTTGCTTTGTCTTCGATTGGCGTAGAACTCGAGCGCACCTCGGTCGGCGACCGTTATGTCGTCGAAGCGATGCGCAAGGGTGGGCACAATCTCGGTGGCGAGCAGTCCGGACATATTCTCTTTCTCGATGACTCGACAACCGGGGATGGCATCATGTCGGCGCTGCAGGTATTGGCCTTGATGGCGCGCAGCGGTAAGCAACTTTCGGACCTCCGGGACGGCTTCGAACGTTTCCCCCAAGTGACCGTGAATATCGCCGTATCCGAGAAGCGACCGCTCGAGGAACTGCCGAGCTTTTTGTCGGCCGTACGCGACGTAGAGGAAGAACTCGCGGACGCCGGTCGCGTGTTGGTGCGTTATTCCGGGACGGAATTGAAGGCACGCGTCATGGTCGAGGGGCGCGACGAGAAGCGCGTGCAGATGCTCGCCGACGGTCTGGCCAAGACGCTCGAGCAGGCCCTCGACGGGTCGGGCTGAAAGAGGTTTATGCAAATCGTCCTTTCGTTGGACAGTTGGGCGGCACTTCGGGATTTCGCCAACCACAATCGAAGCGAACTCGGTGCTGCGGCCGCATTGTCCGAATTGGCCGGCGTGGATGGGCTGCGACTCTCGATCAACGATGACCTGACGCCTGTGCGGGAAGCGGATGTCGACGAACTTCGCCGCGCCGCGCGAGCGTTTGAGCTGAGGATGCCGGTTTCTCAAAATCTGTTGAAGGTCCCGCTCCAGGCGCGGCCCGATCGAGTCGTATTGGTGGGCGAACACCGTGAGTCGATAGGATTCGCCTCGCCCGTGGATGCCCGCGTGGCCGGGCCGGGGCTTGGCGTCGTCCTGCGTTCACTCGAAGAAGCAGGTATT
>Ga0310122_10001373_pt1 | contig 15612 bp, 13 predicted proteins | sample CB6_Bottom_1051__FD_203503 | JGI IMG/M metagenome (GOLD analysis project Ga0310122, IMG submission 203503) | Marine microbial communities from Western Arctic Ocean, Canada - CB6_Bottom_1051 | ecosystem: Environmental > Aquatic > Marine > Oceanic | place: Canada: Western Arctic Ocean | collected...
TGGGTTTATTGCCATTTCAGCCTGACCTTGGGCGAGCGCCGGAGTTGCGGCCCCGGTGGCAGCCATTCAACGGATCCCCACGGGCATCCCGGCTTGGCCAAGCGCTGTTAGTTCAAGACCGCGCCCCGGCGGATGTAGGTGGGCTCGTCAAGGTCCTCTCCCTTGTGGATGGTCGGCTCACTTTTCTCGAACCGGCCCTTGGAGACGATCTCTAGCGGCAATAATTCCTGAACGATTTTCCGGCGCTTCGTCCGGTTCGGTTCCTCCTTGGCCGCCACCCGGATCAGGTCTTCCCGGCATTCGGGAGTCAACGCACCGGCTGTCGGGGCCGGCGGGGTGTAGGCAAAACCGCTGCGGTTTTTGCCGTCGCTTCCCTTCCCCAAGTCAAGATAACTGCCGGCGTCCGGCACGGTGAATGAATCAGAATAGCCCAAGTCGGACGCCTGCCCGGTTTGATCTGGCTTGGGCGGGGAACTTCCCTGATCCGCCCCGGCCAGTTTACCGGCGTGCGCGATGACGACAGTCATCTGGAGTGCCTCCCCGCGCCCTTGGCCGGAAACCCCGACCACAAACTTTGCCGTGGATGAGTGGTTTCTGATCGCCAAGGTGACGGCATTCATCTCCGCCATGGTCACGTCCCCACCCGAGAGGTGCAACAAGAGTGAACTGGCCTCCCTCAATGTCTCACCGCCCCGGGCTGCCGGGTGTGCCAGCAGCTTTCGCACGGCGTCATCCGCCCGATCCTCCCCGCTGGCCTCGACATGCACCACGGAGCCGAGACTGTGCCGGCCACGCACCGAAGCCTGCAGGTCCGCAAAGGAAACATTGAGCATTCCCGGCTCGAGCAACATTCGGCTCACGCCCAGTACGGCCTCGCACAGGTGGCGGTTGGCGATGTCCAGCGCCTGATTCAGCGCGATGTCGTCACCCTCCATCAGGATGACGTCTTGATTGGGAAAATGAAAAACCACATCGGCAACCTGCTTGAGGTCCCGCAGTCCGCCGGTGGCCTGGTTGCAACGCTGGATGCCTTCACAATCGAACGGTGTCGCCGCCACGCCCACCACCAGCGCCCCGGCCTCCTTGGCCAAGTTCGCCAAAAACGGCGCGGCTCCCGTGCCGGTGCCGCCCCCCATCCCGGCGACGACAAAGACCAAGTCGGCGCCCCGGACAATCTCAGCCAGTTCGTCGTTGTCGGACTCGACGGCGGCCCGGGCCAGCGCCGAGTCGCCCCCGGTGCCCAGGCCGCACGGGATCGCTTGGCCAAGCAGGAACGGTTGTGACTGGTGGCAGCGGGAGAGGCTGCGGTTGTCGGTGTCCAGCGAATAAGCCTCGACCCCCTCGGGGGCGATCATGGCCAGGGTCTCGACCAGTTTCACGCCGGTCTCGCCCAAGCCGATGAGGCGGATGGTTGGATTGGCGCCCGTTGTCTGTTCGTCTGGATTGCTCATGACTCGTCCTCCTGCATCAACGGCCAAACAGCGCGGCGACCTGCCGTCGGATGACCCGGCCGATGCCTCCCCGGCGCGGCGTGGCCTGTGCCTGAAAGACCCCAAACTTGATCAGACCCACCGGGGTGGCGAACTCCGGCTCGTCCAGCGCATTCTTGACGCCGCTCACGGTGCTGGCCCGGCCGATGCCCACCGGGAGCTTGAACACGTCCCGCGCCAGTTTCGTGATGTGCGGGATGCGCGCCCCGCCGCCGCAAAGCACCACCCCGGCCCTGAGATACTCGATCAATCCCGCCTGGCCGATGTCCTTGGCGATCAACCCGAATGTCTCCTGCAAACGCATCGACATGATCTTCTGCATGTGCCCGAGGTTGATCTGCCGACCCGGGATCGGGCTGTCGTCGGACAGGTCGATCTTCCGGTCCCGCGCCCCGGGATTGATCACGGCCGACCCGTGGTCGATCTTGATCTGCTCGGCCCGGGCCAGCGGCACCTTCAGCCCGTAGGCGAGGTCGTTGGAGACGTGGTCGCCCCCGACCGCCAGCACGCCGGTGTGCTTGATGACGCCGGCTGAGTAAACCGCGTACTCGGTGACGCCGGCACCGAGGTCGATCACCAGCGTGCCCAGTTCCTTCTGCTCCGTGTTGAGAACGGCGAGCGAGGAGGCCAGGGCGCTGGATGAAATGTTGTTCACCTCCAGGTGCAGCCCATTGACAAGGCGGATCGGGTTTTGCAACCGGTTGTACCGGCCGCTGACGACGTGCACGTCCACCTCGACCTTGGCCCCCAGCATGCCCTCCGGGTTGAGGACGCCGTCCTGCCCGTCCACGCGAAAGTGCTGCCGGATGACGTGGATCACCGAGTGGTCGGTCGGCAGGTTGATCGCCTTGGCGTTCTTGATGACATCCTGGATGTCGGCGCTGGTGATTTCCCGGTCCGCCGACACCACCGGGTGAACCCCGGTGTTGTTGAATCCGCGGACGTGGCTGCCGGTGACGCCGAGGAACACCGATCGAATCTCGACGTCCGCCACCTGCTCGGCCTCAACGATGGCGTTGCGCACATCCTCCTCGGCCAGGGCAACATCGATGATCTCCCCCTTGCGAACACCGCGGGATTTCGCCTGGCCAAGGCCGATGATGTTGACGACCTGGTTTTCGCTCACTTCCCCCACGGCAACACACACCTTGGAGGTGCCGATCTCGAGGCCAACGATGATATGTGAAGCACTCACGGTTTGTTCATTTCCGGGCCACCTTTTGGCCCCTCTTCATGTCCTCGGCGATCGACGGGGAGAGCATCCAGCGAACCGGCACGTTGTTGGTCACCGAAAGATCCACCGTCTCGATGGCGAGCCCAAACTTTTGCCCGTACGCCCGGATGCGGGCCCAGCGATTGAGCTGCCGGGCCAGACGCCCGGTCGAGAGATCCACCTGGCCCCCGTCGCCGGTGGTGACTCGCAGGATGCGCGGCTGGGAAAGGTCGATCACCCGCAAATCCACCACGCCGGCCAGGGGCGAGCGGCGAAACTCCCCAATGAGGCCAAGCGCGGCCCGCAGCTTTGGTAGCCCAGCCGGGCGGCCGGGGGTGAGCGACTTGAGTTTCTTGAGATCGATCCCGGAGATGACCGGCAGCGACCATTCAGCCTGCTTCTCCGGCGCCACCACCGAGCGGCCGTCGATCGGGCTCATCACGTGGCCGGTCTCGTCCAGTTGCAGCCTCACGCAGTCGTAATCCGTCACGCCGTCCCTGTCGCGCTGCCACGCCCAGACCTGTGCCATGGGCACCCGCTCGGCGATCCGCACCTGTAGTGTGTCCGGCAGGTAACGTTCCACCGACGCAGCCCTCACGCGCGGTGCCAGCTCGATGTCGCGCTTGATCCGCAACAGATCAAGTTTAAGCAGGTTGTCGCCCGCACGCACGCCGGCCCATTTTTGGAGTTGAGCCACGCTGATGATCCCGTCGGTCCGGTAGTCCAGTTGCCTGACGGAGAATGACTCGTTCTCGTACACGAGCCGGTTGAGCGCGAAGGCGCCGCCCTTCCAGCAGACGGTGAAGATCGCCACGATCGCCACGGCCAAGGCCGAGAGCGAACGCAGCCAGCGCAGCCGCTCGCGCCTGGCCTGCTGCGACTGCACCCTGACCGAGAGCAGTTTTTTCCGCCCCGACTTGCTGTTCCGACGTTTCGCTCTCAATGCCATGTCAAAAAGTTGTTTCATCCGGTGGCTGCCAGCGGCGGGTGTTCCAATGCAAGCTCGACCAGCCACTGGCACAATTCGGCAAAACCGGTGCCACTCGCCGCCGCCGCCTTGGGCAGCAGGCTTGTCTCGGTCATCCCCGGCAGGGTGTTGACCTCGAGGAACACCGGCTCACCATCCGGCCGCACAATAAAATCCACGCGAGCGCAATTGCCACCGCCGACGGCGACCAGGGCCAGTTCCCCGGCATGCTGTATGCGGTGTGTGGCCTCCGCATCAAACGGAGCCGGGCAGGCGTACTCGGTCGCACCGGCGGTGTACTTGTTGGCGTAATCGTAAGCCCCGCGACTGGGCGTGATCTCGACCACCGGCAGCGGTTGGCTCCCGACGATGCCCACCGTGACTTCCCGGCCCTCGATTCGCTCCTCAACCAGCACTTGCTCACCGCCCTCGAGCGACTTGGCCAAGCCGCTTGGCCAAGCGGTCGCCGACTCGACAAACTCGAGCCCGATGCTAGACCCCTGACAGACCGGCTTGAGCACCAGTGGCAGCTCGAGACCGTCCGGCAGGCCGGCGGCGGGGTCGTCCACCACGCAGTCCTTCGCCGTGGCCAAGCCCTGCTCTGCACAGGCGCGCTTGGCCGCCACTTTGTCAAAAGCCAGCCGGCTCACCGCCTCGCTGCAGCCGGTGTACGGCACGCCCAGCGCGTCGAGCTTGGCCTGTACTGTGCCGTCCTCGCCGTACGTCCCGTGCAGCGCGAGAAACACCACGTCTGTTTTTGGCGGCAGCCTAAATTCGCCGTCCACGGGATCGATCTCGGTCACCCGGTGGCCCAACTCGCGCAACGCGTCCGCCACCGCCGCGCCGGACTGGAGCGACACCTCCCGTTCCCCGGAAGGGCCGCCCAGCATCACGCAAATATCGAGTGGCTCAAACATCCCGATCCTCCCCGCCGATAATTTGCACCTCGGTCTGCAACTCGATGCCGCGCTCGGTCAGCGCCCTCTCCCGGATGCGCCCGATCAACCGCAAAATATCGTCCGCCGTCGCGCCGCCCTTGTTGACGATGAAGTTTCCGTGTTCCTCCGACACCATCGCGCCGCCCTCGGTCGCGCCCTTGAGGCCCAGTTCATCGACCAGCTTCCCGGCGGGGATGCCCTCCGGATTTTTGAAAATACAACCGGCACTGCGCGCCTTGGGCTGGCTGCCCCAGCGGCGTTCGGCAAACTCGGCCATACGCGCGGCGATCGCCTCGGCGGTGTCCGGTTCGCCCTTCAGCACCGCACCGAGTGCGATTTGATTTTTCAACAACGGACAACTCCGGTACGTGGACTCAATCGAGTCCGCTGCCATCTCGAACACCTCGCCGGCGGGATCCATGAACCGCACCGTCTCCACCACGTCAAACAACTCACTGCCCATCGCCCCGGCGTTCATTCGCAGCCCGCCGCCGATGCTGCCCGGGATGCCTTCGAGAAACTCCATCCCCGACAGGCGGCAGCGCTTGGCCTCGGCGGCCACTTTTTTCATCCTCGCCCCGGCGCCGCAATTCAGCCGGGTGCCGTCCACTTCGATCCCGGCAAACACCTCCGCGCTCAGCCGGACGGTCAACCCCCGCACGCCGCTGTCGAGCACGAGAAAATTCGATCCCAAACCAAGCACCGTCACCGGCAGCCCGCGCTCGCGACAGGCACTCACCAACGCCGACAGGTCGGCTTGGCTTTGCGGCTCCGAATACAGATCCGCACTCCCGCCGGCTCCGAGGGTTGTCAGTTTTGCCAGCGACACATTTTGCCCAATCACCGTGCCGTCAATCAGCGCGTCTTCGAGGCCCGGCGAAACGGCTTCCGCGACGGCGACGCTCATGCGGCAGCCTCCTTCCCGCTTGGCAGCGCGAACATCATTTCGTCATCGCCGTCGTCCTCCCAGTCGCACGCCTCGTAAATCCGCTGCACGACCTCCTCGGTCGCCTGTACCGCCTTCCATTTTTTCATCGCCGCAGCCATCGCCTCGAGCTTGGCCGGAGTGCCGAACAACTCGCTCAACTGGCTGACGAGCAGGTTGGGCGTCAGTTGCTTCTGGTGAAAACACCGGGCCGCGCCGATGTTCACGAACGACTGCGCGTTGATCCGCTGATGATCGTCCACCGCGGTCGGGTACGGGATCAAAATCGCCGGCAGCTCCATCGCCGAAAACTCCGCCAGCGACGACGCCCCCGAGCGGCTCACGGCAAGATCGGCCGCGCCCAGCGCATACTCCATCTCGGTCAAAAAAGGACGCACCACCGCACGCAAGCCAAGCGCATCGTACGCCTCGCGGGCGGAATCAACGCTCCCGCCGGTCAGGTGGATAAATTGCAAATCGGGCACCGCCTTGGCCAAGCGCGGCAGCGACCTGATCAGCGCCTGGTTGATCGACTGCGCGCCCTGGCTGCCGCCCATCACGAGCAGCACCGGCTGGTCGTCTGCCAAGCCAAGCGCGGTCCGTGCGTCGGCCTTGGCCAACGGCTCCATCGCTGAGCGCACCGGCAGGCCGGTGGCGTGAATATCGGTACTCAGCACGCGCGGCATCGCGGCGGGAAACTGGACGAACACCTCGTCGGCCAGCGGCGCGAGCAGCTTCACCGCCCGGCCCGGGACGGCGTTGGCCTCGTGCAGAAAAATGCGTGCGCCGATCAGCTTCCCGGCAATCACCGGTGGCACGCTGGTGAACCCACCCATCGCAAGCACGGCGTCCGGGCGGTTTTCGCGGAAGAGTTTTCGGCATTGGCCAAGCGACGACCAAAAGCCGGCGGCGAACCGGAGCAGATTGCCGCTGAGAGCGACCACCGGCAGCGACTCGACCTCCATGCCGTAGGCCGACTTGACCGCCGTTTGATCCACCTCCTTCGGGCTGACGAGCAGCGTGACCTCGCAGCCGCGCGCCACGAGCGCATCCCCCACGGCCAGGCCGGGAAAAAGATGTCCGCCGGTTCCGCCGCAGGCGATGGCAATGCGCTTGGCCAAGGGCTTCATGCTACGTCCCGGCCCGAAACGGGGAGTACCCGCCCGGGTCCTTTTGTTTGCCCGACTTGGCGCGGCCTTCCTGATCCGCAAACCGCGCGATGCTCAACAGCACGCCGACGCAAAACAGCATCGCCACGAGATTCGTGCCACCGCGGCTGATGAACGGCAGCGGGAGTCCCTTGTTGGGCAGCGTGCTGGTCACCACGCCGATGTTGATGAACGCCTGCAGGCCGATCAGCAGCGTCAACCCGGAGGCCAGCAGGAAACCAAAAAAGTCGCGTGACCGCATGGCGATGAACGCCCCGCAAATCACGAACAGCACGAACCCCACCACGACCCCCATCGTGGCAATCAGGCCAAGCTCCTCGCCGATCACCGAGAAGATAAAGTCAGTTTGTTGTTCCGGCACGAAGCCAAGTTTTTGGCGGCCGTTGCCGAGGCCAAGTCCGGTTGTCCCGCCGGAGCCAAGCGCGATCAGCGACTGCCACGCCTGATAGCCGACGCCCTGCTTCGTGCCCTCGGGATCGAGCCAACTCAAGATGCGGTTCAGGCGAACCGTGTTTTGCGACAGAAGGAAACCGCCGGCCGCCCCCAGCATGATCACCGGCGGAACGAGGAACCGCAACTTCGTGCCGGCCAGAAACAGCAGCATCCCGCACACCACGGCGAGCAACGCCGTCGCGCCCCAGTCCGGCTCAATGAAAATCAGCCCGAGAAACAATCCCAACACCGCGCCGGGAATGAGTAGGCCGTTTTTGAACGTGCCCATCTTGCGGCCCTTGCGTTCACAGTAATGGGCCAGCGCAATGATGACGGCCAGCTTGGCGAACTCGGACGGCTGGAATGTCGTGCCCGGCAACTGCAGCCAGCGGCGTGCGCCGTTGCGCTCCAGCCCGATGCCGGGAATCATCACCGCCACCAACAGGAGCAGTGCCACCACCAACGCCGGCGCGGAGATTTTTTTGAGCAGTTGGTAATCCGACATGGCGGTGCCAAGGCAGACCACCACCCCGATGCAGCACCACAGCAACTGCGAACCCAAAAACGCGCCGCTCCGGTGAAACATGGTGGCGCTGTAGAGCATCACCAACCCCAGCGCAAGCAGGGCGGAAACGACAAACACCAGCGTGGTCGAGGCAAACTTCATCAGGGCCGCTTGCTCCGCCGGCTACTCGTTCGTCGCCGGTGGTGGGATGATCAGTTTTTGCCCCACCCGAATGTCGGTGGTTTGAAGATTGTTGGCATCCCGGATCGCCTTCCACGTGGTGTTGTGCGCCTTGGCGATGTTGTAGAGGCTGTCGCCGGACTTCACCTCGTACACCGTGGTTCCCTCCGGCAATGCCGGCTCGGTCGGTTCCGGCGCCTTCGCGGGGATGATCAGCACTTGGCCAATTTGCATGCGGTTCGGATCCACCGCAGGATTGGCCTTGATAATGGCCTGCACGCTGACGCCGTGCTTGCTGGCGATGGTGGTGAAGTTGTCGCCCTTGGCCACCACGTACTCAATCTCGCCGGCGGCCACCGGCACTTCGGGCCCCTCGGATGGCTCGGGGATCAATGGCACGATGTCCTCCACCGGCCCCGTGTCACGCGTCACGGGCGGTGGCTTGGGTTCGCCGGTCGTGGCAGTCGGCAGTGGTGGCGCATCGGGCGCCTCCACGACAGTCACCGTGTTGGTTTCTGCCGGTGGCGAAGCCACTTCTCCCCCGATGGGCGGCAGTACCGGGATGGCGTTGGTGCCGGCCGCCGTGTCGGGTGTCGGTTGTTCCGGGCGGCAACCGGAGAACAACAGCCCTCCGAGGAAAACCACGTGTACGGCTACGATGATCATCACCATCTGCAGGCCGGAACGGCTCTTGGCTTTCTGCTCGAGCAGGGAACTCTTGGGTCGTAGGGGATTATGACTGGACATGTTAGTTTACTCCTTGGTTAAAAAAATGGGTTGCGCTTGGCCAAGCGCGCGGGTGGGGAACACAAGATATGGTGGTTGGTGGGAAAGTTTCATCGCGACAAGAGCTGTGAAATTTTTGAGGCTGAAGGGGCCTTGCCGGTGCTTTCAGCTTCCGTTGAAGACCCGGCCAAGAGTTCGACTTTGCGTCGGAACATCTCGCCACGATGTTTATAGCCGTTGACGCTACCGGAATCCTCACTCGCTGGCGAGAGCAAAATGATATCGCCTTCCTCAGCCAACTCTGCAGCCTGCCGGACGGCCTCCTCCAGCGAATCCACCAGACGGCAGGGCGTGAAAAGGCTCCACGCGGCGCGCAGGTTTTCGCGGGTTTCACCCATTAAAAACGCCGCCTTCACCCTCTGCGAAAGCAGCGGGCCGATGGCGTGGTAAGCCCCGGCCTTGTCGCGTCCGCCCGCGAGCAGCCAGATGTTTGGGCGTCCGCCAGGGCCCGGTTTCATTGAGGAAAGTGACTTCTCGAGGGCGGCGAGGTTGGTGGAGCGAGAGTCGTTGATGTAACTCACCCCGCCCTTCTCGGCCACGAGCTCGCACCGGTGCGGCAGTGCCGGGTGATTCCTGAGGACATCCGCCGATTGCTCCAGCGGAATCCGAAAAACGCGCCCGGCCGCCAGCGCAGCCATCAGAATCTCCGCATTGTGCGCTCCCTGCAACCGGCACTCGGTGAAGTCCATCAGCGGGCCTTCCCATCCCGGCACCCGGCTCACAATCAGGCCGCGATCGAGCGAAATGTCCGCCCGGCGGTTGCTCGCGCTGAAGGTGATAATCTTGGACGGAATCTCGATGCCGAGCGAGCGGATCTGGGCCAACGCCTCGCTCTGGATAATTGCCCAGTCGAATGGCTGCTGATTGGCGAAGATCCGCGCCTTGGCTTTCACGTACTCCGCCATGCTCCCGTAATGATCCATGTGGTCCGGTGCGATGTTCGTCACCACGGCGACCGTCGGGCTGAAAAACTGGGTCAACTCGAGCTGAAACGAGTTCACGGCAAGGATCAGGTAATCCAGCTCCTTCGAGCCGTCCACAGAGTCGCCGATCGGGCAGTCCACCTTGCCGGCCAGCCGGGTCTCCCGTTGCGCGCCGATCAGCACCTGCTCGATCAGTTTCGCCGCCGGGGTCTTGCCGTTGGTGCCGGTCACCGCGATGTTGAGGCAGCGCAACTGCTGGGAGCCAAGCTCGAGTTCGCCGATCACGGGCAGGTCCGCCTTGCGCAGGGCACGCACCCAGGCTGTTTCACGAATGCCCCCCACGCTGATCACGCCCAGGTCGACGCCGTCGAGCAGCTTGGCCAGGGGCTTGGCCAAGCCGAGGTGTACCTCCACCCCCAACTTGGCCAACGGCTCGGTCTCGCGGTGGATCAAGTCGTCGTCCTTGCGATCCACCGCCACCACCGAGGCGCCACAGTCACAGAGCAACCGGCAGGCCGAGCGCCCCCGCGAACCGAGGCCGACCAACAAAACCCGCTTGCCTTTCAACTTGAACATGACTGCCAAACTTACCTCAACTTTAGCGTGCTCAAGGCGAGCACCGCAAAAAGAATTCCCAAAATGTAAAACCGGGCGACCACCTGCGACTCGTACCAGCCCTTTTTCTCGAAGTGATGATGCAGCGGCGCCATCAGGAACACCCGCCGCCCCTCGCCGTGCTTGAGCCGCGTGTACTTGAACCAGCCGGTCTGGATCAGCACCGACACCGCCTCGATCACGAACACCCCCCCGGCGATCACCAGCACAAACGGCTGGTGAATCAGCACCGCGATCACGCCGAGCACGCCGCCCAGCGCCAGCGATCCGGTGTCGCCCATGAACACCTGCGCCGGGTGGCAGTTGAACCAGAGAAACCCCAGCCCGCCGCCCACCATCGCCGCGCAAAACACCGTCAACTCCCCCGCTCCCTCGACGTACGGTACGCGCAAATAGTCGGCCATGATTTTATTGCCGGCGATGTAGGTGAAAATGATGAACACGAACGTCACGATCAGCGTGCAGCCGATGGCCAAGCCGTCGAGGCCGTCGGTCAGGTTCACTGCGTTGGAGCTGCCCACGATGGCCGCCGCGGTGACCAGCAGGCCAACAAACCCCACCCCGGCAAACACGATCTCGCCGCTGTAGAACGGCACCACCAGTTCCCCGACCAAGTCGCTCTTGGTCGGATCAGGATGATTCCACAGGTACAGGCCGATGAAGAGGCCCAGCGCCAGTTGTACCGCCAGCTTTACCTTCGAGTGAATGCCGTCTTTGTCCTGCCGGGTGAGCTTGATCCAGTCGTCGTAAAAGCCCAGCGCCGCCAGCACCACCACCGACATCAGGCTCAGCGCGAGAAACTCGTTCCACTTGGCCCAGAGCAGCACCGTCACATCCAGTGCCAGCACGATCATGACTCCCCCCATCGACGGCGTGCCCCTCTTGCTGAGCACCCGCGCCTCCAGGCCGCCAGCCTCCTCGGCCTTGTCCTTGTAGTCCTGGCTGAATTTTAACCGCTTGAGCAGCACGATGATTTTTGGGCCAAACCACCAGCAAAACAGCAGCGCCGTGACCGCCGCGCCGGCTGTCCGGAAGGTGATGTACTGGAACACCCGCAGGAAGGAGAGCCAGTCCGCCCAGGCGGCGTGGCCGTTTTCGGCCAACCACTGCGGAACCTGGCTGAGGTAAAAAAACATCCTGCGTCGCTACGTTTTCATGGCCTCCGAAAGTGCCTCGATGATGCGTTCCATTTTTGCCGCCCGGCTGCCTTTGATCAGCACCACATCGCCCGGCTCCAGTTTTTTGGCCAGTGCCTGGCCGGCCACATTGACGTCATCGAACGCCGCCACGTTGGCCAAGCCTGCCTCCTGCGCTGCTCGTACCGTCGTGTCCGCCCATTGACCCACGGTGACAAGGCCGTTCAGGCCGAGCCTGGCCGCAAGCTGGCCCGCCTCAACATGGGCGGACTCGCTGGCTTGTCCAAGCTCGGCCATGTCGCCGAGAACGGCAATGCGTTTTCCCCCAACCGGAAACGACCCCATCGTCTCCAAAGCCGCCAGAAGGGAGTCTGGATTGGAGTTGTAGGCGTCGTTGATGATGCGGACACCGCCGAGTGTCTGCATCTCCATTCGCATCGACGCCGGACGGCAACACTGCAGGCCCTGATCTAGTTCCTCCCGGCTCAGGCCCAGCTCCGCCGCGAGCGCTATTGCGAGCGCGGCGTTCCGGGCATTTTGATGGCCCAACAGATTGACGCGGTAGGCTCCGCTCCAATCTCCCTTCGGCGAAATCAGCTCAAAAGTCGTCCCCTCGTCATCCAGCACGATGCCGGCAATGCGCCAGTCGCAGCCGTCCCCCGCCCCGACCGTGACGACTGTTGCGCGGCAGCGGGCGCGGATGGACTCCAGCCCCTCGATGTCTCCATTGACAAACAGGCAGCCGTCCGGCGGCAGTGCCTCCGCCAGCGCCCCCTCCTCCTCGATCACCCCTTCGATGTCCCCTAAAAACTCCAGATGCTCGCGCCCGATGCTCGTCAGCACGCCGTACCTTGGCCGGATGAGTTGCAGCAGCGGCTCCAACTCACCGGGATGGTTCGAGCCGACCTCAAGTACCGCCGCCTCGTGAGCCTCACGCAGCCGCAGCAACGTGAGCGGCACACCAATGTCGTTGTTGAAACTGGCCTCGCTCGAGAGCGTCTCGAGCCGTTGCCCCAGCACCGTGGCCACGATTTCCTTGGTGCCGGTCTTGCCGTTGGAACCGCCGATCGCGATCACCTGCAGCTCAAAATCCTGCCGGTAACGGGCCGCCAACCGGCCAAGCGCATCCCGCGTTTCCTCCACCTCGATCCTCGGTCCGGCAACCTCCGCTTGGCCAAGCCGGGAACGGCTGACCACGGCCGCCTCCGCCCCTTGGCCTAGCGCGTCGGTGAGGTAGTCGTGCCCGTCGAACCGGTCGCCGCGAATCGCAATGAACAAGTCGCCCGGCCTGGCCAGGCGCGAGTCGGTGCAGACGCGGCTAACACTCGCTGAGCGCTGGCCCGCGACAAGCTGCCCGTTGCAGCTCTCCTCAACATAACCCAACGTGCGCGGTTCCATCATCTCAACACCACCCGAGGTTTCTGTTCCGAAATCGGCTTCACCGGCACCGACGGCTCGAGGCCAAGGTAGTTGGCCGACTTCTCGGCGATAACCCTGAACGTCGGTGCTGCCACCACGCCGCCGTAATGACCGTTGTGCGGTTCGTCCACAAACACCCCGATGCACAACTGGGGATTCTCCGCCGGCAGGAATCCGATGAACGACGAAAAATATTTCCCGGCCTCATAGCCGCGCCGGGTCTTCGACGGCTTTTGCGCCGTGCCGGTCTTGCCGGCGACTGTATAGTTCGCGAGCCAAGCCCGGCGCGCGGTGCCCTCGGCAGAGACCACCGTCACCAGCGTCTCCACCATTTGCTGCGCGGTTTCGTCGCGGATCACTTTGCGAACCACGGTTGGTTTATACTGCATCACAACATTCCCGTCCCGATCCACCAGCCGATCCACCAGCAGCGGACGCATCAGGTTGCCGCCGTTGGCCATGGCCGACATCGCCATCACGAGTTGAATTGGCGTTGCTGCAATCCCGTGGCCCATCGGTATCCGGGAGATCTCCAGCTTGCTCCAGTTTTTGACCGGGTGAAGAATGCCGCGCACTTCCCCCGGCAGCGACACGCCGCTTCGGTGGCCGAAACCCATCTCGGAAATATAATTGTGCAGTCGCGATGCCCCCAGTTTCATCGCCACCTTGGCCGTGCCGATGTTGGATGACTTGGTGATGATTTCCTTCACGGTCAGCATGCCGTACGCGTGATGATCCCGAAGCACTTTACCGGCAAAATAAAAGTTGCCGTTCTCGCAGTGAAATCGCTCATTCAATCGCACGGCATGCTCGTTGAGCGCACCGGACACTGCCACTATTTTGAAAGTCGATCCCGGCTCGAACACGTCGGCGATCACCCGGTTTCGGCGGTTGGCCGCGTTGGAGTCCCCGGGCTTGTTGGGGTTGTATGTCGGCCGGTTGGCCAGCGCGAGAATGGCGCCGGTCCGCGGGTTCACCACCACGACGCAGGCGCTCGCCGGAGTGTGCTTCGCACAAAGCGCCTCGAGCGCCTTCTCGGTGATGTACTGGATGTTGGCGTCGAGCGTCAGCACCACGTTCATCCCGTCGCGCGGTTTCACGTTGTACTCGCGAAACGCCACCACCTCGTGGCGGCTGCGGTCGGTCTCGGTCTTGCGCCAGCCGCGCACGCCCTCAAGCTGCGAGTCGAACATCATCTCGATGCCGTGTTTGCCCTCGAGGCCGATCACCGGCGCGCCCGAGCCTTCCGGGTCCCGCGCACCGACAAACCCCGTCACGTGGGCAGCGAGGTTGCCGCTGGGGTAAACCCGCAACTGTGAATCGACCCGCTCACAAAACACGGCGCGCCTGACGTTGTAATATTTCAGCCGCTCACTGCGGGGCAGCGACTTCACATCGACACCAAACTCAATGTGCGCCAGCGCGTTGGTGATGCCCTGCCAATCCTCGAGCAGCACCTTGCGCCCGAGCACGACGTGCTTGTCCTCCCGCTGGCGTCCCTGCGCGTCGGTGTACACGCGGCGCTGCATGCGCTTGGCCAAGTCGGCGGCGTCTCTGCCAAGAAACGGCGCGATCGCCCGGGCCACGAGCCGTTGGTGGACGCCCACCAGCGACGGGTCGGCGCACACCGTCTTGGCGATGCGGCTCGTCGCCAGCACCGTGCCCCGAATGTCCAAAATATCGCCGCGCCTCGAGGCTTGAATCACCTTGCGGCGAGTGTTGTCCAGCGCGTGCGCGACGTGCTTGTCGTGCTGGAGCACCTGTATATCCACCAACCTCACCCCGAGTCCCACATAACCGACCGTTATGAGTGAGACCAGTATCATCACCCTGCCCCGGTGAGCGTTGGCTGCTATTGTTGCCATGTCAGTTTGTAAACAGATTTGTTTTCATCTCTGTTACGGCCGTCCTCGACGCGGCGTGTTTTTTACCGTGCGGTAGTCCCCCGGTTCACTTTGCTTTAGCTCCTTGGCGTCCAGCGGAAGATCAGAAAGCCGCAACATCTGCTCCGGCTGCGGCATCGTCAGCCCAAGCCCCAGTTTGCGGACCCGTTCGTAAAGTTTCTGCGTCGAGCACATCTCGGCGCGGAGCTGCTGCCAGCGCTCGTTGTCGCTCTCGAGCAACTCGAGCCGCACTTCCTTCTTGCGGACCTCGGCGCCGAGTTGGTGAATCTGCGACTTCTGCCACACGTACCCCATCGCTGTCCCGCCGAGCAACAGGCAAAACAGCACGGCCTTGATCCACGAACCAACACTCAGCGCGGAGTCTTGTTTTTTTCGGTTGCGTGACATGACGGTTTACAGTTTTTCCATCGCCCGCAATTGGGCGCTGCGGCTTCGCGGGTTTCTCGCGATCTCGGCAGCGCTTGGCTTGATCGCCTTGCGACTCAACTCCCGGGCCAACGGTTCGCGCGGCTCGCGCAACTCCGGCACATCGACCTCGCCGCGCACCGTGTACGGCTTGGCCAAGCGGCGGCTGAACTGTTTCACCAGCCGATCCTCGCCCGAGTGAAATGTAATCACCGCCAGGCGGCCGCCCGGCTTGAGCACCGACCACGCGGCGTCCAGCCCGGCCTGCACTTGGCCAAGCTCGTCGTTCACTGCCATGCGCAACGCCTGAAACACGCCCGTCGCCGGATGCGTCCGCGCGCCGCGCCGGGGGCAGACTCGCTCCACGGTGTCGGCCAGTTGCGTCGTTGTCTCGAGTCGTTGCATATCGCGTTGTTCAACAATCGCCCGGGCGATGCGGCGCGACCGGCGCTCGCCGCTCAGTTCCCAAAAAATCTTTGCCAACTCCCCGGCCTCGAGTTCGTTCACCAGTTGCGCGGCGCTCACCGGCTGCCGCCGGTCCATCCGCATGTCCAGCGGCCCCTCGGACTGAAAACTGAAACCGCGCTCCGCCTCGTCGAGTTGCG
>Ga0310122_10001375_pt1 | contig 15610 bp, 14 predicted proteins | sample CB6_Bottom_1051__FD_203503 | JGI IMG/M metagenome (GOLD analysis project Ga0310122, IMG submission 203503) | Marine microbial communities from Western Arctic Ocean, Canada - CB6_Bottom_1051 | ecosystem: Environmental > Aquatic > Marine > Oceanic | place: Canada: Western Arctic Ocean | collected...
CTCAAAGCTGGTATTCCAAGCTTCCTTACTTCACCATCTATACGTACCATTGGAGATACACCCGCAGAAAGATGTAGATCTGACGCGTTATGCTTTACACTAAAATCTAGTAACTCAGTGATATCCATTTATTTTCCCTTAAGTAAAGTCAGCTATGAGTAGTATTCAACAAAATATCGAACAAATCACCTCACAGATACGTAGTGCTGAGCAAAAGTGCGGACGAGCTCCAGAGTCCGTGCAACTTTTAGCCGTCAGCAAAACTAAACCTATTGATGCGATTCTAGAAGCCGCACTCGGAGGCCAAGTTGCCTTTGGTGAAAACTATGTTCAAGAAGGTGTTGATAAAGTAAAACACTTTTCAGAACAACATTCTAACCTAAATTTAGAGTGGCATTTTATTGGCCCAATTCAATCCAATAAAACCCGCCCTATCGCAGAAAGCTTCCAGTGGGTGCATTCTGTCGATCGCGATAAAATCGCGCAAAGGCTTAATGATCAACGACCAAACGAGCTTTCACCTCTACAAGTACTCATTCAAGTGAACACCAGTGGTGAAGAATCCAAGTCTGGAACCTCAGAAGAGACAGTTTTTGCACTCGCAGAGTTGATTTCGTCGCTCCCCAACCTCACTTTAAGAGGATTGATGTCGATTCCTGCAAACGTATCTGACTATCAATCTCAGCTAAATGCATTTTCTCAACTGGCGGAGCTTAAAGACAAGCTAGCCGCAAAGTATCCAAACATCGATACCCTTTCGATGGGTATGAGTGGTGATATGGATGCAGCAGTTGAGGCTGGTAGCACAATGGTTCGTATTGGAACGGCTATCTTCGGTGCTCGTAATTACGCGAAATAGCACAGCACGTAACAAGAAATAGCTACAGCAAGCAACAACAAGTAGCAACGAAAAATACAGTATTGATACCGCTTCGCTTTAACCGCGCAGCGACACGCTCAGGATTTTATATATGGAACATAAGAACATCGCCTTTATTGGGGCGGGAAATATGGTTCGCTCGATTGTAGCGGGCTTAGTGGCGAGTGGTTACCCAGCGCAAAAGATTACTGCAACAGCGCCTTCAGACACCAGAAGGCTGCCGTTAGAGCAAGAGTACGGCATCAATACCACCAGCGATAATATTACCGCAGCAGAACAAGCAGACGTTGTTGTGTTATCCGTGAAGCCACAAATGATGGCTGATGTATGTAAACCCTTACAAGATATCGACTTCAGCAACAAACTGGTTATCTCAATTGCCGCGGGTATTAATGCGAATCGACTCAATGAGATGTTAAACTGCCAGATGAACCTTGTGCGAGTGATGCCAAACACGCCATCACTACTTGGTAAAGGGATGAGCGGCCTTTATGCTGACTCAACGGTTAGTCAGGGCGATAAAGAGTTCGCTTCTCAGCTAATGCAAGCCGTAGGTGAGGTAAGCTGGGTTAAACAAGAGTCTGGCATCAACAACATCATTGCGGCAGCAGGTAGTGCTCCTGCATACTTTTTCCTGTTTATGGAAGCGATGCAAGCTGAAGCTATCAATCAAGGTTTTGACCAAGAAACCGCTCGTAAACTAGTGCAGCAGTCTGCATTAGGTGCGGCAGAAATGGTGGTTGCGAATCCAAATACTGAGTTATCTACTCTACGTGAACAGGTGACTTCAAAAGGCGGCACAACCGCAGAAGCACTACGCACGTTTAACGAACATCAACTGTCAGATATCGTAGCAAAAGCCATGCAAGCGGCGGTCGCTCGAGCTGAAGAGATGGAAAAACTGTTTTGATACTAGTTACAGTACAAAAGCATTGTGTCGTTCGGGTTATACCTAAGCGGCAAGTAAATCCGAAAAAGGAAACAATATGAATTCGATGAGCTTTCTGATCTCGACCGTTTTTGATCTTTACATCATGGTTGTGATCTTGCGTATCTGGCTACAAGCATCACGTGCAGATTTCTACAACCCATTCTCACAATTTATCGTAAAAGCGACACAACCGGTTGTTGCCCCACTACGCCGAGTGATTCCATCAATAGGCAGCCTTGACCTTGCGACTGTTGTATTCGCTTATGTGCTGTGTGTACTTAAGTTCGTCGCTCTAAACTTGATTATCTCTGGCGGTGCGGCTGTATTTGATATTAGCTTCCTGATCTTTGGCGCACTATCTCTACTCAAAGCAGCTGGTGGTTTGATTTTCTGGGTTCTACTAATCCGTGCAATCCTGAGCTGGGTTAGCCAAGGCCGTAGCCCAATCGAATACGTATTCCACCAGTTAACAGAACCAATGCTAGTTCCAATTCGCCGTATCCTTCCTGATATGGGTGGCTTCGATCTAAGTGTGCTGGTTCTGTTCATTGTTCTACAATTTGCGAACTTCCTAATGGGCGACATGATCGGTCCTATTTGGTATCAGCTATAATTCAAGTACGAACCTCAGGTACTTTGACGATGCCAAAAGCAGTTTGGGCCGAAGAAGACGATATTCTTCTTCGGCTCTATATCCAACCCAAGGCAAGCCGCGATAAAATCGTTGGCTTACACGGAGAGGAACTGAAAATTGCCATTACTGCACCACCGGTTGATGGCAAAGCAAATGCTCACTTAGCGAAATACCTTGCGAAACAATTTAAGGTCGCGAAAGGGCAAATTAAGATAGAAAAGGGAGAGCTCGGTCGGCATAAGCAAGTTCGAATATGCTCACCAAGCCAGATCCCAACTGAAGTCAAAGCCATCCTATGATGGCTTTTTGCTATTTATTGGAGTCACTATGCGTCTATGGATAACAGCACTACTCACAGCTCTGATTGCCCTACCAAGCTCGGCAGGACAGTTTAAAAGTATCAAGGATGTCGAGGTTCATTACTCGGCTTTCAATTCCACGTTTTTAACTGCGCAGGTCGCTAAGCAATATAAGCTGAAACGAAACGGATACTCAGCGATTCTAAATATCAGCGTGCTAGACAACGCTTCTCTAGGCAAGCCTGCTACAACGGCTAAAATTACGGGAACAGCTCGGAACCTAGTAGGTAACACTCGCACGCTTAACTTCCGTGAAATAAAGGAAGGTGATGCGATTTATTACCTTGCTGAATTCCCTATCACTCACGAAGAGAACATCACTTTTGATATTGATGTTAACGCTGGTTTGAAAGGCACAGGTCCACTGCGTTTTACACAAAAATTCTATATAGAAGAGTAGCTTCAACGCTCACTTTTCTAGTCATTAACTTATTAGAGCCACATTCCCATGAGTAAGATTGTTTTAGCAACAGGCAACCAAGGCAAAGTTCGCGAGATGGCAGATATTCTGTCTGAGTTTGGTTTCGACGTTGTCGCGCAAAGTGAATTTAACGTTTCAGAAGTCGCAGAAACGGGAACAACTTTCATTGAAAATGCCATCATCAAAGCTCGCCACGCTGCGAAAGAGACGGGGCTACCAGCCATTGCTGACGATTCTGGCTTAGAAGTTGATTACCTTAATGGTGCACCCGGTATCTACTCAGCGCGTTACTCAGGTGAAGGGGCGACTGATAAACAGAACATCGAAAAGCTGTTAGATGCTATGCAAGGTGTAGACGTTGAAAAACGCACAGCTCGTTTTCACTGTGTATTGGTACTAATGCGTCACGAAAACGATCCGACTCCATTAGTATGTCACGGTAAATGGGAAGGTCGCATTCTGACTGAAGAACACGGTGAGAATGGCTTTGGCTACGATCCTGTATTCTTTGTACCAGAAGATAACTGCGCCTCAGCAGAGCTTGAATCGTCACGTAAGAAGCAACTGTCACACCGTGGTAAAGCCCTCGCATCATTATTCAAGACTCTCAAGGAGCAAGCTCTGTAATGCACAATGCAGCGCTAATACCACCCGCACTCAGCCTCTATGTCCACATCCCATGGTGTGTACAAAAGTGTCCGTATTGTGATTTTAACTCTCATGCTCTAAAAGCCGAGATTCCTGAAAAAGAGTACATCGATGCTCTGCTTGAGGATCTCGATACCGATATCGAAAAATACCAACTCAATGGCGCACCTCGCCCATTGCATTCGATCTTTATTGGTGGCGGCACGCCGAGTCTATTTTCTCCAGAAGGAATAGGTCGATTGCTGCAAGGCATTGAACAGCGCATCCCATTCAAACCTGAAATAGAAATCACCATGGAAGCTAATCCGGGAACTATCGAAGCTGAGCGTTTTGCTGGTTACCAAAAAGCAGGCATAACTCGAATCTCGGTGGGTGTACAAAGCTTTGAGCAAGAGAAGCTAGAAAGACTTGGGCGTATCCATGGTCAAGATGAAGCAGTGAATGCTGCTCACTTAGCACACAAGATCGGATTGAATAGCTTCAACTTAGATTTGATGCACGGCTTACCCGATCAAAGCATTGATCAGGCCTTGGCTGATTTGGACAAAGCGATCGAGCTCGATCCTCCACATTTGTCTTGGTATCAGCTAACAATAGAACCTAACACCATGTTCTATTACAAAACGCCAAAGCTGCCTGACAATGATGACCTTTGGGATATCTTCGACTTAGGCCATAAGAAGCTCGCAGACGCAGGTTATGTACAGTACGAAATTTCAGGCTATAGCAAACCGGGATATCAGTGTCAGCATAATCTCAACTACTGGCGCTTTGGTGACTACCTAGGTATTGGCTGTGGCTCTCATGGCAAGCTGAGCTTTGCAGATGGACGTATTGTTCGCACCACTAAGGTTAAACACCCTAGAGGCTACCTAGCCGCGTATCAGAATTTGGTGAAGCCCTATCTGTCGGATGAACTTGAAGTCCCTAATGACGACCGCCCTTTCGAGTTCTTCATGAACCGCTTCAGGCTAATGGAAGCGTGTCCAAAACAAGACTTCATTGATACTACCGGGCTTGGTTTTGACTCTATTCAAGAAACTATTGAATGGGCAAAAGAGCTAGGCTACTTGAATGAAACCGACACTCATTGGCAGATCACTGAAAAAGGAAAACTCTTCTTAAACGATTTACTTGAAGCCTTTATGGCAGAAGAAGACGAATAGTTCGAGATTCGAGAAGTATTGCGTAAGGGTTGGCTTTAGGGTCAACCCTTTTTATTGTAAGAATCTTTCTCGAAGCGAAGCGCTCTATAGGACGAAGTCCGTGCTCGCATCTCGCATCTTTCTTCTAAAAAATAGAGCGACCAATACGCTCAGAGAGCAATTCTAAAGCCTGAGTTCCCGCCAGTGAATTACCCGATGCGTCCAGTTCTGGAGACCACACCGCGATCGTCATTTCGCCAGGAACAATCGCAATAATCCCACCGCCAACACCCGATTTACCCGGCATACCAACACGATAGGCAAACTCTCCCGCCCCATCATACAAGCCACATGTCGCAAGCAAAGCATTCAGCTGTTTGGTTTGAACTGGCGTGATGATCTCTTTCTTGGTCTGAACTGACACACCTTTGTTTGCCAAATAGCTAAAGGTCTTCGCCAAGTCAACACAGGTCATTTTAAGCGCACAAGCATGAAAATAATTGTTGAGTACGGGAATAACATCGTTCTCAAAATTACCAAATGAACGCATCAAATAAGCGATGGCAGCATTGCGATCGCTGTGCATCATTTCAGAAGCTGCCACAACCTTGTCATACACAATATGAGTATCACCGGATAGCTGACGTACAAATTCTAATAAACGGTGCCTTGGTGCAGATAGACGGCTTTGCAATAAGTCAGCAACGATAATCGCACCTGCGTTAATAAACGGGTTACGAGGGATGCCGTGTTCCATCTCAAGCTGAATCATCGAGTTAAAGGCTTGTCCTGAAGGCTCCTTCCCTACTCGTTGCCAAATCTCTTCCGGCTTATACAACACCATCGCTAACGTCAGGCTTAAAGCTTTAGAGATTGATTGCACGGAAAAGGCTTCATCGGCATCGCCAGCTTGAATGACTTCACCTTCATTGGTGTATACCGCAATCGCCAGTTTCTGATTCGATACGCGAGCCAATGCAGGAATATAATCAGCGACCTTTCCTTGTCCAATTAAAGGGCGAACTTCATCTAAAATCTCGGCCAAAATAGCTTGAGTTGGTTTCATGTTTGCTTACTTCTTTATTGTTATTTTTGTAGGGGGTGTGACATTACTTTCTGTCCTTAAACCTTTATCGCAATAAAAGCCTAAGGACAAAAAAGCCAACATTACAATAATGTTGGCTTTAATCAATCCCATAAAGTGTAGGGTTTAATCCTAAGTCGGATTCACCTTCACTTAATTTGATTCAGAATTACTTAGTACGCTTAAACTTAATGTCCCAAACACCATGACCTAAACGGTGGCCACGCGCTTCAAACTTAGTTAGCGGGCGCTCGTCTGGACGAGGAATATAATCCCCATCTTCAGCGATATTCTCGAAACCTGGAGCTACGTTCATCACTTCAATCATATGTTCTGCGTAGTTTTCCCAGTCTGTTGCCATGTGGAAAATACCAGTATCAAGTTGAAGCTTACCGCGAACCATCTCTGCAAACTCAGCCTTAACGATACGACGCTTATGGTGACGAGCTTTGTGCCATGGGTCAGGGAAGAACAGTTGCAGTGTATGCAGGCTGCTGTCTGGGATCATGTGCTCAAATACTTCTACTGCATCGTGACACATTACGCGTAAATTCGTTACACCCGCATCGCGAGCTGTACCTAAACACGCACCAACACCTGGGCTATGAACTTCAATACCTAAGAAGTTTTTCTCAGGCGCATTCTTTGCCATTTCAACCAGTGATGCACCCATACCGAAGCCAATTTCTAGTACAACAGGGTTGTCGTTGCCAAACACTTCTTTCCAGTTAAGAAGTTCTGGGTTGTAGTCGATACCCATTGTTGGCCAACATTCGTTCATCGCGTTTTCTTGGCCTTTTGTTAAGCGGCCTTCGCGGCGAACAAAACTACGGATCTTACGAACCAGTTTGCCGTCTTCAGTATATTCGTTAGTGGTCACTTCACTCATTGATTTTTGCCTGCACATTGATTAATCAAAGCGGGGATTATCCAAAGAATTGCCTCCGGTGCAAGTCTTTCCGTGGATAAATTCCCACACAATTTGTCTGTTTTACATCCAACCGTAAGTGTGGTGCAATTTCACTCCTAATAATAGCAAAGCATAGAGCATGTCGTGACTCCTTTCGCAACCGCCATATTAAAGTGGTATGACGCCTTTGGGCGTAAAGAATTACCTTGGCAACAAAACAAAACCGCCTACACCGTTTGGCTATCTGAAATCATGCTTCAGCAGACTCAAGTCGCCACGGTGATTCCATACTACCAGCGCTTCTTAGAACGCTTTCCAACGGTTATTGACCTAGCGAACGCCGAACAAGATGAGGTGCTGCACTTATGGACAGGGCTTGGCTATTACGCGCGAGCTCGTAACTTACATAAGGCTGCCAAGATTGTTACCGAGCAATACGGTGGTGAGTTTCCGCTTTCTATCGAAGAAATGAACGCGCTACCGGGTATTGGACGCTCTACTGCCGCTGCAGTGCTGTCCTCTGTGCATAAACTCCCTCATGCGATTCTTGATGGCAACGTCAAGCGTACCTTGGCGAGAAGCTTCGCAGTAGAAGGTTGGCCGGGGCAAAAGAAAGTCGAGAACCAGCTTTGGGAACACGCAGAAGCACACACTCCCAATCAAGATGTCGATAAGTACAATCAAGCCATGATGGATATGGGTGCGATGGTTTGTACCCGTAGCAAACCCAAATGTACCTTATGCCCGATTGAAAGCATGTGTGAAGCTAAGAAGCTCGATAGACAGCTCGATTTCCCTGGTAAGAAACCTAAGAGAGAAAAGCCGATAAAAGAAACATGGTTTGTGATTCTGTACCACAACAATCAAGTATGGCTCGAACAACGCCCTCAATCTGGTATCTGGGGAGGACTATTCTGTTTCCCTCAAAATGAAAACGCAGAGATCGAACATCAACTAGATCTTCGCTCGGTCAAAGACACTGAAACAGCTTCGATCAAGACCATGATTGCGTTTCGACATACTTTCAGCCACTACCACTTAGATATCACGCCTGTATTAGTAAAATTAGATAAACAACCAGATTTGATAATGGAAGGGACTAAAGGTCTCTGGTATAACTTATCAAAACCGGAAGAAATTGGCCTAGCCGCTCCTGTAAAGCAGCTTATTGAGAGCCTACCCTTTGAACTGAACGACGACGTTTGAATCAACGAACGCGATAAGAGGAACCACTATGAGCCGCACTGTATTTTGTGCTCGCCTTCAAAAAGATGCTGAAGGCCTAGATTTTCAACTTTACCCAGGTGACTTAGGTAAGCGTATCTTTGACAACATCTCTAAAGAAGCTTGGGGACAATGGCAAAGCAAGCAAACCATGCTTATCAATGAGAAGAAGCTAAATATGATGGATCCTGAACATCGTAAACTTCTTGAAACTGAGATGGTTAACTTCCTTTTCGAAGGTAAAGATGTCGTTATTGATGGCTACACTCCACCAAGCGAATAAGACATTTATTTAAGCCAATTTTAATGACATCATGGTTAACGCTGCGATGTCATTTTTGTATGAGGAACTATGAAAAAGCTAAGTTACTTCCTAACAGCCATGTTGTTAACTGGCTGCAGTCGTGAATTTGTCGAAAGCATTTATGATGTTAATTACGAACCAACCAACCGATTTGTCAGTAATTTAGCGGAGCTACCCGGTCAATTTGAAAAAGACACTGGGGCGTTAGATTCTTTAATTAATAGCTTTTCTGGCAATATCCAAAAACGTTGGGGCAGCAGTGAAGTAAAGATGGCGGGCAAGAGTAACTATGTGAAATACATAGATAATTACTTGAGCCGTTCAGAAGTAAACTTTAGCCAAGGCCTGATCACCGTTGAAACCGTCTCCTCAACGGATCCTAAAAAGCACCTCAAAAATGCAATAATGACGACACTTTTGACGCCAGATGATCCTGCGAATGTCGATCTATTCTCTTCCAAAAGCATCAAGTTAGAAGGTCAACCTTTCCTTTATAACCAAGTCGTTGATCAAGATAAGAAGCCAATCCAATGGACATGGCGCGCTAATAAGTTTGCTGATTATCTGATCGCCAATAACTTAAAAACTAAGGAAGTCGACTTTAAAAAAGCGTATTACGTCGAAATTCCAATGGTGGCTGATCATGCCAGCAAACGAAGCTATAAGTACGCAGACATCGTTCGTCGCGCTTCTCAACGTTATGACATCCCTGAAGACTTGATTTACGCAATCATCAAAACAGAGAGTAGTTTTAACCCATACGCTGTGAGTTGGGCGAACGCTTATGGTCTTATGCAGGTGGTCCCAAAAACGGCAGGCCGAGATGTCTTTAAGCTCGTCAAAAATAAACCTGGAGAACCAAGTCCTGAGTACTTATTCAATCCAGAAAACAACATTGATGCTGGCACTGCATACTTTTACATCCTTAAAAATCGTTATTTGAAGGACGTGCAGCACCCAACCACGCTTGAGTACAGCATGATCTCAGCATACAACGGTGGCACTGGTGGGGTACTCAATACCTTCAGTAAGGATAGAAAGCGCGCAATGCGTGACTTAAATTCATTGCAACCTAGTCAAGCTTACTGGGCACTGACAAAGAAACACCCAAACAAAGAGTCGCGTCGATACTTAGAAAAAGTAACAAAATTCAAGAAAGATTTTAACCAAGGTAAAACGTAAGCCTCACTTTTGAATAAAAAAACAACTAACGAACGTTTTTTTTAATTATTTTCAAAAAAGGTGTTGACGGTTATGCAGAAAATCCGTTTAATAGCGCTCCGTTGCCCGGATAGCTCAGTCGGTAGAGCAGAGGATTGAAAATCCTCGTGTCGGTGGTTCGATTCCGCCTCCGGGCACCACAATTTGATTTGTTGGTGTCATTACTCTTTAACAGGGAGTAGCAACACGAACAAAAGCATAAAGAATTTAGTGTGCCGACTTAGCTCAGTAGGTAGAGCAACTGACTTGTAATCAGTAGGTCACCAGTTCGACTCCGGTAGTCGGCACCATTCTTTTGCCTCGATAGCTCAGTCGGTAGAGCAGCGGATTGAAAATCCGCGTGTCGGTGGTTCGATTCCGCCTCGAGGCACCATTATTTGGTACTTAACAAATAATGGTCTTTATAGACCTGATGTTGAGACAAGTAATTCCCCTTTAGTTCAGTTGGTAGAACGGCGGACTGTTAATCCGTATGTCGCAAGTTCAAGTCTTGCAAGGGGAGCCATTTTCAAGAACTTCATTTTATATGAGGTTTTAATTAGAGAGTTCACTCTCTAAAGCAAAGAATTTAGTGTGCCGACTTAGCTCAGTAGGTAGAGCAACTGACTTGTAATCAGTAGGTCACCAGTTCGACTCCGGTAGTCGGCACCATTCTTTTGCCTCGATAGCTCAGTCGGTAGAGCAGCGGATTGAAAATCCGCGTGTCGGTGGTTCGATTCCGCCTCGAGGCACCATTATTTGGTACTTAACAAATAATGGTCTTTATAGACCTGATGTTGAGACAAGTAATTCCCCTTTAGTTCAGTTGGTAGAACGGCGGACTGTTAATCCGTATGTCGCAAGTTCAAGTCTTGCAAGGGGAGCCACATTCAAGAAAGCCAAGTCGAAAGACTTGGCTTTTTTTCGTTTGAGCAAAAGCTAACTCAACATCAAGCCCAGATCATCCCCATAAAGTTAAAGCATCCCTTTCCTATCTCGACAGTACCCATCCTTGAATTCGTTCAAACCCTCTCGATACAAACTAAACCACCTCTGAAATTAAGCACCTTTAACCGCGTATCATCACATAAAAATAAACAACACGCTAGACTGTTACTTTTTTTGCTTCGTAAATTTAATCTCCATCATGTTTTGATATCTTTCTGATATCTGCCCTACACGACTTAGATTAAGATTCGATGAATTATATCTAATACTAATTATTGAATCGCTACGCAGGAAAATATGAAATTAAAAACGCAAGCTTACTTATTATCGGGCATCATCTTGATCGCTCTGCTGGCGCTAACTGCTACTGGTTTATGGACCTTGAGAGTCGCTAGTAACATGGACAACAAAGCTCGTGTGACAGAGCTATTTAAGAGCGCATACAGCATTCTTACTGAAGTCGAAAAAATGGCGATTGATGGCACTCTAGAAGAACAGCAGGCCAAACAGCTTGCTACTCGCCTACTACGTAACAACATCTATAAAGACAATGAATACGTTTATGTTGCGGATGAAAACATGACGTTTGTTGCGACACCTCTGGATCCACAACTACACGGAACCAGCTTTAATGATTTTAAAGACGGTGATGGAAATAGCGTTGGCCAACTCATTCAACGAGTACTTGGCAATCGTACTGGCCAGATCATTGAGTACACCTGGACACAAAAGCTTCCAGACGGAACGATTGAAGAAAAACTGTCTATTGCAGAGAAGACTCCGCATTGGGGTTGGGTTGTAGGCACCGGTATCGGCTTCAATGAAGTCAATGCGCGTTTCTGGTCGACTGCTCAATGGCAATTGTTTCTATGTGTCGTGATTGCTGGCCTTATTTTATCAAGCCTAATTGTATCTATTAAGCGAATGCTGGCACTTCTTGGCGGCGAGCCTAAAGATGTAAGAGAAGCAGTACAAGCAGTCGCAGAAGGCCGTATTCAAACCTCTTTCGAGACTCAGGCGATAAACGGCAGTATTTATCATGCCGTGCAACAAATGAGTAAGTCGTTAGCCGATCTGGTCTCAAACCTTAATGCATCAATGCTGGCATTAAGGGGCGAACTGCAGCGCGTAGAAGATCGTGCTGGGGCAATTGCTCAGCTAACAGAGACACAGCAGCAATCAACAGAGATGATCGCAACAGCAATGACCGAGATGGCCTCTTCAGCCAACAATGTAGCTGATTCAGCGGGTGATACTGCGCGTAATACTGACGAAGCTGATAAACAGAGCCAACATACTCAGCAGTTAATTCACAACACGGTAGATAACATTCAGGGTCTAGCAGGCCAACTAGGAACTGCCAGTGAAGCCGTCGCTAACCTAGATAGCGATGTACATAACATCGTTAAGGTCTTAGACGTCATCGGTGATATTGCAGAACAAACTAACCTTCTAGCGCTAAATGCGGCAATTGAAGCTGCGCGCGCTGGTGAACAAGGCCGCGGATTTGCGGTTGTGGCTGATGAGGTTCGTAACCTTGCAGGTCGAACACAATCAAGCACGAAAGAAATCCAACTAATGATCAATAACCTTCAAGAAGGCTCTCGTAACGCAATAAAAACTATGGAAGTGTGTGCGACGACCAGTGAAAGCACCGTAACAGAGTCCCAGAATGCCTCTGAAGCTCTACAACAGATTGTTATCGCATTAGAGTCTATTTCATCGATGAGTCATCAAATCGCGACAGCCGCCGCTGAGCAGACTCAGGTGAGTGACGATATTTCGAAGCGTATCAATATGATCGAAGAAAGTGGCAACCAACTGAGTAATGTGGTGACAGAAAGTCATAACAGCACTCAAACTCTCGCCTCCCTTTCTAACGAATTAGAAGCTTGGGTTAATAGGTTTGAAGTAAAACACTAAACTCTCGAGTAAATTCTTAAATATAAAAGCACGTTTTCATACGTGCTTTTTTTGTTTCGGTGCCTATTCCGTCCAGTTAACCGTAGTTTCAGTATCTTTTAGAGCATGCTAGACCTAGGTTTTTAGCCCCAAACGAACAAAAACAATCCACTAAGTATAGAAAAACATCAAACGATACTTTTTTTGCAATTTAATGTTGACCCAGAACGCGAAAACACGTTTAATACACCTCGTCGCCCGGATAGCTCAGTCGGTAGAGCAGAGGATTGAAAATCCTCGTGTCGGTGGTTCGATTCCGCCTCCGGGCACCACAATTTATTTGTTGGTGTCCTAGACAACAACAGTAAAGCACAAAGAAATATTATGTGCCGACTTAGCTCAGTAGGTAGAGCAACTGACTTGTAATCAGTAGGTCACCAGTTCGACTCCGGTAGTCGGCACCATTTCTTTAAAGCTTTAAGAATAATTCCCCTTTAGTTCAGTTGGTAGAACGGCGGACTGTTAATCCGTATGTCGCAAGTTCAAGTCTTGCAAGGGGAGCCAAGTTAATCATCAAGCATAAGCTTTTTGATTCATGATGCCGACTTAGCTCAGTAGGTAGAGCAACTGACTTGTAATCAGTAGGTCACCAGTTCGATTCCGGTAGTCGGCACCATTCTCTTGATTAGAGACTAAACAATCAATTCCCCTTTAGTTCAGTTGGTAGAACGGCGGACTGTTAATCCGTATGTCGCAAGTTCAAGTCTTGCAAGGGGAGCCAATTAAAAAAAGCCGCATCATTGATGCGGCTTTTTTGCATCTAAAAACCGAAACTTATTCATACAAGTCCCCTCGCCTTCCCATTACCAATACCTCGTCTAATACAGAAACCAACGGTTTCAATGCCTTCTAAAACAACCAGACTTCTCTCTTTAATTCCCTTAAAACTCTCACAACAATAACTGATACATTCACATATAGGTCGGTCGTAACGAACTCGCTACTTGAGTTATCTAAAGAATGACTCAAATGAGCTCTAGAAAGGCTCTGTTGATAACTTAACTTGAAGTGACATACGATTTACTCTTTATCAAAACTATCCACTACAATCGCTCCCATAGATGCAGGCATGGAAATTACAATCACCCTTTTGAACGATACAATTGGATCGCTTAGTAAAGGCAGCTTGTCCAAACAAGTCAGTACCAGCGCAACAACCAACGCTGTCATCACATAAGCAATAACTATTCTGAAAATAAACACCGGCAACCGTGCGACAATGTCTTTCTGAAATACACTCTCATACGTATAGAAGCCGAGGAACACAGCTGATAGTAAAAATAACAGCAATAGATTAGCGCTCGGTAAAGTCTCTCCTAACTTCCACGCTTCTTCAGAAAAAGAAATCGGCACGGCCAAAGCAAAAGATCCTACAAAGATCTGGCTCGCATCTTCAAAGTTAAAGCTTAATTTCATAGTTCGATCCATTAGGTTTTAAGGCTTTATCTATTTTTTAAAATAATCACAAAATTATCCGCCGATGATTTGGGGAATTTTCTATTCTTACCAAGCAACAGAAATGACACTTCTTAGCTTAATATTAGTCGTAATAACCTAAACATAGCTTGAACTAACCAGCAAGAAATCAATATGTTCAGAGTAAAAGCTGTCAAAACAACTGATTCATATCGAGTCGACAAGCACATTAGAATCGAAGAGAGACCGGTAAACATCCTAAGATACCAGTGCCTAGAACCAGACAATCTCAATCAGTTGGGTGATAAACATCACTGCACGGATCGAGGGATACTCTATTTCTTAGCTTATATATCCTTCCGGCATCACTTGGGGAGCTCAGCCTAGCGACTCTCACCTTCAAACTGAATCTAGTCCTCTTTCACCCTTTGAAATGCTTCGAACAAAGTGCTTAATGCCATCGAGAGTGGTTTAAGCTCAATGCATAACAAGAGCTATTAAGTCGACTCATTAAGGACTCTAGCGTTCTTAGCGAAATCCTTCCATACACATCAGGCTACCCTCTAGATTCACTGATAGGCCAGAAGTCAGGTTTCCCAGACGAAGGGCTGTTAGCTAATACTTGAGGGAGACTCCAAGCACTGAGCAAGCAGGATGAGTTTTAATGCTCGTATAGTTTCAGGTATTGAATGGGGGCGCTGAGTCAGAACAGTCTCATTAACCTAACTTACAACGTCGTATGGCTCGAGTATTTGATCAGTAAGCTTAAAGAGTTGCATGCGTTTGAAGCCTTTCTTGTGTCAAACCACAATTGGAATCAGAAATGATGTGATTCTAGTCGTAGGATTGGGATTTCTGATAAATGACGGAATAATGGGGACGCGTTGGCTAAGAGTTATGGGGTACGGGAAGCCTTATGTGGAAATCATTAGATGGAAGAGCGAAGCACTATAATTTAGATGTAAAAAAGCCCCGCTATTTCTAGCGAGGCTTCTAAATAAATGGCGGAGTGGACGGGACTCGAACCCGCGACCCCCGGCGTGACAGGCCGGTATTCTAACCAACTGAACTACCACTCCGCAGTGTCTATTCAGCATAATGCAATTTAAGCCTGACGATGTCCTACTCTCACATGGGGAAACCCCACACTACCATCGGCGCTATTGTGTTTCACTTCTGAGTTCGGCATGGAATCAGGTGGGTCCACAATGCTATGGTCGTCAAACAAATTCTGTTGTTAACTTGATGAATCAAATCAACTAAATAATGGTGCTGATACCCAGACTCGAACTGGGGACCTCACCCTTACCAAGGGTGCGCTCTACCGGGCTGAGCTATATCAGCAATTCAGGAATCGTTTAAAGACGATTCTGAAAACTTTTTGTCTTCACTTTTTAAAAGTGAAAATAAATTTGGTGCCTGGCGATGTCCTACTCTCACATGGGGAAACCCCACACTACCATCGGCGCTATTGTGTTTCACTTCTGAGTTCGGCATGGAATCAGGTGGGTCCACAATGCTATGGTCGCCAAGCAAATTTTAAA
>Ga0310122_10001377_pt1 | contig 15594 bp, 17 predicted proteins | sample CB6_Bottom_1051__FD_203503 | JGI IMG/M metagenome (GOLD analysis project Ga0310122, IMG submission 203503) | Marine microbial communities from Western Arctic Ocean, Canada - CB6_Bottom_1051 | ecosystem: Environmental > Aquatic > Marine > Oceanic | place: Canada: Western Arctic Ocean | collected...
GCGCGGACGGTTCAAACGTCCCTAGCGTCCGAGCACGTCGTCCCTGATGGATTCGACCACCTTGGCGACGGACTCGACCTCGGACGTCCCGACTCCCACGCCGGAAAGCGCCTCGGCGAGATGACCCGCGAGCGAGTCGAAATGCTGATCCGAAAGACCCTGTGAAACGGCCCTCGCGTGCGCTGCTCGCATCGCGCGACCGCTATATCGATTGAGACCGCCAAAGGCCACCGTCAAGAATGCCTTGTGCTTTTCCGCCTGACGCGACATTTCGATTCCGCCAAAGAAGGACGCCAGCGAATCATCGGCCAGCACGCGTTCATAGAGCGCTTCGACCTCGGCCGGATCCTCAACACGCCGAAGAGTCGCGAGAAGCCCTGCGCGCAATCGATGGGGGGAAATCGGAAGTTCTAGATAGAGTGACCAACCCGCCTCCGCGAGCTTCGATTCGTGGTCGCGTCAGCTCGTGAGGCTCCGCAACATGGATTTCAGGGCACCGAACTCCCCGTCTGCGTGGATTCGCTGTCCGAGCTCGACCGCACTCAGATCGAGTCCTGAATTGTCAACGATCAAGAGTTGGAAGGGATCCCCATCGTCGGCGCCTACGCGGAGCGTTTCGCAGATCTCCGTTGCCTGGGAGACGGAGGCGGGTCGCATTCCGAACCCTTCGAGGTATTCGAGAAGCGTCGCGCGCCACGTTGGGTCGCTCGCCGCAACCAGAACGCGAACGCCCTGCAGTTCCTGATGGGTAAAGTCATACGCACCCGAAACATCCGCTCTCGTGAGGGGCAACGAAAAAGAAAAGGTCGAGCCGGACCCGACCTCGCTTTCGATGACGATTTCTCCACCCATCAACTCGACCAGCGTCTTGGAAATTGCGAGCCCGAGACCGGTTCCCCCGTATCTGCGCGTGGTCGACGCGTCTGCCTGACTGAAGGCGTCGAAGAGCCCGGCGACCGCGGCTTCGGGACCGGGTATTCGTCGCTCAGCTACATCCGTGGGTTTCCGATCAGTCGAATCAAGATCGACCATGCCTTCGTTTCGTCGATCACGACGAACGCGAATGATGCCATCTTTACCGCAGCGATCATCGCGATGCGTCATACCCTCGGCCTCTCCGTCGTCGGCGAAGGCGTCGAAACTCAAGAGCAGGCTGACTTGCTGGCCATTCAGGGCTGTGATGAATTGCAGGGTTATCTGTTCAGCCGGCCCTGTCCGGCAGACGAATTCGAAGGTCTTCTGATCCAGGAGAAGACACCGCCCGAGAGCTAGGCCTCTTCTTCCTCATCGGGTTGCACCATTCCATACGCTTCGAGGTCGTCCTGGGTCGCTTCGCCGGAATGCGGCTCCTTCTTCTCGCCGACTTCCTTTTCGCTCGCGCGCATTTCGCGTTTGCGCGCAGCCTTCTCGGCCTTCTCGCTCTCGCGCTTCCGCTTGAGAACGCTCATTCGACTTGCTCTGGCCATCCATCATCCCTCCACGTCGCAGATCCGAGACCCCCCATGGGCTCCGCGGCGATGCGTAGTCATTCCATTCACTTTCAGCGCCTGCGTGCGACCGTCGGCCTGAAGCGCCTAACGCCCATCAGCTCCTCAGCCGCCGCGCCGCTCCTGCGCGACGTTCACTTTGAGGTTCCGACCTCCGAAGTCCTTTCCATCGAGCGCTGCGATGGCCGCGTCCGCGGCCGCAGCCTCCTCCATCTCGACGAAACCGAACCCCCTTGGGCGACCCGTCTCCCGATCTCCAATCAGATCCACGCCCAAGACCGCTCCGTACTCGCCAAAGAGCGTTCGGAGTTCATCCTCCGTCGAGGTAAAGGGCAGGTTTCCGATGTACAAACGCTTTCCCAATTCCGAACCCTCGCGAAGACTCCGGGACTCGCATGCCCGTCGGATCGACCGGATGAATGCGATCGATCAGCGGTCGCGGTCCACCGTTAGCCGCCAACACGTACAGAATCTAGCACCATGACTCGAAACGCACACGGGTCGAAGATGCCCGAAGATTGGGTCCCGAACACCCGATGGACGCTCAAGTCGCGACGGAGGCTCGCGCTGCAACCCGCGTATACCAGGCCTGCAACCGTTCACACTTCGCGTCGAGGGGCTGGCCGATCGTCGCGCCGAATTCGAGAAATACGAAGAGCAGAATGTCGGCGAGCGTAAAGCGATCGCCGCAAATGAACTCCTTCCCTTCCATCAGTCCGTCGAGCCACGCGAGCTTCTCCTGGGCGATCTCCTTGAAGTCGTCCGCGGCTTGCGGGATGCAGTGGATTCGATCCTTGAAGAGCGGCAAACCCTCGGCGAAGCGAAATCCCGAGCCCAACGACTCACAGATATTCAGATCGATTCTGCGGACCCACATTCGCGTTTCCGCGCGCTCTTCGGCGGTCGACCCGATCAGCGAACCCGATGACTTCTCGTCGAGGTATTCGATGATCGCGGTGATCTCGGCGAGAAACGAACCATCGTCGAGTAGGAGGGTCGGCAGCTGACCGGAGGGATTGCGGGCCAGATGCGAGGCCTGTCGATTCTCGCCCGTCATCAGATCGACGGTTTCCGTTTCAACGTCGACGCCAAGTTCAGCGATCGAAATGACGACCGCTCGGGGGTTCGGGCCTATTCCTGTAAAAAGCTTCATCTTGTGAACTCCTGAATCGAATTGTAGATAGGGTGAAATTTAGAGAGCAGAAACTCGGACGGGGGCGCGATGGCGTTCCGAAGGGTGGCGCAATCCGGCCCTACGAGCAAAGGGCTCAGGCGGCGCCGTCAATCGCCTCGAAAGGTGTCGAGATCGAGCTTTCCCTCACTCCGGGCCACGATACAGGAGACGGTGGCATCTCCTGTGATATTGACCGCGGTCCGCGTCATGTCGAGCAGTCGGTCGACGCCGAGAATCAGGCCGATGCCCTCGACCGGAAGATCCATCTGCCGCAACACCATCGCCAACATGATCGTGCCCACGCCGGGTACGCCGGCGGTCCCGATCGAGGCGAGCGTCGCGGTCAGGACGATCGTCAGATACCCGGCCGGACCGATTTCGATCCCGTAGGCCTGTGCGATGAAGACCGTGGCAACGCCCTGCATGATGGCCGTGCCGTCCATGTTGATCGTCGCGCCGAGCGGAACCGTAAAGGAGGCGACCCCGCGATCGACGCCAAGGCGCTCCTCGACGGTCCGAAGGGTGACGGGCAGCGTCGCGCCACTACTCGCCGTCCCGAACGCCACGCTCATCGGCGCGCGCAATTTGCGAAAGAAGCCGGCCGGGCTGAGGCGACCCAGGACGATCAAGAGCAGGGGATAGGTCAGGAAGGCATGCAGGAAGAGGACGGCGAGAACCAACAAGAAGTATTTCAACAGGTTCTCGAACGCGTCGATGCCCTCATTGGCGAAGACCTTCGCGATCAGGCAGAAAATGCCGATCGGCGCGATCTGCATCAGCATGAAAACCAATTTCATGATCACGGCGTTCGCGCTCTCGAAGAGTCGAAGCAGATCGCGACCGGGCTCGCCGACGAGCGTCATCGCAACACCGAGAAGAACGGCGAACACGATGACCTGCAACATGCGACCTTCGCTCATCGCCTCGAACGGATTGCTTGGAAAGATCTCGATCAGGATCTGGGCGAAACCAGGCGTCTCCTTCGCCGCATAACCGAGCGCTTCTGTCGGAAGATCGAAGCCTACGCCGGGTCCGACGATCACTGCTGCCGCGATGGCCAGACTGATGGCGATCGCGGTGGTCAGCAGATAGAGGCCGAGTGTCTTGCCTCCGATTCGCCCGAGCTTGGTCACGTCTTCGAGCGCTGCCGTCCCGCATGCCAACGACACCAGAACGAGGGGTACGACGAGTAGTTTCAGACTTCGAAGAAAGATCTCACCCACGACGTAGAACGCGTCGTCGACCAGAAAGCGGGTTAGCGCCAGGTCTGGGCCGACTCGGTTGATGACGAGCCCAACCAACATTCCCCCGGCCAGTCCGATCAGGATCCGCCGCGTGAGTAGACTCGTATCGCCGAATGCCGATTCCGGCGCGGCTGCGCTCATGGCTCCCCTCCCCCTCGACCTACAAGATACCTGATCCCGGGCCGTGACTCGTGATCAGTCCGCTGCCCGCGGTCGACTGGCCATCGCGAAGACACCGACCACGGCAAGGGCCGCGAACAACGAGACCATTCCGTTCGGCGCGAACCCCAGGTCCGGGCCGTCGATGCCACTCCCGATCAACATGGCGATCCCGACCCCGACCAACGCCTCGCCAGCGACAACCCCCGAAGCGAAAAGAATGCCTTTCTGGGTAGACGAGGTCGTCGACTCCGCTTGCCGGCGACGTCCAGCCCACTCGATCAAGCCACCGACGACGATGGGAACCGCCAGACCGAAGGGAAGATAGAGCCCGACGGCGATCGGCATGAGATGGAGTCGGAAGGAAGCCCCTCGACTCTCGATCATGCGATCGACGAACAGGACTGCGATTCCCACGCCCGCACCCAACCCGACGAGTCCCCAAGGCAGATACTCGCCCCCGAAGAATCCGCGCGCGAGGCTCGCGAAGAGACTCGCCTGGGGCGCCGCGAGTTCGCGTGAACCGATTCCATACGCGTCGTGCAGGAGCTGCAGGACCGGTGCCATCACGAATGCCGCGACGACCACACCGGCGAGTTGCATCTTCTGTTGTTGACGTGGGGAAGCACCGACCAGCGAGCCGGTCTTCAAATCGTTGCAGACATCGCCGGCTGTACAAGCGGCGCAGCAAACGATCGCCGCCACACCCAGCGTGGCCACCATCCCCTGGACACCCGTATAACCGAAGAGCCAAAGCAACCCGCCCGTCATGAGAACCGCGGTGATGGTCATGCCCGAAACGGGGCTATTGCTATTGCCGACGAGTCCGACGATATAGCTGGCGACTCCGACGAAGAAGAAGGAAGCAACGACCATGATCAAAGTAGCCAGTGCCGTCACTCCGGCATCGCCCGTAAAGCGCCAATACAGGATCCCGACGATCCCGATCGCGAGAGCCGTAAAGAATGCGATCGTGCCGGAAGAGAGATCGACGCGGAGCGCATCGGAGTCGGCCCGCGAGGACCAGCCCTTTCGTAGCTCGACGAGCGCGCGACCCAGCCCCGCGCGTACGCGAAAGAGCGCGTGCAGTCCCCCAACCGCCATGGCACCCACGCCGACATAGCGAATGCCGTTCGACCACAGCGCCCACGCGCGATCGGCGGCACTGCCTTCGAAACCCGCGGACGAGGCGTCTACGAGCGCGCTCGACTCGGGCGCCAGCAGCGCGACCATCTCGGGCGCCAGCGGAAGCAGAACCAGCCATCCCAGCACACCGCCCAGGAAGATCTGCAGCGCGACTTCGAGACGAACGATGTAGCCGACCGCCAACAAGGCTGGGGACAGGTCGGCGCCGATAAAGAAGGGACGCACGCCGGCCGCCGTGACGGCCCCTTCGATCGACGATTGCAGGATTCCGAAGAACGCGACCGCCAACTTCACGGTCGCCCCGAGAATCCCGCCGCGAACGACGGCCTGTCCGTCCTCGGGGCCCGCGGTGTCCGCGCCCGCTTCGAGCACCGAAGCACACGCCACACCCTCCGGATAGGGAAGCTCTGGACTCTCCTCGATGAAGACCCGGCGCATCGGAATCATGAAGAGCACACCGAGCCAACCGCCGGCGATAGCGATGAAGGTGGTGGCCCAGAAATCAAATTGCGCCCAGGCACCGATCAACACCAGAGCGGGAACCGTGAAGAGAATTCCCGCCGCCAGGGATTCGCCGGCCGAGGCCGCAGTCTGGACTTGATTCGCCTCGAGCACCGTCCCGCCACCCAACACCCGCCGCAGGATCAACATTGCCACGACCGCGGCGGGAATCGAAGCCGACACGGTCATGCCGACCTTGAGGCCGAGGTAGACGTTGGCGGCGCCCAGAACCGCGGCCAGCGCAAGCCCGAGCACGATCGCGCGTAGTGTCAGTTCCCCCGGTCGAGTTGGATCCGGCGCGATCTCCGCTGCCATCGAAATTCCCCCGCCCGCAAGTGAACCCAGCGCCGACAATTTGCGCAAGCACGAGCGATGTCTTTGCGTATGAGGGGGGCTGCTTCGAGGGTATCTTGGAAGGTTCGTTCTCGGGATCGAAACGAATTTAGGAATTCGTATCTATGTCCATGTTTTTACTTGGGAATCGGAAATTCAAAAGTCGAATGATTCACCCGATCGCCGAGTCTGGGCCCGACGCCCTCGGTCGCGTCCTTCAGTCCGGCTCCTCGAAGGCCACGTCCCATTCGCTTCGAGCGGACGTTCCCACATTCTCACCAAGCATTCCGAATCGGCACAGGTGATAGCGAATCGTCGAGCGGTCCTTGCCCATACGGCGGGCCATTTCGGCGACGTTGCCGCGACATTCGACGAGGTTCGTTTGAAGCACACGTCGAAACTCTTGCTGCGCGCGCCTTCGGGCCTCCATCGCCGTCATCCCCGCCATCGACTCATGAGGCTGCGCGCCGAGATCGGGCGCCAAGCCCCGAACCAGATCACAGGCTACAGGACCAATTCGATCGAGGTCGCGACGAAATTGCAGATATCGATTCGCCCCGACTCGCATCGCCTCCTCGCAGTCCGCGATCGACGCGAAAGCGGTGATCATGACGACGGGGACTTCTGAAATTTTCCGCAGCCGTCGGACCAACCCGATCCCGTCGAGTCGGGGCATCTGTTGATCGGTGACGACCAGGTCGGGCTGAGTCTTCCCGAAGATGCCGAGTGCCGAGAGACCATCCTCCGCATAACGAAGATCGAATCCCACCCGGCGCAATCGCTCGCCCACGATTCGTCGCGCGTCGGGCAAGTCGTCCACGACCAGTGCCTTCGCAACCCGCATCGGCTGCGATTCGTTCGTCGAGAGATCTATCCTCATGAGGTCGCCTTTCGAGCATCCGCCTCGGCGGTGACTCGCAGGACCCTATCAAGAAGATTCATCAGATCGGCGTCAGATCCAGAGATCGAATCGAGCCGAGCGTTTTCTTGACAAGGACACAGGCGCGCCTATCCGAGACACGCGAATGCACTGCAATTTCGAGGAGACTCGAGGCGACGAGTCCAGGAGTGGGCGTCTAGCTGCCTTCGGCCGCGATTGCGACCTGGTTCACGCCGGCTGCCTTTGCAGCGTCCATCACGGCGATCAACAGGTGGTTCTGGGACTTCTGATCGGCCTGAATCACGATCGCGCCGTTTGGATTCTCGCCGTGCAGACGCTCGATACTCGCACGCAGAGAACGCGGATCCACTTGACGGCGATCGATCCAAATCTGGCCATTCTCGGTGATCGCGATCAAGATATTGCCCTTGTCCTTGCTTTCCGCGGTCACGGCGGGCGGGCGGATGACATCGACTCCGGCTTCTTTGACGAAAGACGCGGTCACGATGAAAAAGATCAGCATGATGAAGACGACGTCCAACATGGGGGTCATATTCACTTCGCTCTGTTCTGCTCTTCGCCGTCGGTTAACGCGCACGGGCTCGCCTCCTACGCCTCCTAAAGGAATGCCATGAAATGGCAAGGCGCCATCGATCGCTCCAAACTCGGCGTCCGACCCATGGCTGGATCGAGAGGCTAGGGGCCGCACCGCCCACTAGCAAGCCATCCTGGCCAGATCCTCCGAGCGAGAACGGGTTTTCGGGTCTGACGCAGAGTCCGAGCGCAATTGAGCCGACTCTCGCCACGGTTTCCGTCTCCCGCGTCCACACCCACGGACCACGATACCCGACCGAATCACAGGTCAGGATCAGCAGAAGTTCTGGAGCCTCCTTCATTCCAGAGCGTTGGCCTGCGATAGCATGAATGCTCCGGTCGCGCCGAATGGCTCCCGGCGACGCAAGGAGAAGCGCATGGGTCTGCTAGTCGGAATGACGGAAGCGGCACTCCTGTGTTGCGTCTGGAAGACAACGGCGTGCCGCGCGATCGACAGCCTCGCAATCACGGCGATCGTGTTCCTCGTCCTTGCAGCAACGCCCCATGAGACCCCGGCGGCCTCCCCGTCGAAACCGAATGTGATCATTTTCCTCGCCGACGATCTCGGCTGGTCCGATGTCGGATTCCATGGCGAAGACGTGATCGAAACCCCCTCGCTCGATCGCCTTGCAGCAGAAGGCGCAGAGCTCCACCGGTTCTACTCGACTCCGATCTGTTCGCCGACCCGGGCTGCTCTGATGACGGGACGAGACCCGATGCGTCTCGGCGTCGTCTACGGCGTCATCATGCCGTGGATGAACAACGGGATTCATCCCGCCGAGCACTTCATGCCCGAGTCGTTTCGGGCAGCCGGATATCAAACGGCCATGGTGGGCAAGTGGCACCTGGGCCATGCACAGGAAACCTATACCCCTCGCTCTCGCGGCTTCGAACATTTCTATGGCCATCTCCATACTGAAGTCGGCTATTTCCCTCCCTTTGCGAATCAGGGCGGCAGAGACTTCCAGCGCAACGGCGTAGCCATCGAAGACGAAGGCTATGAAACCTTCCTTCTGGCGAAGGAAGCCAGTCGCTGGATCCGCGAGCGCGACAAGGAGAAGCCCTTCTTTCTATATGTCCCCTTTATCGCTCCGCATACACCGCTCGACGCGCCGGACGACCTGCTCGAGAAATACGAGGACATGGAAGACGATCGCGAAGCGGCCCGAAGCGAACAGACCGATCGAACGCGCATGATTCGCAAATTGATGCTTCAAGACAGCGCGCGCCCTGTTTATGCGGCGGTCGTCGACGCCATGGATCAGGCCATCGGTCAGGTTCTCGAAACCCTCGATCAGCAGAACCTCACGAAGGACACGATCGTGCTCTTTTTCAGTGACAACGGTGGCGCGGCCTACGCCACCGGCGGCGCCGACAACGTCCCGCTTCGTGGCGGCAAGGGCGAGGCATTCGAAGGCGGTATCCGCGTCGTGTCATTGATTCGCTGGCCCGCCGAGATCGAGCCCGGCTCGCGGATGACGAGCATCATGTCCGCCATGGATGTGTTCCCCACGCTCGCCGAAGCCGCCGGTGTCGAAATGCGAAACGAATTCGATCTCGATGGTCGAAGTCTCTGGCCGGCCATCGCCGGGGGCAAGACGATGCCGCGCGAGGAGCTTCTCTTTTTCGCCTCGGAGACACCGATCCACGGAACCTTCAACCTCACCGGTTTCAACGACGAATGGAAACTCGTCCAGACGATCAAACAGGGGCTGGTCTCGGCTGACGTGCAGAGTTGGCTCTTCAAGATTCGCGAAGATCCCTACGAGCGCATCAACCTGGCGGCCGCCCACCCCGAAGTGGTCGCCGACATGGCGGCCGCGATCCACGAATGGCGCACCATGTATCCGGTCGCGGGAACCCGGAACCAACTCGTTCCGCCCCCGGGTTGGCGCGCGCCCAGAGATTGGACCAGCTACCCGCTTGGGCTCGAAGATCTGCAATCGACGCCGGCACCGGGTATGCCGCCACCCAACGCCCTGCGCATCCTCGACTACATGCACGGCGAAGCCGGCAGACTGATCTACGATTGCGAGCCGATTCGGGTTCTGGGCGGCGGGCTTTGCAAGTAGGCGCGCACGCGAGCGGCTCGCTAGCCGAAATAATATTCCGACATATGGGTCACTTCGATCCGACTTAGATCCAGAAATCGACCGCAGCTATCCATCATCTTCTTCTGGTGGGCAGCCAATTCGGCGTCGGTCTCGGCATCCCAGAAGACCATCGGATCCGTCAGTGCCTCGATTGGAAACGTCTCTTCGACGAAGGCGGACCAATCGTCGGTAGCCTCCTTCGTCAGGACTCGAAGGATCTCATTGCGCACGTAGCCCAACGTCGACTGCGTCTCGATCGCAACTCCCTCATGATCTTCGTGCCAGATTCGCATGAACTCTTCGTGGCTGAGATCGGACCGCTTGCGAATGCAGCTCATCTGCATCGCCCCGGATGCGCGTTTTCCCTTCGTCCGGTTGTAGTGAAGCGGTCGCGATTCCGATACGAGGTAGCCCGCGATGTGACTGACGAGCTCTTCGAGTGGACCCTCGACTGCGTCGCGATCCTCGACGCGCGGGAGGCCAAAGGAAATGGCGGCCCGAATCGGAGGGTCACTCTGGCGAACCGGCGAGCCCGCCGCGACGTCGTCGTCATCAACGAAGAGACTGATCTCCTTGCCACCCGAGCTCCGCAGGATCGGAACGATTCGATCGCCGATCCGTTTGCGCAGGAGCGCCGCATCGCTGCCGACTTCATCGAACAAGAGGTAGAAGAGTTTCTGCACCGGACCTAGATCTCGACGCCCAAGACGTCGGACTCGTCGTATCTCTGATGGAGGAAGGGCAGCAGCCAGTCCCCGGGAACCGGTCGAAGAACCCGACCCACACGCTTCAACGTCCCTTCAGCGTATTCGAATTCGATGATCCTGCGAACCGGCAGGTCGGCGACCGGGTCGAAGGGCGAATCCGCCAATTCGAGTTCACCCTCGAGGCGCCAGACCTGTGAGAAATCATGATGGCAGTCGAGTCGGACGAGCTGCGGATCCTGATCGAAACCCTTCCCCGCCGTGCAGCCTGCGAATGCCTTGAAGCAGTAGCCATGCTCCACGAATTTTCGGGGACCGAGGTCTTCCACTCGCCGCGCGCTTGCCAAGAGATAGCGAACGCCCTTGCGAGTCACCTGTGCCTCGACCCGATCCACTTCTCCGCCGCTCGCAGAAGCAAATGAAATTTCCGCCAGCTTTGCCGGCAGGCCGAAGCGCTCACGCCCAAGAAGGACCCTTGCTTCGGACGTCGTCGGTTCGGTCAAGAGATAGTTGCCGGGGCTCGAATCGTAGTCGACGCGAACACCGAAAGTGGCGTAGCGCGACTCGACCGTCACGTCGGGCGCGATTGGAGTCTCGATCGACGTAAAGGAGACAGAGACTTCCGCGCCAACACTGGCTTCGAGCGGCTTCGGTACGACCGCCTCCGCAACCTCCGCATCGGTCTCGTACACGCAGCGAATCATCCGCACTCTGTGAGGCAGATCTTGATCGAAAGCGTCGTCGCCCCGTTCTAGGTCCCGAAGATTCTTCCTGTATCGAACTCGACTCATGGATCCTCTCAAGACATCGATCGCATCACAGGCCCGCGGCAGAGATCATTCTTCATCAGATCGGACCCTTGCCGTTTCGGCCGCCCAGGATCCAATCGATCATGGGAAGATGCTGCCTTCCCAGAAAGATTTCGTTCTCGACGAGATAACTCGGCGCAGCGAATACGCCATGTGCCTGCAGGTCGTCGCAGATGCGATCGAGTGCGGCCGATCCCTCGCCGGCACACCATGAAGAAAAGCTGCCGTCCGCTGCATCGAACGCGCCATCGAATCGACTGAGAAGAGCGGCGGCTTCGGCCTCGCTCGCCGGATCGAATTCGCAGGCCCAATACGCCCGAAAGCTCTCGCAGAGAAAGTCCTCGAGCTGCTTCGGGGCTCGATATCGCATCCAGAGCCACGCCAGATGAAATGCCGCTGAACTTCCCGTCCGGTAGTAGTCGTTCAAGACCAGTCCCTGACTCTCCGCGTAGATTTCGATCTCGCGCGCGACCCTGTCCGCACGAGAGCGCCGGTGGCGGCGGCCTCGATCGTCACTCGGATCAGAAATCGATGGCGCTTTCAAACTCGAGGCCGAAAGCGGAAGCCAATTGATCGCGACGGCTCGATCGCGGGCGAATTTGATCGCGGGCGGAAGCCCGAGATAGGCCTGCGGATAGCGAATGTCGAGAGCGACCGTGAGCTTCGCCTCGGAGATCCCGGATTGAACGATCATTGGGCGAAGGACCGGTTGGCCACGTCCGGCGGATCGCCCGACTTGTCGTCGAGTAGCCAGGCGACGCGCGGCAGATGCTCGCGACCGAACCACATTTCATCGCCGACCAGATAGGTCGGTACACCATAGACGCCCGCGTCGAAGGCCCTCTCATTCAGCGCGTCGTGTTCGACTCGACCGCGTCCGGGATCGGTGTCCTCAGCCGTACCGCCGAGGTATTCCCGAAATCCATCGATGTCCGCGCCCGCCGTGCGGAGCAGGGATTCGAGCATAATGGGATCTTCGATGTCGAGTTCCCGCTGCCAGAAGAGTCGATACGCTTCGTCGAGAAATCGGTCCAGAATTGGCGCGCCCTGCCGCTTCGACCAGAGCATGGCGATCCCGGCGAGACTGGAATCCCAGATCTTCTCGGTTCCGCGGAGAGTCTTCCCGGTCAGATTCGCATATCGCCTGGCATCTCGATACGCATAACGAACGCCCGTCCACTGCTCCGCCGTACGATTGCTCTTGGTGACGCGACGCTTCCGGTCGACGCTCGCCGAGCCTAGATAGCTGGGAATGTCGAGCGTGAAGGGTCTCCAGTCGATCGGTACGCCAGCCGCCTCGCCCAACGCCCGCGTCGGGTCGATCGCAATGAACGCATACGGACTCTTCAAGTCGATGTAGACGACAAAGGGTCGGTCGTCGCGAAGCGTCGCAACCGGCGTCGGCATCAGGAACCTTGGAGCATCTGACGGAGCGGCCCGGGCATGTCCCCGGCGGACTCGCCGCCGTCGACGATGAATTCGGCTCCCGTGCAATAGGAGCTCTTGTCGGAGGCGAGCCAGAGCACGAGGTTCGCCACCTCGTCGGGTCGGCCGATGCGGGCGATCGGCGACGTGTAGGCTCTCGTGTCCTCGGATTTCGAGTCCGTTCCGAAGGGCCGCGTCATCGGGGTTTCGACTCCGCCAGGATGAACCGAATTCACTCGAATGGAATCGCATCCGAGCTCGATCGCGGCCACTTTCGTCATTCCACGTACCGCGAATTTGCTTGCTGTATAGGAGACCGCGCCGCCAATTCCCTGGATCCCCGCGAGCGAGGAAATGTTGACGATCGATCCACCACCGGCTCGTCGCATCGCGCCGATACTCGACTTCATTCCGAGAAAGGGGCCCAGCTGATTGACGCGAACGACGAATTCGAAGTCCTCGAGAGACGTCTGTTCCAGCCGCGCGAAGCGAAGAACCCCGGCGTTGTTGACGAGGACGTCGAGCTTTCCAAAAACCTCTTCTGCCCGCGCGACCGCTGATTGCCAACTCGCCTCATTCGTCACATCGAGGTGAATATATTCCGCCGACTCGCCCAGCTCCGCCGCGACCTTCTCTCCCTCTTCGTCGAGAATGTCGCCGAGCAGGACTCTTGCGCCCTCGGACACGAAGAGACGTGCCTCCTCGGCCCCCATGCCACGCGCAGCACCCGAGATCAAGGCGACTCTTCCTTCGAGTTCCTGAGACATTTCGCTGCTCCTTCGTCGTGATTCGACGCTAGCACGAGACGATCGAGATGCGGGTCGAGTTTGTCCGATCCGCTACCGAAACTCCAGCAGATTGGGATACCCTCAAGGGTTCCAGCCGCAAGAGACGGCCCCGTGAGGGAGACCCGCATGCCTCGAAAAGACGATATCCAAATGAGCCAGGACGAGATCCGCGACTACCTTCGTGGGGGACATACGATGACCCTGGTCACGAATGGTCCGCGCGGCTTTCCTCATGCCGTCGCGATGTTCTTCGTGATCGATGACGATCTCAGCATCCGCTTCGCAACCTACGCCAGCAGTCAGAAAATAAAGAACATCGAGCGCGACCCGAAAGTGACTCTCCTTGTCCAGTCGGGCATGGCCTATAGCGAGCTGCAGGGCGTGATGATCGAGGGCCGAGCGCATCTCACGACAGACCTCGAGCGGACCGTCGCGACCATGATCGAAGCCAACGCCGTAACGGGTAGTCCGCTTCCCGATCTCGACCGGATTCCCGAGGACGTCAAGCAGCGAATGGCTGCGAAGCGCGTACTCGTCACCGTCACACCCGAGCGCTTCGTCTCCTGGGATCACGGGAAGCTACCCGCCAGCAAGACGCCCGAGGGACTCCGAAAAGAGATCGGGTAGAGGATCGACAAACAGAACGATGAAGCCCCATCGATCGCCCCTCTTCCATTTCCTGCTTCTCGGATTGCTGATCTTCGTCGTACAAGTCAGCTACTCGTCCCGAGAAGAAGCGACCCGGGACCCGCGAAGCCAACCGATCTCGATCGATCGAGCGAAGGTCGAAGAACTCGAGTCGAGTTTTCGACAACAAGCCGGCCGTGACCCGACAGAACGAGATCTTGCCATGATGGTCGCCGCCGAGGTCGACGAGGAAATCCTCTACCGCGAAGCGCTCGCCCGGAATTTCCTGGCTCGAGATCGCGGAATCGAAGCGCGATTGATCCAGAAGATGTTGTTTCTCGAGACAGGCGCCAGGATCGAAGATTCAGAGAAACTCCTCGAGCGCGCGATCGCTCTCGGTCTTCACCGCGAAGACATCGTCGTCCGGAGAATCCTGGTACAGAAAATGCGACTCCACGAATCGAGACTCGAACCGGGTGAAAGGCCGTCCAGAGCGGACGTCGAAGAGGCCTTCGCGCAAGACTCGGATCGATTCCGTGAAGCTTCGCGACGAAGCGGAACGCACGTATTCTTGAGTTCGGATCGGCGTGGCGCAGAAACGTCCGGCGACGCGCGGCTGCTACGAGAACACCTGCTGGATTCGGCGATTCCACCCTCGGAAGCCGTCCTGCTCGGCGATCCCTTTCCTCTCGGCCACGAGCTCGCACACCGCTCGGAGCAGGAACTCGAGAATAGCTTCGGTCGGCACTTCGGAAGAGAAGTCTTCGAAAGTCCCTTCAAAACCTGGTCGGGCCCGATCGCCAGCGCCTATGGGCAGCATTTGATCTGGGTTTCGACGGTCCAACCGGAAAGACCGAAATCGATCGAAGAGGTCGAAGATCGCATTCGCGGAGAGTTGGAACGAGATCGACGCGAAGAGAAGCTGCGTGCATTCCTTCGAGCAGCCCGAGACCGCTATGAAATCGCGATCGAGACCGCCGAGGAAAAGGGATGAGAAGGAGAGATCACTTCCTTCGATGCGCGACCCTTGGCTTCTTGTTCTTCGCGTTATTGCAAGCCGGCCTGGCGGGCGCTCACCCTCTCGCTCCCGCACTGCTCGAACTCGAGGAGACGGACTCGGGCGTAGTCGTCGTTCTCTGGAAAAAATCCTCACTGAGCGTACCGGGAAGCGCGATCCGCCCTGTCGTGCCGGAAGACTGCGCCGCCATCTCGCAGCCGCGTTTCGAAGAGCAGGGTGTCGCCGTCCTCACTCGCTGGGAGATCGATTGTCGCGAGCAGGGTCTCGTCGGTCGAACGATTCGAATCGATGGGCTCGGCCCCGCCAGGATCGACACCCTCGTGCGAATCAGACTCGCAGACGGACGCATGATCCAGCGAGTTTTGCGCCGCGGGGCGCCATCGATGGTCGTTCCGGCCAAAGCCGAAAAGATGGCTGTCTTCCGAGACTACGTCGCCATCGGTTTCGAACACATCCTATCGGGCGCCGACCATCTGCTCTTCGTATTCGGACTCTTCTTGATCTGTTCGACAACGCGTGCACTGGTCAAGACGATCACCTCCTTCACGATCGGACATTCGATCACCTTGAGTCTCGCCGCACTCGGCTTTACGAATCTCCCAACCGGGCCGA
>Ga0310122_10001378_pt1 | contig 15591 bp, 15 predicted proteins | sample CB6_Bottom_1051__FD_203503 | JGI IMG/M metagenome (GOLD analysis project Ga0310122, IMG submission 203503) | Marine microbial communities from Western Arctic Ocean, Canada - CB6_Bottom_1051 | ecosystem: Environmental > Aquatic > Marine > Oceanic | place: Canada: Western Arctic Ocean | collected...
CACGCCCGGCGGGAAACTACTGGCCGTCGGCTACCGCCTGCGCCACCTTTCTCACGCAGGATTGTGGGCCGACGCCAACTCGGGCATCAACACCCACTTTGTCCTCGTGACCCTGCGCTGACCCGGAGTCAGGTCGTCTTAGCGCCCGAGGTGAGATCGTCGGGCACGGCGATGGGCACCGTCTCAACTACTTCCAGACCGTAGCCGGCCAGGTTGGGCAGCCTCGGCGGAGTGTTGGTGAGCAACCTTATGCGCCTCACGCCCAGGTCTCGCAGGATCTGTGCGCCGATGCCGTAGTCCTTGAACGCCGCCAGGCGGCTGGCTGGACTGGTGGACACGACCCCGTCGCTACCAGCTGACAGCGACTCTGCACCGCGCCCGTGTCGCCTCACGTACAGCACCACGCCCGCCCCCTCTTCGTCGATACGTCGCATGGATGCCTCGAGCAGGGCACCGGTGTTGCGGTGGCTGTACGCAAAAACGTCGCCGGGCAGGTACTCGGCGTGGGTGCGCACCAGTACCGGCTTGTCCGGGTCGATCCTGCCTTTGACCAGGGCCACGTGCTCGCCGTCTTCCACGTCGCTGCCATACACGTGGATCTCGAACTCGCCGGCGCTGCGCGTGGGTAACCGCGACGACGCGAGGCGTTTGACCAGCGACTCGGTCTGCAACCTGTACTGTATAAGGTCGGCGATGGTCGCAATCCTGATCGAGTGGCGCTGGCTGAACTTCACCAGCTCGGGCATGCGCGCCATCGTGCCGTCCTCGTTGAGAATCTCGCAGATGACACCGGCCGCCGACAACCCGGCAAGACGCGATATGTCCACCGACCCCTCGGTCTGCCCAGTGCGAACCAGCACGCCACCATCGCGGGCGCGCAGCGGAAACACGTGTCCCGGGCTCAGAAAATCAGACGCCGTGGCCCCCTCGCGCACCGCCTCCCTGATGGTCAGCGCGCGATCGGACGCGGTCATGCCCAGGCCACCGCACTTGCGCGAATCTATCGACACCGTGAAACCGGTGCCCAGCGGAGTGGTGTTTTCGGGCACCATCATGCGCAGCCCGAGTTCGTCGGCCCGCGAAGTCGTCAGCGGCAGGCATATAAGCCCGCGGGCCTCGCGCATCATGAAATTGATGTGCTCGGGCGTCACCTTGTCGGCGGCGACAAAGATGTCTCCCTCGTTCTCACGGTCCTCGTCATCCACGAGGATTATCATCCGCCCGAGGCGTATGTCCTCGACCGCGTCTTCTATCGAACTGACGGGCGAGTTGCCCCCGGCGAGCCCGCTTTTCTGTCCTGTGTCGTTATCGGTCACTGAGTGGGCTTTATAGCCCTGACGCGGGGTAGAGAAAACGGGGGGCTTTCGAGCTGGCGGGTGCCTACTCGACGGTGACGCTCTTGGCGAGATTACGCGGCTGGTCCACGTCGGTGCCGCGCTCAACGGCCACGTGGTAGGCCAGCAACTGCAGCGGCACGGTGAGCAGCACCGGGAGCAACGACGTGCTCGTACTGGGCACGGTTATCACGCACTCGGCCACCGCCCTGAGGTCGTCGTCGGCATTATCAGTGATGGCAATAATACGACCACCTCGTGCCTCGACCTCGCGCAGGTTGCTCAGGGTTTTCTCGTAGACCTCGTCACGCGGGATGAGCACGACCACCGGGAGGTTCTCGTCTATCAGCGCGATGGGCCCGTGCTTCATCTCACCGGCGGGGTAGCCCTCGGCGTGTATGTAAGAAATCTCCTTGAGCTTGAGCGCACCCTCAAGGGCTATGGGGTAGTTGATGCCACGACCGAGAAAGAGCAGGTCGGAGGCCGACGCAAAACGACGCGCCACCTTTTCGACCTCGGCCTCGCACTGCAGGGTTTTTTCTACCAACGCGGGCAGCTGCACCAGTGCCTGTATGCACTCGCCCTCGAGCTGCCGGTCAACGGTTCCGGCGCGGTCGCCCAGGTAGAGGCCCAGCAGGTACAGCGCCGTGAGTTGGGTGGTGAACGCCTTGGTGCTGGCGACGCTGATCTCGGGGCCGGCGTGGGTGTATATGACCGCGTCGGCCTTGCGCGCGATGGACGAGTCGACCACGTTGCACACCGCCAACACTGGCGCGCCGCGCTCGCGCGCCGACTCCATTGCCGCCAGCGTGTCAGCCGTTTCACCTGACTGCGACACCACCACCACCAGCGTGTGTTCGTCGACCAGCGGATCGCGGTAGCGAAACTCGCTGCCGTAATCAACCTCGGTGGGCAGCCTCGCGAAACGCTCGAGTATGAACTTGCCCACGAGACAGGAGTGCCACGCCGTGCCACAGGCAACCATGGTCGCCCGCTTTATGCCGTCGAGGCGGTCGGCGATAGCGTCGAGTTCGGGCAGGGCCACGCGACTGCTCTCCTGGGCGATACGCCCACGGGTGGTGTCGATGATGGCCTGCGACTGGTCGTGTATCTCCTTGATGAGAAAATGCTTGTACCCGCCCTTGCGGGCCGTGACCGGATCCCAGGTAATGCGCTGGGCTTTCCTGGTGACCTCGGCGCCCGAAAAATCCGACAGCGAGACTCCATCGGTGGTCAGCTCGGCTATCTCGCCGTCTTCGAGAAAGACCACGTCGCGGGTGTACTCGAGCAGGGCGGGTACGTCCGAGGCCACGAAGCTCTCGCCCTCTCCCAGCCCTATGACCACCGGCGTGGCGTTCTTTACCGCCACCAGCCGCCCGGGCTCAGCGGCCGACATAACCACGATGGCAAACGAACCGTCGAGAAGCCCTATCGTCGAGCGGACCGCCGCGAGCAGGTCGCCTGATTTCTTGAGCTCGAGGTCGACCAGGTGGGATATCACCTCGGTGTCGGTCTCGGACTGCATCTCGCAGCCCTGCTTGCGCAGCTGTTCGCGCAGTTCGACGTAGTTTTCGATTATGCCGTTGTGAATAAGAACGACGTCGCCTGCGCGGTGCGGGTGCGCGTTCTCTTCGGACGGCCGCCCGTGCGTAGCCCATCGCGTGTGGCCGATGCCCAGATTGCCCTCCACCGGGTTCTCGGCCAGCACGGCCACCAGGTTGTCGAGCTTGCCCACGGCGCGGCGTACTTCTATTTTGCCGCCGTTAAGCGTCGCCACCCCGGCCGAATCGTAACCTCGGTACTCGAGCTTACGCAGGCCGGCTACCAATACCTCGCCGGCTGGCCTCGAGCCTACGTAACCTACAATGCCGCACACGTCAGGAAGCGCTCCCCTTCTTGAGTCGCTTCATGCGGCGGCGAAAATCCGCGACCCAGCCCTTGCGCACCCGCTGCGGCTTGTCATTGAACACCAGCGCGCCGTCTTCCACGTCGCTGGACACCGTCGAGCCTGCAGCAACGTAGCTGTCGTTACCCAGCCGTACCGGCGCCACCAACTGGGTGTCGCTGCCTATCTGCACCCGGTCTCCTATGATGGTCGGGTACTTCTGGTAGCCGTCGTAGTTGCAGGTGATGGTTCCCGCGCCCACGTTCACGTCCCTGCCAAGCTGTGCATCGCCGATGTAACTGAGGTGATTGGCCTTCGAGCCACGGCCGAGCCGGCTCTTCTTGATCTCGACAAAATTCCCTACATGAACTTCCTCGTCCAGGTGGGCTTCGGGTCGCAGGTGCGCGTATGGTCCCAGCAGTGAACCCTTGCCTACTCTGGCCTCGGTGGCCACCACGCCCCAGCGCAGATGCACGCGGTCGCCGACCTGGCTGTCATTGATAAAACAGTTGCCGTCGAGCACGCAGTTGCGGCCGATACGCGTGTCGCCCCAGATGCGAACGCCGGGACCGACCACGGTGTCGCGGCCCAGGCGCGCGTCGCAGGAAAGAGTCACCGTGGCCGGATCGAGAAAGCTCACTCCCTTGTCCATCCAGCCGGCTATCAGTCGTTCCTGCATCAGCATCTCTGCCTGCGCCAGGTCATGCCGGGAGTTTACTCCCAGCCCTTCGCTATCGTCGTCCATCACCCAGGCGGCGGCGCTGTCCCTGGCCGAGGCCACGGCCAACAGGTCGGTAAGATAATACTCGCCCAGGGCGTTGTCCCTGCCTAGCCCGGCCAGGGCCTTGAGCATGAAGCGGGCATCGAAACACCAGGTGCCACTGTTGACCTCGAAGACCTCGCGCTGGGCAGGTGTGGCGTCGCGGTGTTCGACGACCGACAGTCGGCCGTCCATTTCTCTTATAATGCGCCCGTAGCCAGAGGGGTCGTCTACCGCCATGCCCAGCACCGTGGCCAGGGCAGCGTTACGGCCATGCTGCTTGAGCAGCGAGCGCAGGGTTGAGGTCGTCAGCAGGGGAACGTCACCGCACAGTACGAGCACGTCGCCATCGAAGCCGCGTAGAGCCGATCTTGCCTGCAACACCGCGTGGCCGGTTCCGAGCTGCTCGGCCTGCAACACACAGCGCAGATCACCGCCGTCACCGTCACCCACGCGAGCGCGCACGGCCTCGGCACCTTTACCCACCACCACCACGAGGCGCTCGGGCTTGAGCGCCCGCGCCGACGCGAGCACGTGGTCTATCATCGCCCGGCCGGCCACCTCGTGCAGCACCTTGGGCAGGTCTGAGCGCATGCGCTTGCCCTCGCCAGCGGCCAGTACGACCACCGCGAGGGGTCGCCGCGCACGGCCCGTTGTTTTTCGAGTTTTGTCAGTCGCCATGTCTTTTTCCATCCAGCAGCCCCGACAGGGGGTCCTCGCCGGGTTTCCATTGTATCAATCCCCCGGTGTCCTGCGCGATAATGAATACACCCCCGGGCAGCAGGGCCAGCCCTTCGGGCAGAAAACCCGGAATCCTGAACGTTCCGTGGGCCGAACCGTCACGTCCGACCAGCGCCACGCGCCCCGAAAGCGCGCTCGTTATGAGAAAAAGCTCGCGCTCGGGCAGCCACACGATCGCCGAAAGTGCGGCCGGACCCAGTTCGTGGGCAGCCACTATGCGAGCAACAGCGTCGCCCCGTCCACTGCGCAGGGGCAGCAACAGCTCGAGCAGGGCGGGGGGGTCGTTCTGGTTGACTGCAAAGAAGCTGCCTCCCTCGGCCTGCTCGGACGAAGCGACAAAAGTAAGTCCTTCGAGCCCATCGCCGCCGGGCTTGATGTACTCGCGGTCGCCCGCCCAGCCCCGGTCAAGACGAAAGCGCCTGAGGACTTTGAATGAGTCGGGGTCTATCTCAACGATATCGTCGGGTCCCTCGCGCAGCACGTAGACCAGCCCGCTCGAGGGATCGCAGGTCACGCCTTCGAGGTCGCCACCGAGCACCGACATGCGAAGCAGTTCTCCGTCGAGACCCACTTCGGCCACGTCTCCCTCGTCGCCCACCACGAAAAGCGTGTTGCGCCCCGGGTGCAGCACCAGGCCCGAAGGCTCGCGCAAGCGGGCCAGCTCCCACTGCTGCGTGGTTGCCGATCCGGCAGCCCCCAGGCCCGCGCCCGCCGACAAGCCCAGCAGCAACGCCAGGGCCGACAGCCGTAGAATCCGAGCATAAAGCCTGCGGGATGAGAATTTTTGCCTGATTGAGATCACTTCGCTTCTATATTTATCGCAACAATCGACCCAGGGCTGTTGAACCTTTCATTACCATCCCAGAAAATAGGGGGACGTGAAACCACTACGACCTGCACTGAACAGGGCCCAGGCTTGTGGCCCCGAACATTATACCCCCACGCGGCACAGCCCCGATATGGTGGCGACAGGGCTACGGGTCTTTGCTACCCTGTTGCTGCCGCTGATGCTCACGGCCTGCGCGGGCAACCCACGCGCCACCCTGGGCGGCGGCAACAGCCCGGCCCTGCCAGCGGGGCTCACCGACGAATCGGTAGCCCTGCTGCTCGACAAGTCTTCGCGCCAGCTGTCGGTTTACCGCAAAGGTGAACTCTACCGCCGTTACCCGGTCAACCTGGGCAGGCGACCCAGCGGCGCCAAGCGTTTCCAGGGCGACATGCGAACTCCCGAAGGGCTGTACCGCATCTCTTCTAAAAAACCCCACCACCGCTGGGCCTATTTTCTCGCCATCGACTACCCCAACCGCAGCGATCATAAACGCTACAAGCGACTGCTCGAAGAAGAGCGGGTCCCGATCCTGGGCGGCAAGGCACTGGCCATAGGTTCGGGCCTGGGACTGCACGGAAGCGATAGCGCGCACGATGGCGACACGGATTGGACCAGGGGCTGCGTGGCGCTCAGCAACAGCGACATTACCGAACTCCACGAGCTGGTCGAAGCCGGCACGCCCGTGCTGTTCAGGCGCTGAGCTGTAGCCAGTCGGTAAGCCCGCGGCAGCGTCGCTCCGAGCGTGGGCCGCTGCCGCCATAGACTGCCGAGGCCCACGGGTATAGAGTTCGTGGGTGGACACCGTCTTGCTCATACTTGGACCGACTGGCGCTGACGGGGACCTCGTCGAAGCGGCCGCCAACCGGGCTTCAAAGGCGGGAACCGAACTCGTGCTGCTCGCCGTGTCCGACCCCGAGATGGTCTCGGATATCGTCAACCGAGTGTGCGAAGCCGGGCAGATCGGCTCGCGCCCGTCGGGCGACCTGGCCGACACCCTGCACGAAAGGCAGGAAAAAATACTGGTCGATCAGTCCCAACAGCTGGTGGGGGAGTTCCAGGAAAAGGGGCTGGCCTGCCGCCTGGAGTTCAGGCGCGGCGACGCCGTGGCGGAGACCGCAGCGGTGATCACCAGCTTGACCCCCGATTGCGTTGTTATTGAACAACGAAAGCGTTCATTATTCCGTCTCGTGAAGCAGGACCGGTTTCTAGACGACCTGCGCGAGAAGTTTAAATTTACATTATTAGAAGTCTGACGTGAAGCAGATGTCGTCGTCGAGCTCACTGCTGCCGGCGATGATCCGGCGCAACAACACCGGCATCGACTCGCGCATGTTCTCAACGAGTTCTTCGAGCGGCAATTCGCCGTCGCAGGAACCCTCTGCGCCCAACAACTCCTGCAGGCACAGCACCGGCTTGCCAATGCTTTCGTCGAGCTCGAGCAGGTAGTCGGCGTCAGGGCTCGACCATCCCACCAGCGTATCGGCCGCAGAGATAATCCCCTGTTGGGCCAGTATTTCCGGGCAGGAATCGCTGCCTGGCTTTACCCCGGCCCTGGCGAGCAAGGCCAGGTCAGCAGCCCCCGCGCGTCCCGCCGCACTGCCGCGCCCGACGACCGACACGCTCAGCCGCTCCGACCAACCGTGCCGCGCAGCGCATTCGCCGAGGATGCTCGCGGTGGCCAGTAACAGCGCCACGCTGTCCGAACCTACCACCGCCACCTGCCTGGGCCCGTCGCTAATCGTTTGCTCCTGCATACAACCCACCCCGCCACGCGAACATTAAATTCTCATAGCGTATACCCCACTATAGCAGTTGTGGCCTACCCGATCGGGGGTGGTCAAGCCCCGGCGATGAATCCGTCCCCCCCCCCGGCTGGGTATAAATGTTTGGTTGTCGCTTTCAGCCCTTGTAATACGGTTCCCGAATGTAATAAAACCGACATTATGACCCGCACAAAAAAGACGCCCCGCACACCCCTGAAAAACCGATTGTGCACAGAAGATGCGCCGGTGAACAGGATCTTCACCTCCTTGACAGACACCCCCGTGGGCAGGATCTACCTGGCGTCTACCGACACCAGCCTGGTACGGGTCGAGTTGCCTGGAGACAACGCGGCCATACGAATGAACGTGTGGCTGGCGATGCGCTTCGCGCAGGCAAAGGTAAGTCGTGGCATCACGCCGGTGCTCAGGCGCGCCGCCGAACAGCTGTCCGAGTACTTTTCCGGCAAGCGGGCCGCCTTTGACCTGCCGCTGTTGATGGCGGGTACCCTCTTCCAGGTGGAAGTGTGGAAGGCCGTTGAGAAGATCCCCTTCGGCCACCACCTGTCCTACAGCGAGATTTCACAGAACGCGGGCCGCCCCAAGGCAGTGCGCGCCACCGGCCGCGCGCAGGGCGCGAACCCCCTGCCCATCATCATCCCCTGCCACCGCGTGGTGGGAGCCGACGGCACCCTTACCGGTTACGCCGGCGGCCTGGAGATGAAAAGCTGGCTGCTCAGCCACGAGGAACGCTTTCTTCCCCTGCTCTCGAAAAGAACCCCTGGGTGGCAACTGGCAAAGGACCTGGCCTAATATCCCGAACGAAGCTCCAAGAACTGAGCGCCCGGCTACTGCTCTTTTCGCGCCTGCCAGGCGCGGTGAAACCACGCCAGGGTGGTCACCTGGTCTTCGTACACTGTCAGCAGCAACTGCCGCGTAAGCGGATCAGCCTGCAAGGCCTCGGCAAACTCCCGAAGCGGCCGCACCGCGTCTTCCACGTCGGGAAACTCCGCCACCACGGCGGCCAGGCGATCGGCATCACTGGCCACCGGGTCGAGCAGCGCAGCGTTGTACTTCTCCATCCAGGCTGGCACCGCGGCGACGGCGTCGGCGCCGAGGTCGGCCAGGCGACGTTCAAACAGCTCGGCGTGGGCAGCCGCCCGCGCAGCGGCGCCACGCAGGCCACCGCCAAGCTCCTCGTCGTCGGTGTTGTCGGCCCAGGCGGCCAATGTCAATGAACCCGACCTCTCGGCCGCACGCCAGGCGTCGAGCCTGCCGGCCAGCAGGGTGGTTGAATCGTTGTCTTCGCTCAATATCTCTCTGCTCGCTGGCTCTTCGGCCGACAGCTCGCCGAGGGCCGCGTCATCGGACTTGTCACCGTTATCCTGTATCTCGGCCAACTGTTCGAGCAACAATTCCTCGTCCAGGCCGCCGCGCCTGAAAAGTCCCAGCAGGCGTCGTATTTCTTCCTTGCGGTCGTTCATCGTGGGCCCGGGTCTTTCCGTCCACACCATGATAAGACCCCGGCCCAGCGGCGATGCAAGGAAAAACGCAAAAGGAACTGCTCGCAGCCCTGCAGCGAAGCGGCCTGGCCGGTCCTGGCGAAGAACCCGCCGTCGAGCAATTGTCGGGTGGAATTTCGGCTGAAATACTTCGCGTCGAGCTGGCCGACATGGTGATATGCGCTAAGCGACCGCGGGGACGGATGCAGGTTAAAGCCGACTGGCTCGCGCCCGTCGAACGCGGCGGCATAGAAGTGGACTGGCTGCGGAGAGCCGCGACGGTGATCCCCGGCCACGTGCCGCGGGTGCTGGGTATGGACCAGGTCAGCGGTTGGTTCTTCCTTGAGTACCTGGACCCCGGGCGCTTTGACAACTGGAAGCAGCTCTTGCGCGACGGTGTGGCCGATCCCGGGCTGGCCGCCAGGGTCGCGCAGCTTGCCGTGACCGTGAGTGCCCACAGCAGCAGCGATCCACGGGCAGCCCTCGACTTTGATAACGGCGATAGTTTTCACGCGCAGCGAATCGACCCCTACCTGCTCGAGTCGGCCAGGCGCAACCCGGACGTCGCCGACCGCTTGGAAAAACTCGCACACGACACGGCCTCAACACGGCTGGCCCTGCTGCACGGCGACCTCAGCCCCAAGAACATCCTGGTAGACAGCCGCCCGCCCGCGGGAAGCGAGGCCGTCGCGCTGCCCCTACTGCTCGACGCCGAGACGGCCTGCTGGGGTGACCCGGCCTTTGATCTCGCGTTCTGCCTCAACCACCTGGCGCTCAAGTGCGCCTGGCAACCGCAGCACAGCAAGGGCTACCTGGCCTGCTGGGACGCGTTCGTGGATTCCTACCTGGCGGGGGTCAGCTGGGAAGATCCCGAGCTCACCAACGCACGCGCGGCAGCACTGTTGCCGGCGCTCATGCTGGCTCGCATAGACGGCAAGTCACCGGTCGAATACCTGGTCGGACATCCGCGGGTCGACGAGATACGCAAGCGAGCGCTGCTGTGGCTGGCGCGGCCGGCGAGCAAGCTCACCGAGCTGCGCCATGACTGGCAACGCCAGTGCCTGGCCTGGCCTGCTGCCAGGACCTAGCAGGCCTCGAACAGGCCGGCCATTCCCTGGCCACCGCCTATGCACATGGTGACTATGCCGTAGCGCTTGCCCTGCCTCTTGAGCTCGCGCAGCAGGTGACCGACCATGCGTGAGCCGGTCATGCCGTAGGGGTGGCCGATGGCGATCGAGCCGCCGTTGGGATTGATCTGCTCGTCGGTGATACCCAGCTCGCGCATGCAGTAGAGCGCCTGCGAAGCGAACGCCTCGTTGAGCTCCACGATGTCGATGTCTTCTATCTTCAATCCGTGTCGCGACAAGAGCTTGGGCACCGCGAAGACCGGGCCTATGCCCATCTCTTCGGGCCGGCAACCGGCCACCGCGAAACCGCGGAACACGCCCATCGGCTGTACGTTGAGTTGTTTGGCTCGCTCGGCAGACATCAGCACGGTCGCAGAAGCACCGTCGCTCATCTGGCTGGCGTTGCCGGCTGTCACGCTGCCGTCTTCTTTGAACACCGGCTTGAGAGACGCCAGTCCCTCGAGCGTGGTGGTCGGACGGTTGCACTCGTCATGATCAACGTTGACCTCCACCATCTCGGTCTCGCCAGTCTCCTTGTTTTTCTTTGCCCAGGTGGCCGACAAGGGAGCGATTTCTTCGGCCATGATGCCCGACTCGAGCGCCGCCGCGTAGCGCTGCTGGCTGCGCAGCGCGAAAGCGTCCTGGTCCTCGCGCGAGATGTTGTAGCGCTCAGCCACTACCTCGGCCGTGTCGCCCATGCCCATGTAAACACCGGGCCATTTTTCGTTGATCTTCTCGCTGAAAATACCGTTCTGGTTGGCCTGTCCCTGGCCCAGGGTGATGCTCTCCACGCCGCCGCCTATGGACACCTCGGCGCCCTCGACAATTACCTGGTGCGCGGCCATCGCCACGGCCTGCAGGCCCGAAGAACAGAAGCGGTTGACCGTGGTAGCGGCCACCGTATCGGGTAGACCGGCTCCCAGGGTCGCCACGCGTGCGACGTTCATTCCCTGCGGCCCCTCGGGAAAACCGCAACCGATTACCACATCCTCGATCTCAGATTTATCCACGTTGGGTACGGCGTCGAGCGCCGAAACCAGGGCGTGGCTGCAAAGCTCATCGGGACGGGTGACGTTAAAACTGCCACGGTAGGACTTGGCCATGCCGGTGCGCATGCTCGAAACAATTACGGCTTCTCTCATCTTGGTAAAAACTCCAGTTTTTTCTTGATCGCGGAAAATACTCGCGTCCGCTCCGCGGCTGCACTTCGTTGCCCGGGAACAAGCTGTCCTGGATCACGATATCGCTCCGGGACACTACGCCAGAACGCCGGTTCAGCCAACATGGCAAGCAGGGGGCCCGGCGATCGCTCAGAAGGGCAACGAAAGCGGCACTAACAGGTCAAGGGCCAACGCCAGCACGAACAACCCACCCGCACGTCGGGTGTGACGAAACGCCCAGGCCACGTACCACAAGGGCCACAGCGGAAATCCCTCGGGGGCCTCGTCCGGCGGGGGCTCGCTCAAGGTCGCCAGGGTTTCGCGCAGCATGGGCAGGCCGGCCAACACCAGCAGCGCCCATGGCGTCAGTAGCCCGGCCAGCACCAAGGCACCCGTGGCCGGGTAAAACACCACCATCATGGCCTTAGCCCATCGCAGCGCCCGGGTCGGGCCGAGAATGACCGGTAGCGTGCGTATACCCTTGGCCGAGTCGGCCTCTATCTTGTCTATATGCTTGCCGAACAGAACCGAGGTCACCAGCAGCGCGTAGGGCAGGCTGGCCAGCAGGACATCGGCGGGCGCCGCGCCCGTGGCAACGTAGCAGGTACCACCCACCATGAGCGGGCCCCAGACGATGAATACGCCGGGCTCGCCCAACCCGTGGTGCTTGAGCCGCAGCGGCGGCGCGACGTAGAACACGCTGATGAACAACCCGCCCATAGCAAACCACGCCACCATCGGCCCACGAAGCTCGACGAAGTAAATCAGTATGAGCAGGTCAACGACGTTGGCCAGCGCTATGGCAGCGATCAACCCACGCTTGGATATGAGGCCAGATAAGATCGGGTGCGGCGCGTACTGCGTGCGAACGTAACCCTCGGTGTCTACTCCCGAGTCGGTGTCGAAGTAGTCGTTGATCATGTTGTTGGCCGCGTGGGCCACGAGTAGGCCGAAAGCCGCCAGCGCAAACAGGCCCCAGTCGGCGTTGCCCCCGCGGGCAGCAAGCAAGCCACCCACGCAGGCCGAGAACAAGGTCATCGGAAAAACGCTTGCGCGCACGATGAGCAACCAGCGCGACAACAGGTCCACGCGGCGGCCTTCTTCGAGATTCTGGGTCTGCAGTACCTGGAGCCAGTTCGAAACCAGTGAGTTTGTTGCCATGACGGACAGCATCTTGCCGCGTAACGAGCCCCAGGCAAATAGCCGCCGACCACGCCCTCCAGCCCGAGCCGGGTTAGATTCCCGCCGCCGCTGTAGCTAGACTCGGCTGCGTGGAACTCCCGCCACCCCTGGGCTGCCTCGAACGAGAACCGCTGGTGCTACTGGTCACGGGCCGCACCGCCGTGGCCACCATAGGCGGTATGCCGTCGGTGGCGAGGCACGCGGCGGTGGCCGAGCGCCTGGGCTACGAGCCGCTGGTGCTCTACCCGGGCAGCATGCGCGCCCTGGGCGCCGAGATCAGCGGCGCCGTGGGGCAGCGCGTGAGCTGCGTGCCGTCCGACAGCTTCAACACCGAGGCCGGCGACGATGACAGGCTGGTGCTGGTACTCGCCGGCGACTGGTACGTGTCGCCCGGCGCTATGGTGGATTTCATCGAGAGCACCACCGGCCCCGCGCTCGCCCGCTTCAACGACAGGACTCGAGTGGTAGCACCACTCGCACGCATGAGCGTAGCCTCGCTCAAGCGCATAATTCCCGGGCTGGCCAACACGCCGTCGGGCGAACTGATAAACCGCAACTCTGATGCCGACTCCATGTTGGTGGACCTCCCGGCTACAGAACGCCACCGACTGAGCGACAGCGTGGCAGTGGACCGTGCCGAGACCAAGCTCTTCAACCGGGCCGGCGTCCAGCTCGAATCGCCGCTGCTGCGCCTGGTGCAGAACTACCTCACCTTGCCCATCACCCGCCGCCTGGCTGCCACCAGCGTGCTGCCGCTACACGTGTCGGCGGCCAAGGTCGCTCTCGGGTTGCTGGCCGCGTGGGTAGTTACCGCCGGATCCTGGCTGACCGGTGTCGCGGGCGCGCTGCTGTTCTTCCTTTCGCGGGTGCTGGACGGGGTCTCGTCGGACCTCGCACGCGCGGCCGTCAAGGACGGCTCGTCGGGTGAGAAGGCCGACTTCTACGGCGACCTCGCCGTCATGGCGGCCATGCTCTGGGCGCTGTCTGGCCGCCCCGACAGTGGTGTACACGGCGAGCTGCTGGCCTCGGTGGCCTTCGCCGGCGTAGTGCTCAGCGCGTGGCTGGCGTGGAAGAGAGTCTTCCACGCCCAGTGGACCCGCGATCGCGCCCGCGCGCCAGGTTTTCTGCACGTGCGCCCGGCGAGTTTCGCCAGCCGCTTCGCCAACCGTAACGGCACCGCCTGGGCACTGCTGCTCACCGCCGCGGCTGGAAGACTGGACCTGTTCTTGTGGGCCTGCGCCGTGGCCGCGCACGCCTACTACCTCTTGTGGATAATTACTGACCGCCGCAAGCAGGCAGCCGGAGACGCTGGCGTTGCCTGAAACCGCCATTACCTGCCGGGGACTCACGCGCAGCTTCGGCCGCGTGGGCGTGTTGCGCGGTCTTGACCTGGAGCTCGAGCGCGGGGCGAGCATGGCCCTGCTGGGTGCAAATGGATCGGGTAAAACAACGCTGCTCCGACTTTTGGCGGGACTGTTGCGCGCCGACGGTGGCAACTCCTCGGTGCTCGGGCACCCGCTGCCGTCAACGGCCGTCCTGCGCCGGAAGCTGGGCTACCTCGGTCATGAGAGCTGGCTGTACGGTGAACTGAGCGCCCGTGAAAACCTGGAGTTCTACTGCCGACTCTATGGTGTCAGCGATGATCGCTCTGTTGACTCGCTGCTCGAACGCGTGGGCATGACGCGAGCAGCATCGAGGCGCGTGCGTAGTTTTTCGCGTGGCATGGTGCAACGCCTTTCGCTCGCGCGCGCCCTGCTGCACGACCCCGAACTTCTCCTTCTCGACGAACCGTTTACCGGCCTGGATCGGGACGGCGTCGAGTTGCTCGAAAACCTGGTGGCCGAGCAAAGGGCGGCCGGCACGAGCATACTGATGGTCACCCACGATCTCGCGCGCGTGTCGCTGCTGGCCGACCAGGCCGTGTTGCTCGGGCGCGGACGCGTGGCCTGGCAGGGACAAGGGAACGACCTGGCGCCGGAACGACTTGAACAGGCATGGCGTGACACGGCCAGTGGCCAAGGTGGCAGCGCTGCCACCGACGGGGGAACGCAAACATGCTGACGCTGCTCGCGCGTGATCTGAGGTTGCAGTTTCGCAGGGGCGAGCTGTTGGCCTCGTCCTTCGTGATGGGCGTGCTCATGCTGCTGGCCTTCAACTTCTCGCTCGACCTGTCGCCAGACAACGTGGCCGCGTTGGCTCCGGGCATACTGTGGGTGGCGGTGCTTTTCTCGGCCGGGCTCGCCGCCGGCCACGGCTTCGTTGGCGAACGAGAGAACGGCTGCATGGACGCCATAGTGGCTTCGCCGCTCGACCGCGGCTCGGTCTACCTGGCCAAGTTCACCGTCAACCTGCTGCTGTTACTGCTGTTCGAGGCCATGCTGCTTCCGGTGTTCGCGCTGTTCTTTGAACTATCGGTGCTGTCCGTACTCGCACCGCTGGCACTGGTGTTGTTGCTTGGCAGCATCGGCCTGGCGGCAGTGGGTACTCTGTTTGCCCTGGTCACGGTGGGCGGAGGCGGCCGCGACCTGGCCCTGCCCATACTGCTGCTGCCGCTGGAGGTGCCGTTGCTCATAGCCTCTGTCAAGATCACCCGCGTGGTCATGGCCGGCGGCGGTTTCCCCTGGGGTGACGGCTGGGTCAGACTGTTACTTGGCTTCGACCTGCTGTTCGTGGTCGCCGGCTGGCTGGCCTTTGAATACGTGGCCACTGATTAAGCTATGACTACCGTCCCCTTTCTCTACAAGACCGAGTCCCTGCTCATGCGCGTGCTGCCCCTGCCGGTGATGCTGGGCATGCTGGCTTCGCTGTGTGCCGTGTTCTGGTGGGTGCCCACCGAGCGCGTGCAGGGCCCCGTGCAGCGCATATTTTATTTCCATGTCCCCTCGGCATGGTGCTGCTTCCTGGCCTTCGGCCTGGCATCGGTGACCAGCGCAGCCTACCTGTGGAAACACCACCGCGACTGGGATAACGCCGCCCGCGCCGCGGTTGAAACCGGCATGCTGTTTGCCACCGCCGTGCTCATTACCGGGCCAATCTGGGCGCGGCCGATCTGGGGCGTGTGGTGGACCTGGGACTCACGGCTGACGACCATGCTCGTGCTGTGGTTGATCTTTGCTGCCTACCTGCTCCTGCGCGCGTTCTCGGGCGAGCGTGACGGCGGCTCCTCGGGGGCTCGCTTTGCGGCGGTACTGGCCATAGTGGGCACGCTGGACATCCCGCTGATCGTGTTCTCCACGCGCCTGTGGCGTACCGTCCACCCGGCCGTGCTCAAGACCAGCGAAGGCGGCTCGGGGCTTTCCGACCCGCGCATG
>Ga0310122_10001379_pt1 | contig 15579 bp, 12 predicted proteins | sample CB6_Bottom_1051__FD_203503 | JGI IMG/M metagenome (GOLD analysis project Ga0310122, IMG submission 203503) | Marine microbial communities from Western Arctic Ocean, Canada - CB6_Bottom_1051 | ecosystem: Environmental > Aquatic > Marine > Oceanic | place: Canada: Western Arctic Ocean | collected...
GTTGCGGGCCAGTTATCTTCTTCAATCCCCATGGGCTTAAACACCGGGGTTAGAGATCGGCCAATTTCACTGAGTACAGATTTCTGACTATTCTCTTGGCCAAAACTACCGTCGACACCCCATGAATTAAGAAAGTTTAACACCAGAACCATCGGCACAATCACTTTTCCGGCATTGAATATAAAGGCCTTAAGTCTATCCCAGCTTTTATAATAGACGCCTTTGAATGTTGGCAAATGATAGGTGGGTAACTCCATGATAAAAGGTGTTACCTCCGTCTTGAATAAGGTATACCGCATGACTAACCCAGTAAATACAGCCACGATAATACCCAGCAAGTAAAGTCCAAAAACCAGGTTTTGTCCCCCCACTGGAAAAAAGGCGGCCGCAAATAACGCATATACCGGTAACCTTGCCCCACAAGACATAAATGGATTCATCAAATTAGTCAGTATTCGATCACTTTTCTTATCCAGAGTCCTTGTCGCCATAATGGCAGGGACATTACAGCCAAAACCAACGATCATGGGTACGAAAGCCTTACCAGGCAAACCTATCATCACCATAAAACGATCCATGACAAAAGCTGCCCGGGACATATAACCGGAATCTTCCAATGCTGATAAAAAAATAAATAAAAAACCTACAATCGGAATAAAAGTTGCGACAACCTGAACCCCCCCTCCCAAACCATTCGCTATCAGCACAACGAGCCATTCAGGGCAGTTTAACTCAGTCAACAGCACAGCAAGTCCATCTACTGCAATAGCGCCTACCGAAAGATCAAAAAAATCGATGAATGCACTACCAATGTTAATGGTAAACATAAACATTGCATACATAACCAATAAAAAGATAGGTATTCCCAGAAAACGATTTAAAACGATTCGGTCAATTTTGTCTGATATGTGACGAGAGACTTCATTTAATCGACAAACACTATCGCGCGTTAATTGATTAACAAAACCATAACGCGCATCTGCCGCCAAAATATCAATTTCATCTTCTGTTTCCTGTTCAATTGATACTTGTAAAGCTCTTACTTTTTCCGATATCGCCTGACCTGCAATATCTCTGGCTAGCGTATCATCTTCAAGCAAACGCAAAGCCAGCCACCGTAAATCACATTGCTTGCTGTCCGCCTGTTTATGCAATTGAAGCGACAGTGCATTAATAGCCTGTTCGATAGCATGACAATATTCAATTTGTAAGGTAGGTACTATAGCCGTTCTACAAGCCTTATCGATTTCAAGCTGTAATTGCTTAAGTCCCATACCCGTTGAGGCAGTAATGGCTACCACAGGACATGCCAGTTGTTGAGAAATGCTGTCTAAGTCAATTTTAATACCGCGCTGCTTTACTTCATCCATCATATTGAGAACCAATATCATGGGTACCCGCATCTCTATCAGCTGGGATGTCAAATATAAGTTTCTTTCCAGATTAGAAGCATCTACGATATTGATTATTAAATCTGCTTGACGCGACGCCACATAATCTCTTGCCAGCTTTTCATCTAAAGAAACCTCATCATCAGCAGACTCTAGAGAATAAGTACCTGGCAAATCAACTACGGCTATGGATTGATTGGCGAAGCGATATTCACCTGTCTTTTTTTCAACAGTCACACCTGGCCAGTTCCCCACTTGCTGTCGGGAACCTGTTAAGACATTGAACAATGTAGTCTTACCACAATTGGGATTACCAACCACCGCAATACTAAAATCATTCATATTCTTTCAACCAATAACACTTCCGCTTCATTTTTCCGCAAAGTTAATGAAAAACCGCGAATTTTAATTTCTACCGGATCACCTAACGGTGCAAAGCGAGTGACTTTAAATTCGGTTCCAGGAGTCAAGCCCATGGCGAGTAAACGCTTACGATAAGCCTTCCCGGTCTTATTGAAGCCGACAACCTTTGCCTGATCACCTACAAGCATTGCTTTTAAACTATTGATCATGAATAAACACTACCCTCCAGGAATCAAGAAATATATCAAGAGAAAAATGTAATAAGCAATCATTCTCATTTAGATTAGTAACTATAGCATATTGTAAAAGTTTAATAAAGCAAGGTGACATCGACAACTTTATCAATCTTTTGAATAACTAATTAAAAACCAGCGATCTTTTATTTCCCGCAAGAGAGTCTTCCTCACAACAACATAAGCCGCAGAAGATCTGCCGATTAGGGTGTGGGTTTATCTGCTATTTTTTTACTTAACTGAGCAAAATCAAATTTTAATTTTAAAATTTGAAGTGAGGCGATTAAAAACCCAATCGCAATACCGGCAAATAATTCTATGGATAAGGCTATGGTTAAAGGCAGGTCCAGGGAAGTAAATCCCAGGTTTATTTGTACTGAATGAAAATTCAATACTGAAAAAATCACAGCAATAAAAAAAACAGCGATAAAAAAAATGAATGCAGCTATTTTTCTCATAATCTGTAATTCAAATTAATCTATAATTCTACATTTTTCACGAGAAGCATCCACTCTATCTCGTAATTCTTTCCCCGGTTTAAAATGGGGGACATATTTAGCGGTCAAGGAAACAGCCTCTCCCGTTTTTGGGTTTCGCCCCATACGAGGAGCCCTATGATGTAATGAAAAACTACCAAACCCCCTAATCTCTATCCTCTCTCCTGAAGATAAAGTTTCACTCATTTGTTCAATAACACAATTCACTGCCAGTTCAACATCTTTAAATGCCAGATGATGAAGCTGTCCAGCCAAAGCGTCAATTAGTTCTGATTTTGTCACGTTTTTTCCTCAAAAAAAGGGAGTGCTATACAGGTATAACACTCCTTTTTTATTCTTTTATTTGTCCAGCTGCTTGAAGAGGTCTCCAAAAGTAGCTGTAGAGCTATCTTGCTGACCAAAGTCTTTTAAAGCACCTGCTTCTTCATCATTATCTTTCGCTTTAATTGACAATGAAATTGATTTGGTTTTTTTATCAACACCAACAAATTTCGCTTCAATTTCCTCACCTTCATTTAATAAGGTACGGGCATCTTCAACACGATCACGTTGTATTTCTGAGGCACGAATATAACCTTCGATATTCTCAGCCAGTACTACAACAGCACCCTTAGCATCGACTGATTTCACAGTCCCTTTAACAAGGCTACCTTTGTCATGTAAAGCAATATAGTTTTGGAATGGATCCTGTTCTAATTGCTTAATCCCTAAAGAAATACGCTCGCGTTCCGAATCAACTGCAATAATAATAGTTTCTACTTCATCGCCGCGTTTGTAATTACGGATCGCTTCATCATCATTTTCATTCCAAGTGATATCAGAAGTATGAACCAAACCGTCAATACCGCCTTCCAGCCCAATAAAGACACCAAAGTCAGTAATTGATTTGATTTTTCCGGTAATTTTATCCCCTTTGTTATGTGTAGCTGCAAACTCATCCCAAGGATTAGTACAGCACTGTTTCATACCTAGGGAAATACGACGACGTTCTTCGTCAATTTCCAGAACCATCACTTCAACATCATCACCTAATTGAACCACTTTAGAAGGGTTAACGTTTTTGTTAGTCCAATCCATTTCAGAGACATGAACCAAACCTTCAACACCTTCTTCAATCTCAACAAAACAACCGTAGTCAGTCAGGTTATTAACTTTACCATGCACACGTGTTGCTGCAGGATAACGGTCAGCAATAGCTTTCCATGGATCTTCACCCATTTGTTTCATACCTAATGAAACACGCGTTTTCTCTTTGTCGAATTTTAGAACTTTAACTTCAATTTCCTGACCAATTTCAACACATTCTGAAGGGTGACGCACACGACGCCATGCCATATCAGTAATATGTAGCAATCCATCAACCCCACCTAGATCGATAAATGCACCATAATCAGTCAAGTTTTTGACAATACCTTTAACCGTTGCACCGTCTTCCAATGTTTTCAACAGTTCTTCTCTTTCTGCACTGTACTCTTTTTCTACCACAGCACGACGAGATAAAACTACATTGTTACGTTTTTGGTCAATTTTGATAACTTTAAATTCAAGATCGCGGCCTTCAAGGAAAGTCGTATCTCTAATAGGACGAACATCAACTAATGATCCCGGTAAAAAGGCACGTAATGCACCGACAGCAACGATAAAACCGCCACGCACTTTACCGTTAATACGTCCAACAATTGTCTCTTCGCCTTCGAATGCTGCTTCAAGTTCACCCCAGGCTCTATTTTTCTTGGCTTTATCGCGAGAAAGAAGTGTTGACCCCAGGCCATCTTCGAATAAATCAAGTGCTACTTCAATTTCATCACCAACTTCGACCTCCAGGTCTCCGTCAGCATTCAGAAATTGCCATTTCGGAATAACACCTTCTGATTTCGCTTGTGCACTCACAGTAACAAAATCATTATCGATATCAACTACGACACCAATCAACATAGCACCAGGACGCATTTCGACCCGGACTAAACTTTCTTCAAATAATTCAGCAAAGCTTTCGCTCATTTTTCTTTCCCGCACTTGTTTAAAAACCACTAAATCTGTTAGATAGATAAATGGCCAACAAGTTCTTACATTAAAATTAAAATTAAAGCCATTTCATATACTTCATAAAAAGTATAACGGCCACCAAAAATAGATCCCAAGACCAACGTCTAACGAACCCAATCTAAGACTTCTTTGATTACCTGTTCTATAGATAATTGAGAAGAATCTATATGAAGAGCATCTTCCGCCATCTTTAAAGGAGCAGCTACCCGCTCCCGATCTCTACGATCACGAGACTCGATCTCTTCAGTTATTCGTAATAGATTAGCATTAATTCCTTTCTCTATCAACTGTTTATATCTTCTTTTTCCTCTCTCTTCAGCGCTGGCAGTGAGATAGACCTTTTTTTCTGCATCCGAAAAAACCACAGTCCCCATGTCCCGTCCGTCTGCCACCAACCCTGGCGCCTTCCTGAAGTCTCGTTGTTTTTGTAACAATACCGCTCTTACTTCCGGATATGCTGCAATAATAGATGCTGTATTTCCTGTAGTTTCAGCAGCCAGCTCTGAAGTGATATTGATCCCATCCAGTTTTACAATCAATTCAGCAGCACATTCAAACTCTAACAGCATGTCTTGCGCAGCCTTAACGACTGCAGCTACATTTTCCACATCCACCCCTTGTTGGGCCGTAGCAATAGCCAGAGATCGGTATATTGCACCACTGTCCAAATACCCCCAACCTAATTGCATGGCAACGGCCCTACTGACCGTTCCCTTACCTGCTCCACTAGGACCATCAATGGTGACGACAGGAATGCTCATGTCAGCTTTAATCCTAAATGCGTCGCTAAATTCCGAAATTCAGGAAATGAAGTATTCACATTTTCACAATCATGAATGGTAATGGAGTCTGTAGCTCTTAGTCCTGCAATAGAAAATGACATCGCGATACGATGATCGCCATGAGAAATCACTTCACCTCCACCTATCGCATCCGTGGTTTTACCCTGGATTACCATACCATCTTCGGTAGGCTGCGCATCTACGCCCAATATTTGTAAACCGTCCGCCATCACCTGAATACGATCACACTCTTTGACTCGTAATTCCTTAGCTCCCGTCAGTCTAGTCTGACCTTCAGCACAAGCTGCGGCAATAAATAACACAGGAAATTCATCGATCGCTAATGGCACCAACGCCTCAGGAATATCAATACCTTTCAATTGACTGGATTGCACATGTAAATCAGCCACCGGTTCACCGCCGACAGTACGCTCATTTAATATTTCAATATTGGCCCCCATCAAACGTAAAATATCAATAATACCGGTACGTGTAGGGTTAATTCCGACATGTTTTAACGTCACATCTGAATTTTCCGCGATCGTAGCACCGACTAAAAAGAAAGCTGCGGAGGAAATATCACTAGGCACATCGATTGTGCAGGCGGTTAATTTGCCTGTTGAATCAATCTGCGCTTTATCACCCTCACGTTGCACGCGATAACCAAAACCGTTCAACATTCTTTCGGTATGATCCCGCGTAGGAGCTGGCTCAGTCACCGTGGTCTCACCTTCCGCATACATACCTGCCAGCAACAGACAAGATTTAACTTGAGCACTGGCCATAGGCATATCGTAATGAATGGCTTTTAACGAATTAGTCCCGGTAATATGTAACGGTGCCGTACCATCATCCTGGGCTTTAATATTGGCACCCATTGTGGCCAATGGCGCTGTTACTCTTTTCATCGGCCTAGATGATAATGACTCATCCCCGGTCAGAACCGTATTAAACGATTGCCCTGCCAATAAACCACTTAATAAGCGCATCGAAGTACCTGAGTTCCCTAGATACAAAGGTTCTTTGGGCTCTTGCAATCCATGTTTGCCGACACCATGTATAGTCACTTCCCCATTCTTCGGCCCTTCAATGGTAACCCCCATCGCACGAAAAGCCTGTAACGTGGCTAGAGCATCTTCAGCATCTAAAAACCCGGTAACATGGGTCACGCCTTCTGCTAGCGAACCTAACATAATAGAACGATGCGACATGGATTTATCACCTGGCACTCGAATTTCTCCGCGTAAAGACCCACCTGGCTGAACATTAAAAGTAATTGATTGAGACATAGAATTATCAAGTTGAGTAAGAAAACGTTGCCTGGCTTGGTTGGCATACGAAAAGGTTTCGAAAATTTGCTGACTTTGCTGATCAAGCAGCATCTGTTCCATTCCCGCTAATTTAATTTGTAATTGTTGAATTAAAGGGATAAGTTCTTGCTTATTTGCCATACAAATATCCACCCACATTGTGGGATCACTGGAGGCAATGCGGGTAAAATCTTTAAATCCGCCGGCGGCATATTTAAAAATCTCCACCTGTTCATCTTTTTTACCTAACAAATCCACCAGAGCAAAGGCAAGAATATGGGGCAAATGACTGGTCGCAGCTAACACAGCATCGTGATGATCAACTTCCATCTGCGTTACCTGAGCACCTATTCTACGCCAAAACGTTATCATTTTATTTAAGGCATCAGTAGATGAAGATTTAATCGGTGTCAATACCACGCGTTTATTATCAAATAAGTCGACTACCGAAGCTTCAACACCACTGTTTTCAGCACCTGCAATAGGATGTGCGGCTATAAAGTTAGTAGGCACTTCAGTAAAAACACTACGCGCCGCGGCTAACACACTGGCTTTGGTACTCCCCGCATCACTGTAAACAGTGTGCTCATTCCAAAAGGGTTTAAGCATGCTGAAGATTTGCTGCATAACGCCAACAGGGGTACATATAATGACACAATCCGCATCCTTGACAGCCGCTTCAATATCTAGATAATACGCATCAATAACACCGAGTTCTTTCGCTCTGGATAAATTATCTAATCCACTTTTTCGACCATAGGCAACGATACAGTCAGATAAACCATGTTCTCGTGCCGCTCTGGCAATGGAACCCCCAATCAAACCAATGCCGATGATACAAATTTTATTAAACATCAATTAATCTGACCCGCTCAAAACATCTGTTAACGCATCGATAAAAAACTGATTTTCATGCGGCATACCAATACTGATTCTTAAATGGTTGGGCATTCCATAATTAGCTACCGGACGCACGATAACCCCCTTCTTCAACAAAGCCTGATAAACAGGCATCGCGGCTTGTTGCAAATCAACCGAGACAAAATTACCCGCCGAAGGAATCCAGGATAACCCTAACTCAGCAAAAGCCTGAGTCAGTTGCTTCATACCCTGCTTATTCATCGCCATGGTTTGCCTTAAATAATCCACATCACTTAAGGCCGCTTCAGCCGCTGCCATAGCCAGACTATTATTATTAAAAGGCTGTCTGACACGATTTAATACATCCGCCATGTCTGTCGATGAAATACTGTAACCCACTCGCAAGCCTGCCAGTCCATAGGCTTTAGAAAAAGTACGGGTGATTATCAGGTTGGGAAATTGTTTGAGCCACGCGATGGAATTCGCCCGCTCGGCATCCCCAATAAATTCATAATACGCTTCATCCAGCACACAAATCACAGTGTCAGGTAAGGCCTTAATAAAATTTTCCAGTGCTGGTGCTGGTAATAATGTACCGGTTGGGTTATTAGGATTGGCTATAAAAACCAGACGGGTTTTATCATTAACCTCAGCTAACATGGCATCCAGATCATGTCCGTAATCCCGTGCAGCAGCAATTCGGGCGGTTGCCCCTACAGCCTGAGTCACAATTGGATAAACGGCAAAAGCATGTTGAGAAAAAACAACTTCTTGTGAGCTTGTTAAAAAAGTGCGCGCAACTAATTCTAAAATTTCATTAGAGCCATTACCCAAGGTTATTTGGGCTGTAGATACTGCGTATTTTTCAGCCAAGGCCTGCTTTAAAGCAAAACCATTCCCATCAGGATAGCGAGATAACTCGGCCAGTGCACTCGAAATAGCAGCTTTTGCCTTTGCCCCCAACCCTAAAGGGTTCTCATTTGAGGCCAGTTTTATAATATGAGATAAACCGAACTCCCTTTGCAACTCCTCTATGGGTTTACCAGGGGTATAAGGTATCAGTTTCTGAACGCCTTGAACGGCAAGGTTTAAAATAGATTTCATTGACGACCTGACAAGATAACAATTGAACTTTTACAAAACCCCAGCTAGATAACAGCTTTAGGGTAAGAGCCTAAAATATTTAACAGATTGACATTCTGTTTCAACAATTTCAAGGCATGACACACATCCTCATCCTCTTGATGCCCATTAATATCTATAAAGAAAACATACTCCCACAAACCTTGTTTTGAGGGGCGTGATTCAATATGTGACAAACTAATGTCATGGCGTGCAAAAGGTTCCAATATTTGATGTAAAGAACCCACACGATTACCGGTAGAAATTAGCAAAGAAGTTTTATCCAAACCCGTTGATGCAGGCTCTTGCTGACCAATAATAATAAAACGCGTGGTATTATCACATTCATCCTCAATATGCCTTCTCAGAATATTGAGGCCATACAATTCCGCCGCGACTTCACCCGCAATAGCCATTTTATCCTGACTGCCAGCCGCTAATCTTGCCGCTTCAGCATTACTACTCACAGCTGTTCTCACGGCATTGGGCAGATGAGCATCCAACCATTGCCGGCACTGAGCTAATGACTGCTGGTGAGAAAAGACCTCGGTAATATCGCTTAAGTTCTCAACATGGCCCATCAAGTTATGATGCACTCTGATTTCAACTTCGCCACAGATTTTTAAGGGAGAATGAATAAAGCGATCCAGCGTATGTGTAATCACACCTTCAGTTGAGTTTTCGACCGGTACCACACCAAATTGACACCGCTGATTTTCAACTTCTGTAAATATTTCGTTAATCGTCGGCACAGGCACTGACTGCACCGACTGACCAAAATGTTTAAAAGCAGCTTGCTGGGTAAAAGTACCTTCTGGTCCTAAAAAAGAAACCTCTAACGGTTTTTCCAACGCCAAACAGGATGACATTATCTCTCTAAAGAAACGCGCAGCAGTTTCATCCGAAAGCGGACCGGGATTCAACTGTTTAATCCGCCGCAAAACCAGTGCCTCTCGATCCGGACGATAAAATGAGCCCGTTTCGCCCTCGGAGATTTTTGTTTTGGCAACTTCCATGGCATAAGAGGCACGTCGATTGATCAATTGCAGTATTTCACTATCAATTGCATCAATTTTATCTCTCAAGTCTGAAAGTGGAATGATGTCAGTCATTAACTGATCTGCCCTGAATCCCACGCAAAGGCGTGAGAACTGGATTTACTACGCGTTAAATCAACCATGTGTCCGTTCAAATTCCTGCATAAAGTCTATCAATGCATCAACACCGGCTTCAGGCATTGCATTATAAATACTGGCACGCATCCCTCCCACAGCACGATGCCCTTTTAATGCACTCAAGCCCTTCTTTTCAGCCAATTCTAAAAATGTTTTATCTAATTCAGCATTTGCTAAAACAAAAGGTACATTCATTCTGGAACGGTACTTTTTATCGACAGGATTTGAATATAATGAAGACGCTTCAATAGCTTGATATAGCTTACCGGCTTTAATCTGGTTACGCTGTTCCATAGCTACTATGCCACCTTCTTGCTTTATCCATTTCAATACCAAACCGACTAAATACCAGTTAAAGGTTGCGGGGGTATTTAACATGGAATCAGTTTTTAATTGCTGCTCATAATCAAAAACTGACGGTATCCGTTTATCCGCATGACCGATTAAATCATCCCGAACAATCACAATAGTCACACCGGCAGACCCCATATTTTTTTGTGATCCGGCATAGATAATACCAAACTTACTGACATCAATAGCACGCGACAAAATATTAGAAGACATATCACAAACTAACGGAATATCACCAAAATCAGGAATATCCTGAAATTCGACACCATGAATGGTTTCGTTATCCGTGTAATGCAGATAGGCCGCTTGTTCATCAACATTCCATTCGGCATAATCAGGAATCGTTGTAAAGTTAGAGGGCTCTGAATTTGCAGAGACCATCACCTCACAATATTGTTGCGCTTCTTTTAACGCTTTCTTAGACCATGCACCGGTATTCACATAACAGGCTTTGCTCTTGCCGTTTAGAATATTCTGTGGAATAAGAGAAAACTGACCTGTCGCGCCTCCTTGTAAAAACAAGACTTTATAATTATCAGGGATATTAAGAAGCTCAATTAAATCACTTCTCAACGCATCAGCGACAGACATGAATGCTTTACCGCGATGACTGATTTCCATTACAGACATGCCACTGCCGTTAAAGTCTAATAACTCTTCCTGGGCTTTTAACAGAACCGCTTCCGGTAAGGTAGATGGACCTGCACTAAAATTAAAGATTCTACTCATTTTTACTACTTTTCTCCTGCACTATTTTCTTGATTATTTTGTTCTGAAATGATTTTCGAATCACTCTTTAAAATCATCGGTTTCAGATACTTCGATCGCATCTTCTGTCATTTCTTCATCATCGGACAAGCCTTCCACACGGTCAACTCCCACTACTTTTTCTTTTTTATCCAAACGAATAACCCGTACGCCCTGGGTATTACGTCCTACCACAGAGATCTCATTCACTTTTGTCCTGACCAATATGCCGCCACTGGTAATAATCATGATTTCATCGCTGTCAATCACCAGTGTGGCACCCACCACAGCACCATTACGCTCGGATGTTTGAATGGCAATCATGCCTTGCCCGCCACGTTTATGCTGGGTAAACTCTTCTAACCGCGTTCTTTTTCCAAAGCCATTTTCAGTCACGTTTAATACCGTGCCTTCGGAAGCAATAATCAAAGAAATCACAGTTTGATCATCTTTTAAGCGAATGCCACGTACGCCTTTAGCGGTTCTCCCCATAGAACGCACATCAGTTTCATTAAAACAATTAGCTTTGCCTGCACTACTGAACAGTAAAATATTCTGCTGTCCATCAGTGACAGCTACCCCCACCAAAGTATCATCTGCACGTAAATCAATGGCAATCTTGCCATTGGCCCGCTGCCTTTCAAATTCTTTTAACGGAGTTTTCTTAACTGTACCCGTTGCCGTTGCCATAAAAACAAATTTATCTTCGCTGTATTCACGCACCGTCAACATGGCATTAATTTTCTCACCTTTCTCCAAAGGTAATAAATTAACAAAGGGTTTACCGCGAGAACCCCGACTCGCCACAGGCAAGTGAAATACTTTTAACCAATAAACCTTACCCGAAGAAGAGAAACATAAAATAGTATCGTGGGTATTGGCAATAATCAGCTTTTCAACAAAATCCTTTTCCTTGGTTGCGGTAGCTGACTTGCCACGACCGCCACGTCGCTGCGACTTGTAATCCGTTAAGGGCTGGGATTTCACATACCCTTCATGAGACATAGTCACGACCATATCTTCTTCGGTGATCAAGTCTTCTGCTGATAAATTCAGATGATCCTGTAAAATTTCAGTGCGGCGATCATCTGAATACTTCTCTTTAATTTCGACTAACTCTTCATGAATCACTTCCATTAATCGAATATCGCTATCTAGAATTTCCAAATAGCCGTCAATTAATTCAAGTAATTCCTGGTATTCTTTAACTATTTTTTCTTGTTCAAGCCCTGTTAAACGATGTAAGCGTAGATCAAGAATTGCTTGCCCCTGTGCGGGTGACAATTTATAAAGCTTATCATGCGCACCAAATTCAGTGGCCAGACTCTCAGGACGAGTACGATCTGCATCTGCATTTTCCAGCAAGACGGCAACCAGGCCTAAATCCCAATTTCTAGCCAATAAACATTGCTTGGCTTCTGCTGGATTTGCTGATGCTTTGATTAACCCAATCATTTCATCAATATTCGCCAAAGCGATAGCCAGGCCTTCTAATACATGCGCTCTCTCACGCGCTTTTCGTAGAAGATAAAGAGTTCTACGCGTAACAATCTCACGCCTGTGATTGATAAAAGCCACCAGAATCTCTTTCAGATTCATGCAATAAGGACGACCTTCACGAATCGCCACCATATTGATGCCGAAGACGGTTTGTAACTGAGTTTGTTTATACAGATTATTTAATACAACTTCAGGGACTTCACCCCGACGCAATTCAATCACCATGCGCATGCCATCTTTATCCGATTCATCACGCAGGCCACTGATGCCTTCAAGCTTTGCATCTTTAACCATTTCGGCAATTTTTTCCAGCAACCGTGCTTTATTTACCTGATACGGCAATTCGTCGACAATAATCGAATGTCGCCCTTCCCCGCGTTCTTCAAAATGACAACGAGAACGCAAATGAATTCGCCCTCTACCTGTCATATAGGCTTCATGAATACCAGAAGCGCCGTTGATAAAACCCGCCGTAGGGAAATCAGGCCCTGGAATATACTGCATTAAATCAGCAATACTGCTATCTGGGTTGTCAATCAATGCTAAACAGGCGCTGACCACTTCTGTTAGATTATGCGGAGGGATATTGGTTGCCATGCCTACGGCAATACCCGAAGAGCCATTGACCAACAAGGTAGGCAAACGCGTCGGCATCACCGAGGGTTCTGATTCTGACTCATCATAGTTAGACACAAAATCCACCGTTTCTTTTTCAAGATCGGCTAGAATTTCATGGGCTATTTTAGCCATGCGTACTTCTGTGTAACGCATCGCCGCCGGTGAATCACCATCGACAGAACCAAAATTTCCTTGTCCATCAACCAGCATATAGCGCATGGCAAAAGGTTGGGCCATACGAACAATGGTGTCATAAACCGCGGTATCACCATGCGGGTGGTATTTACCAATCACGTCCCCGACTACACGCGCTGATTTTTTATACGCTTTGTTCCAATCATTGCCTAACACACTCATGGCATATAAAACACGCCTATGCACGGGCTTAAGCCCATCCCTTACATCGGGAAGCGCTCGGCCGACAATAACACTCATTGAATAGTCGAGATAAGATTGCTTCATCTCATCTTCGAGATTAACAGGAATGATTTCTTTAGCGAATTCTGACATTGATCCGTTTGTTTATAATTATGCGAATAGCATATTCCTTCGGAATATCCCCCAGAGCAAAACCTTCCTTTATGGGGATACGACTTAGTTAAAAAACCATTGATTATAGCAAATATATACAGATAAAAGAAAAAAGGTTTTTCCCCAGATCAAGCCTGCTTTTTTTAAAAACACGCGTATTTTAAGACGTTTTCCCTAGACTAGGAAAAACTAATGCTGTTACTGATGCATCAGGGATGCAGTACCTACAAGCCCCTGGTGAATCAACACAAACGCCATTAACAAGCTTAAAAACCAAGCCTCTTGCCCTGCTATTCGAATATCACTACATATCAGGCGTTTGCTCGTCTCAGAACATGACCGCACACCCGATTTAGCTAAAGAATGAAAATTCCTCCGGTCCCGCGGCATTCAGGGCTATATATCCAGTCAAGCTGTTATCTACAAAATTGCAGGCAGACACGATATCCCCGTTGCCAGTCTTACATAAGAGACTACTTTTAAAGGGAGCAGAAACTTGATCCTAACACACAAGGTAAGGTTTTTTAAAGATGATCAAGAGCCTTTTAATCTTGCTTTATCTCGCTGACAGGGCTTGCTTTCCTCGCCGGAGACATACCAGCCATACCCTCTGCAGGCTAAGACAAGCAGCCTATTAGTCATTGCGATATAAATGACCTTGCCTCCTGGAAATCAACCCCCGTCAACTGTGGCTTCATAAGATATATAAAAATTTGCAAAACAGGCTGTTGCAGATACCCATTCAATCAACAACAACCACTTCTTGCTTAATCACAGTACAGAGTGTGCTTTATTTTTCGTTGAGATATTTATTCTTCAACTGAATATAATGTTGGCAGGAATATTCCAGAAATTCTTTCTCTGCATCGCTCAAAGGCCTGACTTGTCGAGCAGGCACACCTACATATAAATAACCACTCTCTAATTTTTTGCCCGGAGGCACTAAAGCACCCGCACCTAACATCACATAATCTTCCAAAATAGCATCATCCAAAATAATCGCACCTATACCAATTAAGCAATAATCACCTACAGTACAAGCGTGAACTACCGCCCGATGACCAATGGTTACCCCCTTCCCGATATGCAGTGGATGCCCCTGAGTTGAATAGTCCCCAGCATGAGAAACATGTAATACAGCACCATCTTGTACATTGCTACCATCACCAATGCGAATACTTTCTACATCACCTCTGATCACTGTGGTCGGCCAAACGGAAACATCGTCCCCTACAATGACATCACCAATAACCACGGCACTCTCATCAATGTAAACATTTTCACCCAATACAGGCTGCTTATTTTCAAATACTCTCAACATTACTACCCTCTCTAATTTAACTCCAATCATAACAAATATATGCTTCAGATTGAGACTGATATAACCTTAATAAACGGCACCAGAAGCCAACTCCGTTCTGAAATTGAATGAAAAAAACCAGCGACAAAGCTATTCCCACTCTCAGTGGTCAGGCAATGCTGAAATCACAACTAAAGCCCAGACTGTACAAATCATGGGGCTTGATTATGCCAAACTGCAACAATGAGAAGCCATGCATGAAGCGGCTCATTATATAGGGGAGCGGAAGACTTGGCAGGGATACAGAGATCGGTTTAAGACAAAACATGACGCAGGCGAGACGCCCTCCAGTCCAGCATCGCTCACCCTGATAACAGATGACCCGATGGACAAACTGGCAGAATCGAGTACAAAACAGAAACACACTGCAAAAAACAAAGTATTCAAATATATTAAATGCCTAATCTATCGTGCACTGAGGAATAGCGTAAATTATGCCCAGCGTAGCGGTGTCGTTATGGAGCAATATAAAAAATACAGATGCTGGCTGGGTAGCGGTGCCCCCCATTTAATGGCATGGAACAATGCAGGCGTTGAATTTTTACAGACAAAAACCGTAAGCGCGGAGGGCGTTCAAAATTCTGTGTCAGGTTAATTTAAATATCCAGCACGCTATCTAAGCGACCTTCAAAATAAATATCTAATTGGGACAGCGCCTGACTCCAGTTCTGAATCGGCATTGTCCATTTCTC